>Ga0315288_10004199_pt1 | contig 18306 bp, 16 predicted proteins | sample YL17G11_20_MG_FD_203454 | JGI IMG/M metagenome (GOLD analysis project Ga0315288, IMG submission 203454) | Sediment microbial communities from Yellowstone Lake, YNP, Wyoming, USA - YL17G11_20 | ecosystem: Environmental > Aquatic > Freshwater > Lake > Sediment | place: USA: Wyoming | collected... | reverse complement strand
TTGACATCGCATTCATTCATCGAGACCTTCCCGAATGATCAAATTCAGCGGCCTGGACAAGTGGTACGGCGATCATCACGTGCTGCGAAATATCGACCTCAATGTTGCCAAGGGCGAGGTGGTCGTGGTCTGCGGACCGAGCGGCTCGGGCAAGAGCACGCTGATCCGTTGCGTCAATGGGCTAGAGCAATACCAGGGCGGCTCGCTGGTCGTCGATGGCATGCCGGTGGACAGTGGCAGCCCCCTGCGCCAGCTGCGCATGGAGCTGGGCTTTGTGTTCCAGCAGTTCAATCTCTATCCGCACAAGACGGCGCTGGAAAATGTCACCCTGGCACCGATCCATGTGCGCAAGCTGCCGCGCCACGAGGCGATCGAGCGCGGCGAGGCACTACTGCGCAAGGTCGGCCTGGTGGACAAGTTCAATGCCTATCCGGCGCAACTGTCGGGTGGGCAGCAGCAGCGTGTGGCGATTGCGCGCAGCCTGTGCATGCAGCCCAAGATCATGTTGTTTGACGAGCCAACTTCGGCGCTCGATCCCGAGATGATCAACGAAGTGCTCGATGTCATGGTTGCGCTGGCCAAGGACGGCATGACCATGATCGTCGTCACCCACGAAATGGGCTTCGCGCGCAAAGTGGCCGACCGCGTGGTGTTCATGGACAAAGGCTCGATCGTCGAGGTGAGCGAACCCGAGACCTTCTTCAACGCCCCCAAGAACGAGCGGACGCGCGAATTCCTCAGCAAGATTCTTCGGCATTGATCAGCATATGACTCAGACCAAGAGCGTCGCCGCAGGGCCGCTGTCCATCGCGGTCATTGGCGCAGGCATCGTCGGTGCCGCCAACGCCCTGGCCCTCGCCGCCGACGGCCATCGGGTGACGGTTTTCGATCCTGACGAACCCGGCACCGGAACCAGCTTCGGCCATGCAGGAGGCATCGTTACGGGCGCGGTCACGCCGACCGCGACGCCGGGCGTGCTGCGTTCCATCCCGTCCTACATCCTTGATCGCAACAGTTCTGCGGTGCTGCGTCCCGCCTACGCGCTGAGGGCGCTGCCCTGGCTGATGCGTTTCATTGCGGCCGGGCGCCCTGCAAGGGTGGCGCAGATTGCCCGCGCGCTCCAGCCGCTCGTCGCCAACGCCCTGCTGGCGCACCAGGCCCTGGCCGGCATCAGCGGCGCGGCGGGCCAGATCCGGCGCGTTGGCTGGCTCAAGGTTTATGCATCCGATGCAGGGTTCGCCAGCAGCGCGCTGGAACGTGAATTGATGACTCGGCATGGCATCAATCATCGCGTGCTCGATGCCGACGAAATCGCCGCGCTGGAGCCGAATCTCAACCGCGCGGCCTTTGCGCGCGGCGTGTTTCAGCCCGACAGTGGCTTCGTGAATTTCCCGATGGCCCTGGCGCAAGCCTATTTCAATGCGGCGCTTGAACGGCAGGCGCAACATCTGCGCGAAAACGTGCGTGAGCTGCGCCCCCTCGACACTGGTCGGGTCATGGTGCGCACTGACTCGGCGAGCCGCGACTTCGATGCCGTTGTGGTGGCCGCCGGTGCATGGTCCAAGCAGCTCGCCACCCAGGTCGGTGACAAGCTCAGTCTCGACACTGAACGGGGCTATCACATTTCCTTCAAGGTTGCCGCCGGCGGTTTGCTCGGGCGTCCCGTGTGCGTACCAGAGCGCCAGTTCGTGCTCTCGCCGATGCATGACGGCATCACTCTGGTCAGTGGTGACGAACTCGCGGGGCTCGAAGCGCCGCCCGACTACCGGCGCATTCGCGCCCTGACGCCCTTCGCCCGCCAAGTGTTGCCAGCGCTCGAAGGCCAGCCGATTCAGCGCGAGTGGATGGGCTATCGGCCGTCCACGCCCGATTCCCTGCCCGTGATCGGGCGCTCGCCGCGTTGCCCGCGCGTGTTCTACGCGTTTGGTCACGGCCATCTGGGGTTCACGCTGGCGGCGATCACCGCGCAGTTGATCGCCGACCTGGTCGCCGGCCGGCAGGACAGGTTCGACATGCAGCCCTATCGCATCGAGAGATTTTCTTGAGCGTGAGCCACGCTGCCGACGCCGCCAAGATCGGCATCCTGTGCTGGGAAGCCGGACAGGTGCCCCGCGGTCTCATGCAACTTGAGTCGCTGGTCGGCAACAGCACCAACCCGGCGTCCTATGGCTACCCCGTGCGCTTGCACCCGGTGCAGGGTGCGAATGTCCATACCATCCTCGAGAATCCCGATCCGAGGGTGCTGCGCACCATGATCGACGACGCCCGGGCGATGGCGCGCGATGGCATCAGGGCCATCACCACTAGTTGCGGATTCAACGCGATATTCCAGCGCGAACTGGCGGCCGGCGCCGGGGTGCCGGTGTTCACCTCCAGTCTCGCCCAAGTTCCCATGGCCCGACTGATCAACGGTGCAAACAGCGAGATCGCCGTCATCACCGCCAACTCCGGCGCATTGAAGCCGCAGCACCTGACAGCGGTCGGAATCGACAATCTCACAGGCCTGCACATCCTGGGGCTGGAACATTGCCCCGAATGGAAGCGGATGTTCGCCGAACCGCAGCGTGAGGTCGATCTGCAAGTAATAGCGCGCGAAGTGCTGGACACGGCGCAGCGTGCAATCGAGCAACACCCGGCGATTCGCGCCTTCGTGCTCGAATGTACGGATCTGCCGCCCTACTCGGCCCAGATCCGGCGCCGCACCGGATTGCCGGTATTCGATTTCATCACCATGGTCAATTACCTGCACGCGACGCTGTAGGCGCCGCATTGCCACACCAACCTCAGGTGGCTGTGCAAGCGGGGCGGTGAGCGAGCGTCAAGGTTGCCAGGGGCTGTGCGGCAAATGGATGGATTGGTAGGGTCGGCGACGTTGCGACGCGAGTGCTTGGCCCGGTGGAGCGGCTTCTTGTCGCTCGGCTTGGCCAGGTCATAGGCGGTTCGATAGAGAGTCCCACCATGGCGTCGAGCACGTGCCGGTTGCGGGCGTCATTCAGATCGATACCTGTGGGTGCCTACCTCCGTTTGGTCACCTCTTGGTGACTACATTGCGGTCGCCTCGGGCACGAGGACGGCGAGGACGGCGAGATGAGAAGCCAGGAAGCTGTCCGCGCCCACCGACCGGAACTGGCCGAGTTCAGCCGTAGGAAACGCAGAGACATGCGTCCGCTTGGGGACTCACTCCTGACGCTGGCGTCGCCAGTCTCCGAGGCCCCGCTCAATCCGGCGTGAACGGGCGCCCGCTCAGGCCCACACCACCGGCCCGGCCTGGCGGTACCAATCGTCAACCCGCAGCGCTACGCCGGCTTCGATGCGGCTGCGCCTGACCTTCATCGTCGGCGTCAGGCAGCCGTTGTCGACCGACCAGGGCTCGCGGCTGATCACCAGGCGCTGCAGGCGCTCGTGTGACGCCAGCCCCTCGTTCACTTCGCGCAGCAGTCGGCCCATCGCCGCCTCGACGCGCTCGCGCACGGCCGCGTCGTCGAGCCTTGCGCGCAGCGACTCGGCCGGTACCACCAGCGCATAGGGTTGCGGCTGGCCGACGCCCGACACGATGGCCTGCTCGACCATCGGGTGCGCATTGAGCCGGCCCTCGATCGGCGCCGGCGCCACGTACTTGCCCTTCGCGGTCTTGAACAACTCCTTCACCCGGCCGGTGAGCTTGAGCTGGCCGTCGGCCGCCAGCTCGCCCATGTCGCCGGTGCGGAAGTAGCCGTCTTCGGTGAACGCCAGGGCGTTCAGGTCGGGGCGCTTGTAGTAGCCCACCATCTGGCCGGGTGACTTGATCAGCACCTCGCCGTCGGCCGCGATGCGCACCCGCACGCCGGGGCTGGCAACGCCGACATGCCCGTTGGGCTTGAAGTCGTTCGTCGTGCGGTGCGAGTAGGCGAAGTCTTCCGTCATGCCGTAGCCCTCGATCAGCGGCAGGCCCAGGCGCCGGTACCAAGCCAGCAGCGAGGGCGGGATCGGTGCCGCACCGCTCGAAGCGCGGCACACTTCGCCCAGGCCCAGGCTGGCGAGCACCTTGCGGCCGACCGCGGGCGCGGTGGCCGGGTCGGCGAGCAGTGCATCGAGCTTCTCGGCCGGCATCGTCTGCAGCACGCCCTGCTGGAACTTCAGCCACAGGCGCGGCACCGAGACGAAGACGGTGGGCCGCGCGCGCTTGACGTCGTCATTGAAGGTCTCGAGCGAGTCGCTGAAGAAGATCTGCCCGTCGCCCGCCTGCAGGCAACGACTGGCCACGACTGCACGCTCGTAGATGTGCGCCAGCGGCAGGTAGGAGATGGCGCGCCACGGCACGCCTGCGGGCAGCTGGCGTTCAGGGTCGGCGAGCATGCACTCGATGGTGCGCGTGATGCGGCCGAAGTTGTGCATCACCCCCTTGGGCTGGCCGGTCGAGCCCGACGTGTAGCAGATCATCGCCAGGTCGTCGGCGGCGCGCTGCGGCCGGCCGGCGAGCGGCGCGGTGCGCGCGACGATGTCGTCCCAGCGCTCGAAGGTTGTCGATGGCGCGAGCGGCAACGCAATGCAGGGCAGCCCCGGCGGCACGCCCGCGGCCTGCTGCGGCCACTGGTCGAGTTTGCCGACGAAGAGCAGGCTGGCTTCGCTGTGCTCGAGCACGTAGCGCAGGTTGTCGGCGGTTTCGGTCGGGAAGACCGCGACCGTGGTGCCGCCGGCCATCCAGATCGCCAGTTCGGCGATCAGGAAATACGCGCAGTTCTTCGTGATCATCGCGATGCGCGCGCCGGGTGCGATGCCCAGGCTCCGCAGGTGCGCCGCCATGCGTCGCGCTTCATCGAGGGTGCGCGCCCAGCTGTAGTCGACGAGTGCGCCGCCGCCGATCGGCTGGGTCAGGAACACGCGCTCGGGCTGCCGGGCCTCGTGGTCGTAGACATGCTCGAGGATCAGCTTCGTCGCACTCATCTCGGCTCCGCAGAGGTCAGGTTCCGGGTTTGCCTCGAGTCACTGCAGCCACTGCTGCAACTGGGCAAACACCTCCGGGCGGTTGAGCAACTCGAGGTGGTTCATGCCGTAGCCGATCCATTGACGGTGTTCGGGAAAGGCCAGCGTGCGCGCCGGGTTCTTGTGCCGGCCGAGGGCGCTGTCCAGCGGCACCAGGCCATCGCCCAACAGGCGGTCCTTGAGGTCGCCGCTCTCCTGGCCGGTGGTGGCGGCCGCCGCGAAGCAGCGCACGCCGTCGGGCAGTGGCAGGTGCTGGCGGCGGTCGGCGCCGCGGGCGAAACGGTCGCGGCCGACCCAGTCTTCATCGACCAGGTTGCCATGGCGCAAATCGGTGATGCCGGCGCTACGCACCTTGCCCAGGCGCGCGAACGGCGCGGCATAGGGCGTGGCGCCGAGCACCAGGTCGACCCAGTTGCCGGCACGCTCGAGCGGCGCGCCGTGGTGCGGCGTGCCCAGGCAGACCAGATCGCTGACCTTGGCCGGCCAGCGTTGGCCACCCTGCGCACCGTAGTGCAGCGCGCTGCGCGCGAGCAGGCCGCCCATGCTGTGGCCGAGCAGCACGAAGCGCTCGACAGGCACGGGCCAGGCGTCGAGCAACCGCTCCAGTTGTTGCGCCAGCGCGTGGCCGTTGATCGAGACATGCAGGCCGCTGTTGTAGTGCAGACAGACCCGAGTGAAGCCGAGCTCGCGCGACAGCGCCGCGCCATGGTCATGGCCTTCGCGCGCCCATTGAAGGTCGTTCATGCACAGGCCGTGCAGCATCACCAGCAGCTGGCCCCCGGCGCCCGGCAGGCGGGCCGTCAGCGCCGACGGGTCCAGCTCCAGCGCCTGGCCGTCGTGCCGAAATGCCATCGCGATGGCCAACGGGTTGGCGCTGGCGGCAAGGTAATCGCCGAGCACGCCGTTCAATGCGGCGATGATCGCTTCGCGCTCCGGCTGCGGTCCGTCGCCGCTCGGCTCGACCGCCAGGGCCGGTGTCAGCAGCCGCAGCAGGGCCTCGATGCTGCCGCCGACCACGCGCGTGACGCCGCGAATGGTCTTGTAGACCAGGCCTGTGATGCCGCCCGTGCGACCGTCGAGTGACTGGGTGCCGAGGCCGGGAATCCGCGCAATGCGTTCGTGCATGGCCTCCACCAGGTCGGTCAGGCCGGCGGTGGCGTCGGTGGCCAGGCGCGCGGCACCGCGCAGGTCGGAATTTCGCAGCGGGGGGCGTCGGGTCATCGGCCAAGTGTGCCAGCCCCGAACGACGAGACGTTTGACCGCGTCGGGGGCATGATGCACACGATGAAGACCCCGCTGTCGATCCTCGATCTCGCCCCCATCGTCGAGGGCGGCGATGCCGCACAGGCGCTGCGCAACAGCCTGGACCTGGCGCAGCACGCCGAAGCCTGGGGCTACCGCCGCTACTGGGTGGCCGAGCACCACAACATGGACGGCGTGGCCAGCTCGGCCACGGCGGTCCTGATCGGCCACATCGCCGGTGGCACGAAGACCCTGCGCGTCGGCTCGGGCGGCGTGATGCTGCCGAACCACGCGCCACTGGTGGTGGCCGAGCAGTTCGGCACCCTGGCCACGTTGTACCCCGGACGCATCGACCTGGGCCTCGGCCGCGCGCCGGGGACCGACCGGCTGACGATGCGTGCGCTGCGCCGCCACCTGGACAGCAGCGACGAGGAAACGGGCTTTCCGCGCGACGTGCAGGAGTTGCAGGCCTATCTAGGGGACGGCAGCCCCGACCAGGCCGTGCGTGCGATTCCCGGCATCGGCACCCATGTGCCGATCTGGCTGCTCGGCTCGAGCCTGTACAGCGCGCAACTGGCGGCCTACCTGGGCCTGCCCTTCGCCTTCGCATCGCATTTCGCGCCCGACCTGCTGCTGCAGGCGCTCGACGTCTACCGCGTCGGTTATCGGCCCTCGGCCGATTGGCCGAAACCCCACGCGATGGTCGGCGTCAACGTGGTCGCCGCCGACACCGACGACGAGGCGGCGTTCCGGTTCACGTCGATCCAGCAGCGCTTTCTGGGCATGCAGCGCGGCCAGCGAGGGCCCCTGCCGCGGCCGATCGATCCGGCGCGCCTGGAGTCGATGTGGACGCTGCAGGAGAAGGCGGGCGTACTGCGCATGCTGAAGGCGACCGCCGTCGGTTCGCCGTCATCGGTGCGCCGGCAACTCGATGCGATCGTCGAGCAGACGGCGGCCGATGAGTTGATCGTCGCGGGGGCGATCCACGATCACGCGGCCCGGCTGCGCTCCTATGAGCTGCTGGCCGCCTCGTCGCAGTGAATGAGTCGGCGCAGCTAGTTCGTGTCCCAGCGCAACGCGGCGCGCACCGCCGCAGCGTCATGCGCCTCGTCGACACGACGCGAGCGGCCTTCGAAAGCTTGCCACGTCGCTGCGTCCCAGATGCGCGTGCTCAGGCGAGCCTTGAGCAGCTGCCGCACGCGAGGCAGATCGCCCAGCTGCAAGGCCGCCATGACCATGATCTGGTCATAGAGGTCTTGCTGGGCATGGCTCGCACCGAGTTCACCGTGGCGCTGACGCACGGCCAGCATCCGCTCGAGCGCTTCGCGGGGCTTGTCCTGGCAAAAGGCGGCCCCGGCTCGGGCGAGTTCGAGCGCCAGCGCCGCCTGAGTCGAGCTCGTCGCTGCTGAGCGCAGGTAATCGAACGTCGACTGCGCTGCCGATACCCGCCCGCTGCGCACCAGTGCCATGACGTGATGCAGGGCGGTGAACCATATCGTGCTTTGCGTGGCGTTGAGCAACGAGGCTTGCGCCAGGCGTTCCCAACGCGCCAGCCCGACCTCGACACCCTGGAATTCCAGGCGCGCCAGCAGCGAGGCGCCATTTTGAACGTCCAGGTAGAAGGCGGACGAGTGCGGATAGACCTCGCGGTCAAACAGATCGAGAACCTCGTCGAAACGGGCCTGCGAGAACTTGAACAAGCTCAAGTGCCACCACAGATGGCCGCGAAAGAGGTTGTAGCCATTCAGAAACTGCGCCGCATTGCCGAGCAGTTCGATGCCCTCGCGGACGCGCCCTTGCATCTCGAACACATGGGCCAAGCCATGCAAGGCCCAAAGATCTTGCGGCTGCAAAGCCAGTGCCTCGCGCGCGCAACGCTCGGCCACCCCGTAGAGGCCAACCTCTTCCATCGCGAAGGCATGCGCCGAAAGAAAGTGCCCATGACCAGGCGTTTTGGGGCCCCAATGGCCGGCGACTCCGGCGCTGACTTCGGCCTGATGTCGTTTGTCGCCGGTCCAAAAGAGTGCACCGGTGTGTTGACGAAAAGCCAGCAAATCCAGGGGCCACTCGACCAGGACTTGCTCCCAGGCCGCGGCACGAGCAGAAATGTCTTGCGCAATCCACGCACGCAAGGCTTCTTGGTGCAGACGCTCGCGGGCATTGGCAGGCAAAGCCTGCGCCTGCAGCAGGTGTGCCCGTGCCTTGGGGTGGGCGTCGAGCGTTCCTTCGCTCATCAGGGAGTAGCCCTTGAGCACATGCGCCAGGACGAACTCCGGAAACTCCTGCAACAGTGCGTCCAGGCGATCCTGCACCCCCAAGCGGTAGTAGTAGAGGTCGTCGATCAGGGCGTCGAAACGCTCGACCGCTGCGGCGCTGGCCGCGCTGAGAGGAAGGCCCCGAACATCGACGACGTCAGCGTGCGTCATGGACTTTGATCCTTCTCCAGGCAGGCGAAGCAGCGAAGGCGCGCTGGAGTGCATGCACGTCCGTCTGCACCGATGCCGATCACTTTGCCGTCCTCTTAGGCCGCTTCCATCCAGCGATCGACACCTGCTTGGCGCGCGCTAGCGTCAGCTGCCCGGCTGGCGCGTCCTTGGCGATCGTCGAGCCGGCACCGATGGTGGCACCGTCGCCGATCGCGACCGGCGCCACCAGCACGCAGTTGCTGCCGACATGCACATCGGCGCCGATCACGCTGCGGTGCTTGTTGGCGCCGTCGTAGTTGGCGACGATGCTGCCGGCGCCGAAGTTCACGCGCTCGCCGACGGTCGAGTCGCCGAGGTAGGCCAGGTGGTTGGCCTTGGCACCCTTGGCCAGCGTGCTGTTCTTGACCTCGACGAAGTTGCCGATGTGCACTTCGGGACCGAGGTCGGCGCCCGGGCGCAGCCGCGCGAACGGGCCGACGATCGCGCCGGCACCGATGTGCGCGCTGTCCATGAGGGTGAAGGGGTGGATCACCGCGCCGGCGTCGATCTGGGCATCGCGGATCACGCAATGCGCGCCGATCCTGACGTTGTCGGCCAGGGCCACCGTGCCTTCGAAGACGCAGCCGACGTCGATCTCGACATCGCTGCCGCAGACCAGCGTGCCGCGCACATCGAAGCGCGCGGGGTCGGCGAAGCGCACGCCGCTGCCTTCCATCAGGGCCTCGGCGCGGGCGCGCTGGTAGCGGCGTTCCAGGTCGGCCAGTTGCACGGGGCTGTTGACGCCGAGCACTTCGGTGTCGCTGGCAGGCTGCGTGGTCACCACGGGCACGCCCTCGGCCACCGCCATGGCCACGATGTCGGTCAGGTAGTACTCGCGCTGGACGTTGTCGTTCGTCAGCGTCATCACGGCGCGTTTGAGCCACGCGGTGGGCGCGGCCAGCATGCCGGTATAGGCCTCGCGGATGGCGCGCTGGGCTTCGCTCGCGTCCTTGTGTTCGACGATGGCCGTCACCGCTGTGCCGTCGCGCACGATGCGGCCGTAGCCGGTGGCGTCGGCCAGTTCGATCGTCAACAACGCCAGTTTCGTGCCGCCGCTGGCAGCGACCAATGCGGCGGCCGTGGCCGGCTGGATCAACGGCACGTCGCCGTAGAGGATCAGCGTCGTGCCCTCGTTGCCCAGGTGCGGCACCACCTGCTGCACCGCGTGGCCGGTGCCGAGTTGCGGTTGTTGGCGAACAAAGGTCAAACCCGGCGCACGCATCTCGGCCTCGACCGTTTCAGCGTCATGCCCGGTGACCAGCAGCGTGCGCGCCGGGGCCAGCCCGGCAGTGGCGTCCAGAACATGCTGCAATAGGCTCTTGCCGGCCAGGCGGTGCAGCACTTTGGGCCGCGCCGATTTCATGCGGGTGCCTTTGCCCGCGGCCATGATCACGATATCGAGCGATGCCATGCCGTTGTCCTTGTTGCCGATCGCTTTGTTCAAGCTGCGCCGGATTATCGGGCTGGCCCTGCTTGCCGTCGCATCCGCGCTGGCGCTCGCCGGCTGCAGCATGGTGCGGTTGACCTATGACCAGGCGCCCAACCTCGTGTACTGGTGGCTCGACGGCTATGTCGACGTCAGTGGCGAGCAGACACCCAAGCTGCGCGAGGCGATCGACCGCTGGTTCGCGTGGCACCGCCGCTCGCAGTTGCCCGAGTACGCCGCACTGTTGGCGCGTGCGCAGCGCGAGATCGTCGAGCCGATCACACCGGCGGCGATGTGCGCCTGGGCGGCCGAGGGCGAGAAGCAACTGGACCTGGCGCTCGAGGGCGCCGTGCCGGCCGCTGCCGAATTGATGCTGACGCTGACGCCCGAGCAGGTGCAGCACATCGAGCGCCACATGGCCAAGGGCAATGCCGAGGCGCGCGACGACTTCCTGCAAGCCGACCCGAACGAGCGCAAGGCGGCATCGCTCAAGCGTTCGCTCGAGCGCTTCGAGAACCTGTACGGCCGCCTCGATGGCGGCCAACGCGATCGCCTGGATGCCCTGCTGGCGAAGTCGAGCTTCGACGCCGAGCGCTGGCTGGCAGAGCGGCGCCTGCGCCAACGCGACATGCTGCAAACCCTGACGACCGTGAGTGCGGCAGGCCGCGCCGGCGGCGACCGTGCGGCGGCTTTGCAGCAGGCGCAGGCAGCAGCACGCGTGCTCATCGAGCGCTCGACACGCTCTCCGCGTGCCGACTACCGCGCCTACCAGCAGCGCCTGGTGCAGGACAACTGCGCACTGGCGGCCACGATGCACAACGCAATGACGCCCGCGCAGCGGCAGTCGGCGCGGGTCAAGCTGAAGGGCTGGGAGGATGACTTGCGTGCGCTGATCGCGGCTGTGGCCAGCACGGCCAACGGCAGCGGCACGATGAGCCGTTAAGCGCAGATCCGTCGCGGCCTGCCGGCGCGGCAGCGGTCACGACGAATCGGCGATGCAGGGGTGCAGCGCCCCTCGACTCAATCGACCGCGGGCATCACCCGAACCACCGCCGGGCTGCCGCCGGCGGATTCGTCCTCGTCTTCGTCGAAGGCCTTGTCGCCCTGCGCGTCGGCCAGGCCCGTGCTTCGCAGGGTCGTGAACGGGTACAGGTTCCGGTCCATCAGGTGCGAGGGCGTGATGCGACCCATGGCATTGAAGATATTGTCGATGCGGCCCGGGAACCTGCGCTCCCACTCGTGGATCAGCGCCTTGGTCTGCACCCGCTGCAGGTTGTCCTGGCTGCCGCACAGGGTGCAGGGGATGATCGGGAATTCGCGCAGTACGGCCCAGCGCTCGAGGTCGGCTTCGGCCACATAGGCCAGCGGCCGGATCACGACATGCTGGCCGTCGTCGCTGACCAGCTTGGGCGGCATGCCCTTCAGGCGGCCACCGAAGAACATGTTCATCATCAGCGTGACGACCATATCGTCGCGGTGGTGGCCCAGCGCGATCTTGGTGGCGCCGAGCTCGCGCGCGACGCGGTAGAGGATGCCGCGGCGCAGGCGCGAGCACAGGCTGCACATCGTCTGGCCCTCGGGCACCAGGCGCTTGACGATCGAGTAGGTGTCCTGGTTCTGGATGTGGAACGGCACGTCCACGCGCGCCAGGTACTCGGGCAGCACGTGTGCAGGGAACCCGGGCTGCTTCTGGTCGAGGTTGACGGCGATCAGCTCATACGGCACTTCGGATCGTTGCCGGCGCCCGATCAGCAAGTCGAGCAGGGCGTGGCTGTCCTTGCCGCCCGACACGCAGACCATCACCTTGTCGCCAGGCTCGATCATGTTGAAGTCGGCGATGGCCTGGCCGAGCTGGCGGTGCAGCCGCTTGCTCAACTTGTTGGCCTCGTAGGCTGCCTTCTTCACGGCGACGTCGTCTTGCGGGGCGTTCATAGGCGCTGCGGGGATGGTCACTTGATTCCGAAAACCTCGACGCCGACCGCGTCGCAGTCGGGGTACACGTCGGGCTTTTCCGTCGACACCCGCGCGGCCTTCACGCGCGGATGCGCCAGCATCAGGCGCAGCACGTCGTCGCACAGGGTTTCCTGCAGGTGGACATGGCCCTGCTGCACCCGCAGCGCGATCGAGCGGCGGATGAAGTCGTAGTCGACCACCTCGTCGAGCTCGTCGGCCTTGGGCGTGGACAGCGCCAGCGGCACGTACAGGTCGACATTGATCAGCACGCGTTGCTCGCCGCGCTTCTCGAAGTCGTGCACACCGATGTTGATCCAGACCTCGTAGTCGCGCAGGAACAGCCGACGGCAATCCATCAGGGCGGGGTGGGCGAGTGAGCTGTGCATGGAGTTACGGCCTTGCCGTCAAGAAGGCCACGTCGCGCGGCTGCGCAGCCAGGTGTTGGCCGCCATCGACGACGATGGTGGTGCCGGTGATGGCGGGCGATTCGATGATGAAGCGCACGGCGCGAGCGACATCGTCGGGGGTCGAGCTGCGCCCGAGGGGGGTCATCCGGTGTGCGGCGGCGAAGCTCTCATCGCTCATCTTCGGCCCCGACACCAGGGTCACGCCCGGGGCCACGCCGGCCACACGCACCTGCGGCGCCAGGGCCTGCGCCAGCAGCGTCGTGGCGGCTTCGAGGGCGGCCTTGGACAGCGTGTACGACAGGTAGTCGGGGTTTGGGTTCCACAGTTTCTGGTCGAGCAGGTTGACCACGCAGCCGGTGTCGCTGCAACCCTTCAAGTGCGCCGCCAGCGCTTGCGCCAGCACGATGGCCGGCGCGGTGTTGGCACGCCAGTGCGCCTCCATCGCTGCGTAGGAAAAACTCGCGGCGCTGTCGTAGGCGAAATGCGAGGCATTGTTGACCACCGCATCGATGCGGCCCATCCGCGCCGCCACGGCCGGCAGCAGCGCGCGGCACGCGGCTTCGTCGGCCAGGTCGGCCTGGAAGCACTCGGCGCGCACGCCCAGCGCCCGCACGTAGGCGGCACTGGCTTCGGCTTCGCCGGCCGATTGGCGGAAGTGCAGCGCGATGTCCGACCCGCCGCGCGCCAATTCGACCGCGATGGCGCGGCCGAGCCGGCGTGCGGCGCCGGTGATCAGCACGACAGAGCGGGGGTTCGAAGAGGGCATTCCTACAATGCGTCGATGACGCAGCCAAGCGATGGCGACAACCAGGCCGACAGTGTATCGGCGGAGGCTGCGCCGCTCGCGCCGCTGGCGCGCCTGGTCCGCCGTGCCATCGACACCGCGGGCGGCTGGCTGCCGTTCGACCGCTTCATGGCGCTGGCGCTGTATGCGCCTGGGCTGGGCTACTACGCCCACGGCAGCCGAAAATTCGGACGGATGCCGTCCTCGGGCAGTGATTTCGTCACCGCCCCGGAGTTGAGCCCGCTGTTCGGCGCTGCGCTCGCTGCGCAGCTGCGGCAGGCCCTCGAGGCCACGGCCTGCGACGAAGTCTGGGAGTTCGGCGCCGGCTCGGGCGCACTGGCCTTGCAGTTGCTGCAGGCGCTGGGTGATCGCGTGCGGCGCTACACCATCGTCGACCTGTCAGGCAGCCTGCGTGCGCGCCAGCGCGAGTTGCTCGCACCCTTCGGCGATCGCGTGCGCTGGCTCGATGCCCTGCCCGACGCGATGCACGGCGTGCTGGTGGGCAACGAGGTGCTCGACGCGATGCCGGTGCAACTGCTGCACTGGGACGGCGTGCGCTGGCTCGAGCGCGGTGTCGTCGCCACCGAGCCCGGCCTTGAACTGGCCGACCGAGCCACGCCGCTGCGTCCGCCGGTCGAAGCCGCTTTCGTGCCCGGCACCACCACCGAGATCCACCCGCAGGCCGAGGCCTTCATCCGCACGCTGGCCGACCGGCTGCAGCGCGGCGCGGCGTTCTTCATCGACTACGGCTTTCCAGACGCCGAGTACTACCTGCCCGAGCGCATCGGCGGCACGCTGATGTGCCATCGTGCGCACCTTGCCGACACGGATCCGCTGGCCGATGTCGGCGACAAGGACATCACCGCGCATGTGAACTTCAGCGCCATCGCGCTGGCGGCGCAGGAGGCCGGCTTCGAGGTCCTCGGCTACACCTCGCAGGCGCGCTTCCTGCTCAACTGCGGCTTGGCGTCGCTGATGGCCGCGGCGCAGCAGCGCGGCGATTGGCCGGCCTTGGCCGCGGCGCAAAAGCTCATTGCCGAACATGAGATGGGCGAGCTGTTCAAGGTCATCGGCCTGGTGCGCGGCGCGCTTGCGTTCGACGCCCTCGGTTTCGCCGACGGCGACCGCAGCCATCGGCTGTAGCCGGCCGCACGCGGCGCCCTGGCCTGACCGGCGTCACTGCGCGATGGTCCAGCGGTGCTGGCACTTGGTGCAGCAGACCTGCACCGACTCGTCGCGCGCGTTCTCGCTTTCGAGCTTGAATCGTCCGTAGGCCTTGCACTGCGGGCAATCGGCCTGGTTGGCGGTGACCTCGGCATGCATCAGCAATCGCATGTAGCGGCGCAGGGCCCACAGCCCGAGGGCGGCGCAAATGAGGATGGCCACGATGTCGGTCAGTTGATCGCTCACCGAACGAAAGCGACCGAGCGCCTCGAAGGCCGCGAACAGGCCGATCGCGCACAGGAAGGTCAGCAACAGATGGGCATGGCTCTGTAGCAGCTCACGCTCGTACCACTTGCGAAAGCCGTGTTTGCGGATCCCTTCAGCCAGCTTCATCGGCGTGCCTCCAACGATTGCGCCCATGGTGGCACAAAGTGCGCGGGCTCACTGCGCCGCGGCGAGTGCCTGTTCGCGCGCGCGGCGCACGGCCTCACCGATGGCCGGCCCGGTCGCACCGCGCTCGAGCGCCTGGGCAGCCGCGGCCGTTGCGTCGACCGCCCGCACGACACGCAGCGCTGCGGCCAGGCGAGCACGCTGCGGGTAGGGCGCGTCCTCGCGTCCGAGCCGGCCGCGCGCGTCGCACTCGCAGGCCAGTAGCGCCTGGTCGAAGCGCTCGGGCCGGCGCAGCGCATCGCAGCGTTCCAGCAGGCGCAGGGTGGCGGCCGCGCCGAGGGACTCGCTCTGGTGGATGTTGCCGTGCTCACGCGCCACCACCGCGCCCAGTTCGCGGCAATCGCCCGGCACGCGCAGGCGCTCGCCAAGCGCATCGGCCAGCTTGGCGCTGCGCGCCTCGTGCGCGATGTGGCGCGGCCACTCATTGCGCGGCGTGCTGCCCTTGCCCAGGTCGTGCACCAGGCAGGCCCAGCGCACCGGCAGTGGGGCCGCCAGCCGCGCGGCGGTGTCCTGCACCATCATCAGGTGCACACCGGTGTCGACCTCGGGGTGGTGCTCGGCCGGTTGAGGCACGCCCCACAGGCGCGCCACTTCGGGCAGCACGCGCGCCAGGGCGTCGCAGTCGCGCAGCACCGCGAACATCCGGCTCGGCCGCGTTTCCATCAAGCCGCGCGAGAGTTCCTGCCACACACGCTCGGCCACCAGCGCATCGACTTCGCCCTCGGCCACCATGTGCACGCACAGTGCGGCGGTTTCGGGGGCGACTTGAAACGCCGGCCAGCGCGCGGCAAAGCGGGCCACGCGCAGGATACGCACCGGGTCTTCCGCGAAGGCCTCGGAGACATGGCGCAGCACGCCGGCCTGCAGATCGCGCTGGCCGTTGAACGGGTCGATCAAGGTGCCGTCTTCGGCTTGCGCGATCGCGTTGATCGTCAGGTCACGCCGGGCCAGATCGTCTTCGAGCGTCACCGACGGGTCGGCGTCGATGGTGAAACCGCGGTAGCCCGGCGCCGACTTGCGCTCGGTGCGCGCCAGCGCGTACTCGTCCTTGGTCTGCGGGTGCAGGAAGACCGGAAAATCGCGGCCGACCGGCGTGTAACCCGCGTCCAGCATCTGTTGGGCGCTGGCGCCGACGACGACCCAATCGTGGTCACTGACCGGCAGGCCGAGCAGGCGGTCGCGTACCGCGCCGCCGACGCGGTAGACCTGCATCGTCAAGCCCCGCGCCGGGCCGCCCGCAAGGCGTCGAGGTTGGCGCGGCCATCGTGATGGCCGAGGTAGCCGGGCGCGATTTGCGCCAGCGATGCGGGCCGGATGTCCAACGCCTCGAGCCCCGGCAACACGCCGCTGGCGACGTTGGGAACCTGCATCGAGTCGAGGTTGTCGCGCGACATCAGCGGCACGCCGGGCAGCCACTCCATCAGCAGCGCCTGCAGCCGCCCGAGAGCCATCGGCAGCGGCAACACCGGCCGCTCGTGGCCCGACCAGCGGCCCGACAGGCGCACCAGCTCGGCGAGCGTGAACACCTCGGGGCCGGCACATTCGATCGTCTGGCCGACCGTGGCCGGCCGGTCGAGGCAACGCACGATGGCCTCGGCGACATCTTCGACCCACACCGGTTGAAAGCGAGTCTGGCTGCCGGCCAGCGGCATCAGCGGGGCGACGGTCTGCACCTGGGCGAACAGATTCAGGAAGCGGTCCTGCGCACCGAAGATCACCGACGGCCGCAGCACGGTGAGATCGAGCGCCGCGCCGCGCAAGGCGGCTTCACCGGCGGCCTTGCTGCGCAGGTAGTTCGACGGCGCATCGTCGGACACGCCGAGCGCGCTGACCTGCACGACACGCCGGATGCCGGCACCGGTGCAGGCGGCGGCCAGCCGCTTGGGCAGGGCCACATGCACCTGCTCGAAGGCGGCGGCGCTGCCATGCAGGATCGCCACGAGGTTGATGACGGCATCGCAGCCCGCGAGCACGCCCGCCAAGGCGGTATCGTCGTGCAGGTCGGCGAGGCGTACGTCGACCGTGGGCAGTGCACGCACGGCGTTGGCGTGCATGGCGCGCCGCGTCGGCACCACGACCGAGCCGCCGGTGCTGCGTCGCACAAGGCGCTCGCACACCGCACGGCCGACGAAGCCGGTGCCGCCGAGGACCACTATGCGCAGGGCACTCACGGTAGCTCCTGGTTCGGTGGTGGCGCCGTGCTGGCGCGCGGCCCGATCAGCGCACCGAGTCGTGCCTTCAACGAGGGCAGCAGGGCGTGCACGACCACCGGTGCGGGCTCGACCACCGCTGAAGGCCCCGACGCCGGCTCGCTGGCTGGCGACGCTGCCGCGATCGGTGTCACCGCGGCCGGCGGTCGCGGCATGGCGACCTGCACGCGCCCGGCCAGCATCGCCGCGTACACGGTGGCGTTGGACAGCACCTTCTTGACGTAGTCGCGCGTCTCGTTGAAGGGGATGTTCTCGGCCCAGATCGCCGGCTCGAGCAACGCGCCTTCACGCCAGCGCCGCGGCCGGCTCGGGCCGGCGTTGTAGGCTGCGGCAGCCATCAGCTGCGAGCCGTCGAAGTCGTCGAGCACGAGCTTCAAGTAGCCGGTGCCGATCTTCAGGTTCACGTCGCGGTCGGCGATCATGTCGGCGCTGTACGGCAGGCCGATCTTCTTGGCGGTCCAGCGCGCAGTGGCCGGCATCACCTGCATCAAGCCGGAGGCACCGACAGTGGAGCGGGCATCGGTGACGAAGCGCGACTCCTGCCGGATCAGGCCGTACACGTAGGCCGGGTCCAGCCCGATTTCGCCGGCCTTGGCCACCACCTCGCTGCGGTAGGGCATCGGGAAGCGTTGTGCCAGGTCGACCTCGTTCCTGGTGCGGTCGCTGGTGTTGATGCAGCGGTCCCAGACCTCGCGCTCACAGGCCCGCTGCGCGGCGGCAAGCAGCGCGCGATCGTTCATGCCGCGCAGGCTGAAATTCCACTCGCGCACGCCCTCGTTGCGCAGCCCCAGCGCGATCAGTTGCAGCGCGCGCGCCAGGCCGGGGTGGCTGTTGGCGGCCGCACGCTCTTCACTGCTCAAAGGGGCCGGCAACGGCGGCAGCGGCATCGACTGGTCGAGGTCTTCACTGGCCAGCTTGCCGTAGAAGTGCAGTTCGCCGGCCAGCTGATTCAGCGCGGCCAGTGCCTGCGCCAGCTGGTGGTCACCGGCCGCGCCGGGCGCCGCGGTTTCGCGCATCGCACGGGCGCGCCAGTAGCGCCATGCCGGCTCGCGTTGCTCGGCCTCGCTCATGTGATCGATCGCGCGCTGCACGGAGCGCCAGCGTTCGGCGCCGGCACTGGTGCGCAAGGCGGCGCGCACGTTCCAGGCCAGCGTCTCGTCGGTCCACGTCGGCGACACGTTGCCGAGCTCGGCCTCGTTCCACGCCGTCGCGTAATGCGCTGCCGCTTCGGGCGCCAGTTTCA
>Ga0315288_10004198_pt1 | contig 18313 bp, 17 predicted proteins | sample YL17G11_20_MG_FD_203454 | JGI IMG/M metagenome (GOLD analysis project Ga0315288, IMG submission 203454) | Sediment microbial communities from Yellowstone Lake, YNP, Wyoming, USA - YL17G11_20 | ecosystem: Environmental > Aquatic > Freshwater > Lake > Sediment | place: USA: Wyoming | collected... | reverse complement strand
CCTGCCACAGGGCCTACCCTTGAAGCAGGTGCCCATGTTCGAGGACATCACCGCCCTCCCGGGTGACCCGCTCCTGAATGACGCCATAGACACCATCCGCCGTGAGGGACGTGCCTCGGTCTCGATGCTGCAGCGCAAAATGCGCATCGGCTACACGCGCGCTGCGCGTCTGGTGGATACAATGGAGGAGAAGGGCATCGTCGGTCCGCCCGAACCGGGTACCGGCGTGCGCGCAGTGCTGGACTACGGTCCCGCTGCACCGCCGAAAGAGGATTAAATTTGTAGGGGCGACCCACCGGTCGCCCCTACGCTTTCATTCCATCCACAACCCGCCGGTGGACTCCATCCAATCGGCGATTTTCTCGACTGCCCCGGGGATGTCGTTATCAGAGATATCCAGCTCCAGTTTTGGCAGCATGGATTAACCCACCAGCCTTTTGATCAACTCCTGCTCGCGCACAAAAGCCGGCAGGTCGTCATACTGGTCCGGTTTGCCGGATACTTTCAGGCGTTCTTCGCGTGCCGCGCCAAACGACTCAGGTATGCGCTTCATGAAGACCAGCCGGAAATTGAGCGGCAGCAAGCGCTCTTCCAGCCAGCGGAAGTCGTAATCCTTACCATAGGTCTGGTACTGGTAGGCGCGCGTGGAGATGTGAAAACGGTCCACGATCCAGGAGTAGTAGCGCTGGAGTTCGAAGAGACGCAGCCAAGTGGCGTAGGTCTGCATTGCCAGGGCTTCCTCCTGCGGCTCGAAGTTGATCAGTCCGCGCCCCCAGGGAAAGTTGGTGAAGGCGCACCACTCCGCTGAAATGAGTGGAGAATGATATCTATATTTGCGCGCCCCCACAATGCGCGGGTGCTCGTTGAGGGCGAAGGCGATGTCAGTCTTGAAGGTCAGGCGGGTGCCTTCGAGGATGATCTTGGGGGTGAGTTTGTGGCCCATGGCTCGAATTATAAACGGCTTAGGGTTCTTTCCGTATGCTGTGCATTATGGTATTATTTCCCCACCCGCAGGTTTCTTATGGATGACAATATCACCATCATCGAAGGTCCGCCCCCCGTATTCGAGCCCGTCCAAGATGGCTGGGCGCTCAGTCTTGGCGAAGGCCCGTACCTGCCGCTGACCCTGCTCACGCGCCTGCGGACGTTTAACGGCCCGGCGTTGGTGGAACGTTGTTACCGTCGCTGGCGCCTCAACCAATCCATCCATCTGCACTATCGCAACGACCTGGGCTTGGAAGAGAAAGCCCCCATCGTGGCGGCACGTTCTATCAATACCGACGATGGGCACGTGCTCCTGCTCTGGATCCAGCTTGATCCGCAAAAAGTCCGCCTCGAGCTCGATACGGGGGATGATGAGGCCGACGAGTAGTAGAAAGCTTACAACCTGACCTGAGCGATATCAACCCGGTGTTTTTCCGGGACATCGTCCCTGAAGATGGCGAAGCGCCCAGGAAGAAACGGACGGCCCGGTTACCGGGCTGTTTTACTGCTTCTTGCATAAATACGTGAACTTTGAACGATCAAAATACAGGGACCTTCGGCAGCAATTTTGGTTCACATCTTTGCGCAGTACCCTGTGGTTCGTACCCATAATCACGAAAAAAATCACGCCCGGCTATGGATTTCGTCATATTGACTTCGTACTGATAATCGAGTACCTTTAATGGGAAAGAGTTTACTTGGTGGAAATGCTTATGCTGGAAGGTAAAGACATAGCGTAGAGTAGAGCGGGCCTCCGTCCGGGGTGCCCGCTTTATCTAATTTCTTTTTTCACCGCACTTCAATCTTCATAAGGAGATAATCATGGCAGGACAAATTAATGCTTTCGAGATGGCGCAGAAGCAGTTTGACGGTGTTGCCGGGCTGCTCAAGCTTGACCCGCAGGTGGCCGAGATGCTGCGCTGGCCGATGCGCGAATACACTTTCCGCATCCCGGTACGCATGGACGATGGCTCGTTGCGCATCTTCCAGGGCTATCGCGTCCAGCACAACGATGCCCGCGGCCCGAACAAGGGTGGCATCCGCTTCCACCCCGCCGAGACGCTGGATACCGTGCGGGCTCTGGCCACCTGGATGACCTGGAAATGCGCCGTGGCCGACATCCCGCTCGGCGGCGGCAAGGGCGGCATCATCGTCGACCCGTCCACGCTTTCCGTTGGTGAGAAAGAACGCCTGTGCCGCGGGTGGGTGCAAAAAATGTGGAAGAATATCGGCCCGCGCCAGGATGTCCCTGCTCCGGATGTTGGTACCACTCCGCAGATGATGGGCTGGATGATGGACGAGTATTCCAAGCTGGTCGGCGCATACACCCCCGGTGTTTTCACCGGCAAGCCGTTGGGCGGCGGTGGTTCGGAAGGCCGCACCGAAGCGACCGGTTATGGTGTCATCTACACCGTGCGTGAGACAATGAAACATCTGGGCATTGACCCGAAGAAATCTGTGGCTGCCATCGAAGGCTTTGGCAATGTTTCGCAGTATGCTGCCATCGGTTTCATCGAAATGCTGGGCGGAAAGGTTGCCTGTGTCTCCTGCTGGGATCGCAATGACAAGACCTCCTATACATACAGCCATAAGAACGGTGTGGATCCCCGCTTTTTACTCACCATCGTTGACCAATATGGCACAATTGATAAGAAGAAGGCCGAAGCCGCAGGTTACGTGGTTGAAGACGGCGAGAAGTGGATCGAAAAGAATTGTAATGTTTTAATCCCGGCTGCCATCGAAGGCCATGTCAATGCCGAGACTGTCAAGAAGATTTCGAAGAACGTCAAGATCGTGGCTGAAGGAGCCAATGGCCCTTGCACGCCCGAAGCGGATGAATACTTCAAGAAGAACAATATCTTCGATATCCCAGATTTCCTCTGCAATGCCGGCGGCGTGACCTGCTCATACTTTGAATCGGTCCAGAATGATGCCAACTACTACTGGTCGAAGGAAGAAGTACTGCAGAAACTTGATCAGAAGATGACCGTCGCCTTCCACGCTGTGCTGGATATGTCCATCAAGCAGAAGGTCTACATGCGGGATGCAGCCTACATGGTTGCCATTGACCGCGTGGCCAAGTCCATGCAGTTGCGCGGCTGGGTTTAGTCGAACCTGAAATTTCCGTGGAAGTCCCGGTTCACGGACGGGGCACGGGGCAAAGAACCAGGACGCCAGGTCAATCCCGGACGATCACCGGGTCTTCCTGGCGTCCTTCGTTGTTGTATAATAAGGTATCCACTGCGATAGCCCTGGTTCCAGCATATTATTCCGGATCTCGTATATCATCCCGGATGTTGTGCGGGACGGGACGGGGCGGAGTAAGTGTGTAAAAATGGACCTACCAGAAGAGACTTCGAAACAGGAAGAACCTGCCCCCTCGGAAGAGGTCTTCCCTAAAGAGCCGATCTTACCGGAGGGCTTTACCCCGATTGGCGACCTTGCCCATCTGCCCCGCGCCCGTCGCAGAAGGGCGCAGCGCATGTTGGTCCCGCCTGCCGCGGACGAACGGGCTGCCTTGCTGGACGATCTGGCGCGGCGTGCCGTCCCCTCGTTTGAGTTCTTCCTGTTCGCTTTTCTGTGCGGGGCCGTTCTGGGGGCGGCTTACTTACTTAATGCCCCCGCGCTGCTCCTGCTGGGGATTTTGCTCGCTCCGCTTTTAACCCCCTGGGTGGGTCTGATATTAGCCGCGGTTACCGGTTCCTGGCGTTTTTTCTTCCTGACTTTGGGTGGGCTGCTGGTAGCCGGAGCGCTGGTGTTTCTAACCGGAGCACTGGCCGGGCTGGCGGGTCATCTCTGGGATAATTTACCATTTTATTATGCCAGGATCCATGCCCAATTGTGGTGGCCCGATTTATTGGTCGTAGCGCTGGGGGCGGCTCTATTGGCAATCTCCTTCGTTCGCTCCGAACAAAAACCATTCCTGGCGAGTGTGATGCTTGCTTATGGTTTGTTCCTGCCGGTCAGCGCGGCGGGCATCGGGCTGGGCATCGGGAAGGATATCGATGGTGTGGCCCTCTGGCCAAACGGCTTGCTGGTCTTCCTCGTACACCTGGCGCTGGCCATGCTGGTCGGTGGGTTTGTCCTGGTTGTTCTGCATTTCAAACCGATGAAAGCCAGCGGATACCTTCTTCCAATTTTCATTGGGCTGCTATCCCTGATGGCACTGGTCGTTTTTACCGGGCTGGTGACGTTCATCCGGGATGGCATTACTGACGCTCGCCGTATCCCACCGACACCCACGACTCTTATCCTGCCCTCCGCCTCCCCGACCGTTTTCCAGACCCCGACCCCGACTCCCACCAGCGTGCCGAGTGCCACGCTTTTGCCAACTCCCACCTTCCAGCCGACTCCCGTTTACGCCATGATTACTTCTATCTCTGGAGGCGGGGCGTTAATGCGGGCTGAACCGGGTACCGGAACACCGATTACCGCCATCAGTAACGGTGTCCTGGTCCAGGTGCTGTCCGGGATCGAGAGCGATGGCACGCGAACCTGGGTGCGTATCCGGGTCAATAACGTGGAAGGCTGGGTGCTGCAAACAGTCCTAACCGCCACCACGCCGACACCGCCGACAGTCCCTACTACCACCGTCACGACAAATCCTTAGGCTTCATCTCATTTTCTTGGAGAAATGAATGACCATCCACTTTGGTACGGACGGCTGGCGCGCAGTCATCTCAGATACGTTTACTTTCAATAACCTGCGCATGCTGACCCAGGCCATTGCCGATGCTGTGGCCTCCGAAACTTGGGACAAATCCGGAAATGGCGGTCCTGTTCCCGACCCGAAAAAGTTTGTTGTCGGTTTCGACACCCGCTTTCTCTCCGACCGCTACGCTGGAGATGTGGCGCGTGTCTTGGCCGCTAACGGCTATACTGTTTACCTCTCGCACTCGGATGCACCCACGCCTGCCATCTCGTATGCGGTCAAAAACCTCAGTGCCATTGCCGGAGTGATGATTACCGCCTCCCACAATGCCCCGCGTTATAACGGTCTCAAACTTAAAGCCGCTTATGGTGGTTCGGCCTTGCCTGAGCAGTGCCACCGGGTGGAGGTCTACCTGAATGATAACGAGGAACGCGCCCGGGGTCCGAACTTGATGGATTTTGACCTGGCGCGCGAACAGGGCCTCATCCAGAAATTCAACCCCCTGCCGGCATATTTCGAGCATTTGCGGAAACTCATCAATAGCGATGTGATCGCTGAAAACCCCCAGCGTTTTGTAGTTGACTCGATGCACGGCTCCGGGCGTGGTGTTATCAAAGCATTCCTGCAAGGGACCGGCTGCGAAATCACCGAAATCCGCTCCGAGATGAACCCGGGCTTTGGTGGTGTTCACCCCGAGCCGATTGCCAAGAACCTGGGCGCACTGGCCGGGGCCATCGGTGCTGGGATGGGCAATTTTGGCGTGACCACCGATGGCGATGCGGACCGCATCGGTGCCATGGATGAACGCGGTAATTTCGTGGACCCGCACAAGATCATAGCTCTCGCCCTGCGTTACCTGGTTGAAGAGCGCAGATGGAGCGGTGCTGTGGTGCGGACGGTCTCGACCACCCGCATGGTGGACCGACTGTGCAAACGCTATGGCTTGAAACTCTATGAAACGCCGGTCGGTTTTAACCACATCGCCGATTACATGATGACCGAGGATGTTCTTATAGGCGGCGAGGAATCGGGCGGCATCTCTTTCAAGGGACATATTCCCGAAGGCGACGGCCCGATCATGGGCCTGCTGCTGGTGGAAATCGTCGCTGTAGCCAAGAAACCGCTCTATGCACTGGTTGACGATTTGCTGGCGGACGTTGGCCCGGCCTTCTATGAGCGCACGGACCTGCGCCTACATCACCCGGTCGCCAAGGCCGAGTTGACCAATTTCCTGCTCAAAAAAGCCCCGGCGGAGATCGGCGGGCAGAAGGTGGCTGAAATCAGCAACGTTGATGGTGTCAAGTACATCATGACTGACGATTCCTGGCTGCTCATACGTCCCTCCGGCACCGAACCGGTGTTGCGCGTTTACGCGGAAGGACGCAGTCCTGAGATGGTTAAAGCCTTGCTGGGATACGGTGAAACTGTCGCTGCCAGTGTGACTTAAAGGGTGCTGCGCAAAGATGGAAACCCAAATTGATTTAAATCCCTGCATTTTGACCGTTCCAAGTTCACGTATTGATGCAGGAAGCAGTGGGACTGGTAATTTTCATGGATCCCCCCTTGTTTCAGAGTACTGAGTAAATCACCGAAGCAAACTCCTCCTTGTTGCCTGAAAAAATTTCACCGAATAGATCGGCTCTTTATATAAGAAGCAGCAAAAAGCGTGGGCCCGAATAATCGGACCCACGCCAAGACAACAAATAGGAGCAGGCCCTTTTGTCTGCTCCTACTGGGTGCTGCGTTAATATCTGAACCAAAATCTCGTTAGTTTCGAGCAATACAAAAATGGAAAGTTCATGGATTTATACAATAAGCAGTAAGATTTATTTTGACGGGGATTTTCTCATGCGGCGTGCTAGGAAGATGACGGCTACCAGCGCCAGTGCCAGGATGATCATGCTGGGCAGGCCGACTTCGTCGAAGAAGCCAGTTGCAGGCATTCCTTGAGCAGCCGCGGCCGTGGAGGTCATCTGGCGCGCCAGTTGCGTTTGCATGGCAGCTAGCGTAGCCGGGTTATTGGTGGCGGTTGCAGCCGGGCTGTTCAGCGCTACGGCAATGACCGGTGTTGAGCTGACCATCGGCGTTCCTGGAACAGAGGTATTGGTCTGTAAGGGCAATGGAGTAGACGTAAGAGTGGCTGTCGCTTGAGCGGCCTGGGCTGTGGATGTCAACTGTTGCATAGCCTGAGCATTCTCTGCTTCGATCGTTGCCTGCGCAGCATTTCTTTGCGCGGTGGTGCGCGGCGCGATAACCAGGAAATAGATTGCCATGCACACCAGGGTCAGGAAGACCAGGCCTGCCATAATCCCGCCCACGATTAAGAACGTACGGTTGTTTTTCTCCTCAGGCGGTGGGGCGTCCGGAGTTTCCATCATATTAAGGGCATTACCTTCATCCAACATCGCTGCTTCCTCCTTGTTTGAATTATATTACCCTAGGACTTCCAAATTTGCAAGCGGAACAGCAATTTGCTCGCCAGAATCCAGCCTTATGTCCGCAGCTGCCACGCGTAAACCGCTGGGTATGGTCGTCAGACCGGGAAGCAGTCTGACCAGGGTTCCGACTGCTCCGGCGTGTGGGGCACGCGTCAGGCGTACTGGCTGGTCGGGGGCAAACGTCTCCACTTCGCGCGGCAGTGGTGGTTCTTGCGTCACCGGCATGGGAATGAGGATTTCCGGTCGCACGCCGGTCTGCCGGTCGAACGGTTCGGCATTGAGTGTCACTTCGCGCCTGGCGTTGGTGGTCAGTAATTCGTAGGCAGCACTGTCCATCGGTTTCAGACCAAACCCATCAACCACGACTATGGGATAATTCATTTCCCCCGCCAGCGAAATGAGGGCGGGTGAGAGACTGCCCAGGATCATGCCGCGCACCGGCAGATCAGCGGCCGCTTGCAGTGCCGCTGGATCGCTGCAATGACCAGCCAACAGTATCGACCCGCGCAGGCTGATATCAATCTTGTTTATAGAGAGCAATTCGTCCGCGGTGGTGAGTACGGGCATCATTAGGCCAAGCCCCATCTGGCCGTTGCCCCATACGCCCTGCACCAAAGCCCCGTTGAATGTGATTTCCACGCCGCGTTCGGAGATTAGGCGTGTTACCCTTCCTGGGATCCCGGCACGCAGTTCGAACGTTTCCTCCCCGGCTTCCATCAAGATGCGACCACTGCCAACCAAAATTACCCGTCCATTGCTCGGTGCACGCAGGATTTGCGGGACAAGGCCCATTCGCTGGGCAATGCCCTGACCTTTTGTAATGATATCCCCGGTTTTGACCTGGATCAGGCGCTGGGCCGCTTCTGGCTGGAGCCCGAGTGTGCGTGCCACATCAATTAGAAGATGATCCTGCCCGTAGTGCGCTTCAGCTACCACATCCAATGGCGTGACCTTTTGGTCTTCACGCGCGGTGACACGACCGGGCACGGGTAACAGGCGTTCGCGCCGGAGAGTGGTCAAAGGGAGGATATGTACAACGGGCGCCAGCATGGAGAGTCTAGCCTCCTAAAGTCCACAGCCATTTCTTGATGATTTCGTGCCTCCGTACACTATTTGCCGGGAAGCGCAACGGGCGGCCGCGCGCGTCGATAACCAACCCCAGCGCCGTCCCGGTGATGGGGATGCCGTCCTCGCGGGTGCGGTCGGGGCCAAAGCCTAGGTCGGCATGGTGTAGAGGTTGCAGATAAAGGCGTCCGGATTGACCGGCGGGCAAAGGCATTACTTCCAACGTGCCCTGTTTCACCTCTATCTGGCTCTCGGTGCCGTTCTGGTAAATGAGGCGGGCACGCAGGACAGGTGCCCCGAGGCGGGCATTGACATATGGTGCGACCACGGTCGCCAACCCGAGGAACGCACCCGATTCCAGTACCTGGATGGGCAGAATGGAGTTCTGGCTGGCGGCTGCACCTAGTGCAGGCAGCAGGTTGTTTTGGTCCAAAATCATGGTGGTAATGCCCACCGGTTGGATGGCATCCAGCAGGATTAGTAAACTCTGGCCGAGGGTGGGGGCACGTGTGACCACGCTCCCTGCCGCCAGGATTGGCTCAAAGTAGGGGGTCAGGCCGAGTGCAGCCCGCCGGACTTTATGGGGAAAATCCTTGCCAGCGCTGGTCAGCGCAACACATAGACTCTGCCGAGCCACAGCCTGCTCAATGGACAGGTCTTCGGGCGTGGCGGGCAAACTTGCCGGGTAGATGGATTTCTGGTACAGGTAATCGCGCACTGCCTCGGCGGGAATCCCGATCGGAATCCATTTCAGAATCTCCTCCAGGCTGGTATAACGCAGCAGGTTGGCGAGGCCTTCACCGAGCCCCAGTTGCGGATACACACCCAGGGTCAGTTCTCCGCCGAAGGCCGCCGCAACGGTCGCCGCCGATGCGCCCAGGTCTACCCCCAGGATACCTTTGCTTGAATCATACACCTGGCTGAGAAAGCGAATGATGCGCCCCTCGGCGGAAGCGGTAGGCATCAGGGTGTTTCCGGACCAGGTGTTGAGTTCATCTATCCCACTCATCTGACTGCGGCGCACCTGGGTGTAGAGTTCGGTCAAGGCTCGCTGGGCAGGCTGGAGGTCCTCGGTATCGATACCAGGACGCAGGTTAGGACTGATGCTTAAGGAGGATGTCAGTGGCTGAAAACTATTCTTGACTTCAGAGGCCAGCCCCTGATTCCCGGCGAAGAGCAGGGCGGGACGTTTATCAACTGGCAGCAGGTAACAGGCCAGGCCGACGGTTTCCATCAGACGTTGGACCGAGCGTGTTGCCCCGCCATCCGTCCCACCGGCGATCAGGATCAGGTCCGGGTGGAGCCGCACCAGACTGTCAATCTGCGCCTCCGGCTTGCGCGTGTCGTTCAGCCCGATGGTCTCCACCACGCGGGCATAGGTGCTGCGTGCCAGCCGCTGGGTGCTTTCCAGTGAGACATCGTCCAGCAGGCCAACAACCGCGGTTTTGATGGCAGGACCGACGGAAAACGTGGCGGCAAAGGTGTCCACCCCTAAGCCTTGCGAGGTGGGCATGATCAGATGGTGGCCCTCATCGAGAAACTTGCGCTGGGTGACAATTTGCAGGTTTTCAATGGCTTGGCGCACGCCCTCGCTGACATCTCGAAAGGGCGCGGCAGCTGTCGTGGGGGCATGACCGGATGCAATGAAACGATAGTGGCCTTCCACCACGTCGAAGAAGGCGGCACGGGTTGTTATGGTGCCGACATCCACTGCCAGGAGAGAATCAGCGTCAACCAGCGAAGCGGGCATAAGGGATAAGTCTAATTCAAGGACGTAAAAGGTTTACAGAGATTACAAAAAGGTAATTATGAAATTCAGGCGCTCGATGAGAGCGGTCATGGCAGCCACAAAGACACCCGCGAACAGGACACCAAACGTGATGGCGATGAAGACCTGTCCCAGCCAACTCAGGACATTGACCAGTTTGCCACGTTGCGGGCCATCGGCGGTGGCTTTCGCTCCGAAATGGAAGTAGACCAGCGTCGTCACCGTCCCAATCAGCATGACGATCCCTTCACTAAGGCGTTCCAGCCAGTATTGTCCTGCATCGGAAAGGTCGAGCGCGTTCATGGACGCCCGGGTCTGAGGGAAGAGTGTTCCCATTACTGCCCCTCCCACGGCAACTGCCGCGCCCACTCCCACCAGGAAAGCCATTGATGGAGTGCCCAGGTGGGAAGTCCGCGGCGAGAGTTTGAGCAGGAGCAGCAACCCCAGCACCAGCGGGAAAATAGTCAAAAGACGGTCGGCCAAGATGCCAGAGAGCAGCGGCCCGAAAAGCCGCGCATGCAGCACCTGGTGCCAGGTCACCGCAGCGGCATATCCGGCGGAAACACCGATAAAAATATGGACAGCCACCCGGAAGGCTGGGTTATCCCCAATAAGATAACTCAACACCATCAGGGTAAGCAGGAAACTTATCCCACCCGTAATCAGGTCAACGACGCTGGCAGAGAAGATCGCGGACATGGTCAGATCCCTTCTCCAGACTTTTCGCGGCGGGCGCGCCAGCCCATATTGGCATTCCATAGTGCGCCTACTACGATCAATATTTCTGCTACCAGTGTCCCGGCGCTGAATGAATTCCAGTAACGTTGTGCCAGGCCAGTCTGTGCATCCGGGTGGACGAAAGTCTGTTCGTAAGCTTCACCGCCCGCCAGCCCGGTAACCAGGCCTTTGATCTGCCCCGAATTGTAGTAGGGGAGGATCATCGGTTCCACCTGGGCAGAGATGACCATCAGCATGGGTGTATTGCCAATCGAAGAACTGGTTTGTTCAATCCAGACGCGTCCGCTATCTGCATTGTCGGTTAAAACGATAATGGCAGAAAAATCACTTAATATTTGGATCCCTTGCAGGGGCGGCAATAGCCAGGCTGGTTGACCATCCAGTGTGAATGGCGCTGCTTTTGCGGGGGAAATGGCAAAATACAACACACCCGATGAACCTCCCGCCAGGTACCCTAGGTTCAGGTATTGCTGTCCGGATTGGTAATTGTGCCTGGCAACCAAAGGTGAAGCGCTTGTATTGTGCAATAAGCGTTCAGCCAGGGCCGGCCCGGTTGGGTTTGTGGAGATCAGCGCCAGGCGCGGACCCTGGAGTAGCAAGTGATCCATTAGCGGAGCGGCGGCGGCTTCCAACTCCCCGGAGAGCGCCGGGTCATAATCGAAAACCACCAGCACTGGCGCGTTGGATGGCAGGTTGCCAATTACGGTGAAGGCATTTACCATTTCCGGTGGTTGCAGTTTACTGGCCTGCGTGACCGGAATCCTGGCAATAAGTGGCAATCCGACCGCCAGAATTAGAAGACCGGCAATCAACCACCGCCATAGCCGGTTCGAGGCGAGGCGCGTTCTCTTGGCAGCCTGCGGCTGCGTCTCGCTGGAAATCAGCCGTTCAAAAGCGGCAGCATAGCGCTGCTGACCGTCAGTTACCTGGAGTATGGTGGAATAAGCCGGTGGCTTGCGCAGATGTCCCAGACCGGGGCCTGCCGGCAGCACCCCTTGCAGACCCGCCAGCGGGCCGCTCTGCTCGGTGACCTGGGCATCCTCTTGCGGAGTCTCCTTGGTTTCGGCTACCACCGATTCCACCGGGCGCATTGCCTGTACCCAGGAAGGCAGTTCGGATACCTCAAGATTTTCAGGTGCAGATGCTTCCACATCCCCCTCAGGAGTTTTTTCTGCGGCCTGTTCCGGACTTAATTCGGAAAGCCAATTGGGTATTTCCATTGAAAAGACCGCTTCGTCCTTTTCCTCGGGAGCAGTGCCTTCATCGTTGGAGATCAGTGCCGGAGTCCCATCTGAGGGTGTCGAGGTTCCCCTAATCCCGACCAGCCAATCGGGCAGAGGTTCAGATTCTTTCTCATTTGCGGTCGGTTGGGGAGCTGTCTCGAATTGCCCTTCTTTTGCTTCCTGCTCCTCAGCTGCATTGACATTGGCCTGGAATTGGGACAACCAGTTTGGTGTTTCGTCGCGGGCTGCGCTGGAAGGCAGGAGTTCGCTGCTGAATATTGGCGCAGGCGTGGCGGGCTCTGGAGCGATCTTTGCTTCCGGTTCTGACAGCCACTCCGGGAGGCTTTCCCTGCTGGTCGCCTCGGTCGTGCCGCGCGTCGGCCCGAAATTGGAAAGCCTGTCCGGTATATCAAACCCTGCGGATGTCCCTTCATCCTCGCCCGGGGCAGGTTCCGAATTGCTGGCTTCCTCTATTGGTTGATTCAGCCATTCGGGCAGGTTTTCTCCCTGGAGGTAGCCAGCCTTGTTTTCTTCCGAAACAGCTGGCAGACCGGATAGCCATTCAGGCAACTCTTCGTGACTTTGCGGCGTTTCAATCTGGTCCGGAGTACCGGGAGTATAAGATTCGGATTTCAGAGAATCAAGCCAATCGAGAGATTTTTCTTTGCCCTGCAGGTCGCCTTGAGGTGCGGTTTCAGGCATTGCAGATTGTGGCTCACTGCTCAGGCTCTCCTCGTTTGTACCGCCGGTACCGGAGGATTGCATGCCAGTTGTGTTCAAGGCGGGTCCTGGCGTTGGCGCAGATGCCGGGGCTGATGTGCCAACCTCTTCACCGTGTAGGCTGGTCAGCCAGTCGGGGACTTCTTCCTCATCTTCGGAGGCGATTTTATCGAGGCCGGAGAGCCAATCGGGCAGGCCGCTGGAAGAGTCTGAGCCGGCGGTCGGTGCGGGTCCGAGTGGCAGGTCCTGACCAGGGGATGCGTCCGCCGTGGATTTGCTTTCCGCAGAGTCCTGATCTTCACGAAGGGAACGCAACCAGGAGGGTAGCGTCGGTTCCAGTTCCGCCGTATTCTTCTTGGTGGGAGCTTCCCCAGCATGGACAAAGTCTCCGCTGGCAGGTTTAACTTTTTCAAATTCAGAGGTTTCTTTCTTGACCGGATTTTCACCCACTTGAATGGGCTGGGTATCCACCGGCGTGGAGGCTGGAAGTGGTGTCAACCGGGCATCACAGAACTGGCAATTCTCCATTTCTGCAGGGTTGGATTTGCCACACACCGGGCAGTTTACATCAGCCATTATTTATTCCCCCCGTAGGGACGGTCGGCACCCAAGAGGATGCGCAGGCCGGTGGTCAGCGTGCCAAGTGCAACGCCAATAAGAATGCCGCGTGCCCCTGCGGCAGCCATCACCTGGGCGATGAAAGGACGCACCCAGTCGCTAAAGCCAGGTAAGTCACCCAGGAAGGGCAGGGGAGCGGTGCCTATCAGGATGAGCAATGCGGTGACGAGGAAGATGATGGAAAGCAGATTGAGCCGGCGGCGCAGCAGGCGGATGCTGGCATAGGTGAGTGTAACGGTCAGCAGAGCCATCAGGCTGGCCTCCACCGGCAGTTGGACAGTGGTGAAGACAATTTCCACCTGACCGGGCTTTACCAGACCGAAAAGGAATGTAGCTGCCAGGCTGATGATCAGAAGCAGGCTATAGACCGATCCTTTTTCCTTTTTTTGGATTTTTTTGAAGTGGACCTGGAACATGGAAAGGATGCCGATGAAAATGGCAAAACCAGCCAGGATAATTGCCCAGTTAAGCAATGTCAGACGTATGTCTATCAGCAGGGACGGTTGGCCGTCCGCCTTTTGAGCAAAAAAGTAGCCTGCCAGGACAAGCACACCGCTGGCGATTGCGATGGCTGTGCTGGCAATGGTGATGAGTGTTGATTGGGGGCTTTTGCGGTTCACAGCGCACCTGCCAGTGCGAGCAGCGCCCCCACCAGGATGATGGCGATGATCAGCCAGCGCAGGAAATCTTGCACGTCCAGGCTGATAGTGTGCAGCGGATCGGATTCGATATAGGCTCCGGCCGCGTAGATTTCTTCACCTATGAGAGGTTCCTGAGCACTGGCATAGATCACGGCCTGGGCAGCCAGATTGTCACTGCCTGCCAGTACGAAGGTGTTTTCGCGTTCAATGGCGTCGGTCAGTAAGGCCACTTCTACGCCGAAATTGCCTATCAGTATATTGGCTGAAACATTTTCGTCGCGGATGGCTGGGATTGCCCCGGCAGCATAAGAGAAGGGGGTCAGGCCAGTCAATCGTCCCGCCGTAGGGTCGAAGGCGGCCTGTTCGGAAAATTTTGCTGCGCCCCGCAATGTATCCTGCGAGAGGATGGCCAGTGTCGCCTCACCGGAGGTGACAATCGGCGGCTGGTCGCCAGCAGAAGTCAGATCAGCCAGGCGGCGCAGGAGCGCGAGACCTGCCAGAGCCGAGGCGGATTGGGGGGTGGTTAACGCACCGCGCCCGAGAGAGACATGCAGGCGGCTGCCGTCTTCGACGACGAGTCCCACTGCCTGGCGCAGTCGGGTTAAGGCAGGGATGTCACGGAAAACAGAGGCTGTCTTGCGGCGCAGGATCAATAGCCCCAGCATCAGTGCTGCGCTGAAGAATACTATCCCAAAACCGGCCAGCCCAAGCCAGATGCTCATGAAGACATTTCCTCACGCAAAAAGGCGACAAAAGCCTGCGCCTCGCTGTGATCTTCCAACAGACCGGCCAACGCCTCAATCTGTCCATTCGAAAATGCCGGGCGCAGGATCAAGCCCCCAAAGTAGAGCGCCTGTGCACCGAGTACTGTCAACGGACTGGCGGCTTCCAGTGCCCAGACGACCAGACCATCCAGTCCTCGGCGGCGAAGGAATTCAGCCCAGGCGAGCCAGGAAGCGCGCGCTTCGGGAAGAGAGTCATTCTCCATCTTGATATGAGTATAGCACAAGTTGTGAAACAATAGAACAAACGAGCAATAGCTCATTTTATATCCTCACGCGCAGCTGGTCAAGGATAGTATAATCAAATCAGTTACCCTGGCCTTTTGCGCTTATCAACCCGGAGAACCCCATGCTTATCGGGAAACACATCCGCCTGCGCGGCGACGAGCGCAGCGACCTGCCCAAATTTGTCGAATGGCTGAACGACCCGGATGTCAGACGCTACCTCTCCATGTCACTGCCCATCTCGCAGGCTGCCGAGGAGCAATGGTTCGAGAACATGCTCAAGCGCCCATCCGAGGAACGCCCCCTTGGCATTGAAATCAAAGACGGGGAAGCCTGGCGTCTGATTGGAAATTGCGGGATCTTCGACATCAACTGGCGCGCCCGCAGCGCTGAAGTCGGTCTCTTCATCGGGGACAAGTCCTGCTGGAACAAGGGTTACGGGACTGAGGTGATGTGCCTGCTGCTGCACCTCGGTTTCGGGACCTTGAACCTGAACCGCATTTACCTGCGGGTCGACGCTGAAAATCTGGGTGGCATCCGCGCCTACGAAAAGGCCGGGTTTGCCCATGAAGCCCGCCTGCGCGAGTCAGATTTCCGCGAGGGCAAGTATTGTGACGACCTGATTATGAGCGTTCTGCGCTCGGAATGGGCTCCTGAAAAATAGGCGGTAAAATGGCTCAATCAAACGAACTGCGTGTCTATGGTGGCATCAAACTCTATGCAGGAACAGCCAGCATGGAACTCGCCCAGAAGGTGGCCGAATACCTGGGCGAGAAATTGTGTGGTCGGGATATCGTTGAGTTTCCCAACGGAAACTTGTTCGTCAAACTGCACAGCAGCGTACGCGGCCAGGATGTGTACGTCATTCAGCACACCGCTGCGCCTGTTCATCGTAACCTGATGGAACTGTTGATCCTGCTCCAAACCCTGCGCCTGGACTCGGCTGCGCGCATTACCGCGGTCGCACCCTACCTGTGCTACGGGCGCTCGGATAAAAAAGATCAGCCGCGCGTGCCAATTACGTCACGCCTGGTAGCTGATATGATTCAGATCGCCGGTGCGGATCGTTATATGACCTTCGATCCGCATGCCTACCAGATCCAGGGCTTCTTCTCCGTACCCGGTGATGTATTGAATGCCTCGCACATTTTGTGCGACTACGTTCTGAAGGATCTGCGCCCTTATCTCAAGGACCCGGTTGTAGTGACCGTGGACCTGGGCTATGCCAAGAAAGGCCGTGACTTCGCGGCCCGGATTGACACCCCGATCGCATTTGTCGAAAAACGCCGGGTTGCCAACGATGCCAAGCCTGAAGCACTGACGATCATTGGTGACGTGAAAGATCGCGATATCGTTCTGGTGGATGATGAGATTGATACCGGCCGGTCCATTGTCCAGGCGGTCAACCTTATCAAAGAGAACGGCGCCCAACGTATCTTTGTGACCTTTGTGCACCCGGTCTTCTCGGCGGATGCCGCCCAAAGGCTGGCGGCCCTGCCTGTCACCGAATACATCACCACCGACAGTGTGCCCATCCCTTTGGAAAAACAGGAAGTGTTCGGCAAGCGTCTGACCATCCTGACCATCGCCCCGCTGCTTGGCGAAGTCATCCGCCGCGCCCATGAAGGCCGCAGCGTGGGGCAAATGTTTAATGAATGACTCGTAAGCGTGTATTTGGAACCGCCTGCAAATTCCTAAAAGGAGACCATTATGAAAGGCAACGAAAAAGTCATCGAAAAGCTCAATTATCTTTTGGCTGATGAACTGACGGCTGTCAGCCAGTACATGGTACAGGCCGAGATGTGCGCCAACTGGGGTTACAAACATCTGGCAGAAGTCATCGAAAAGCGCGCCATAGATGAGATGAAACACGCCGAAAAACACATTGGCCGCATCATCTTCTTGGAGGAGAAACCGGTCGTCAGTGAATTGAACAAAATGCACATCGGTGACGCCGTCGAAATCTTCCACAAGAATGACTGGGAGGCCGAAAGCGCTGCCATCTTAGCCTACAATGATGCCATCAAGCTGGCAGTGGATTTGGGCGACAACGGCACACGCGAAATGCTCGAATCTATTCTTAAGGATGAGGAAGACCACATTGACTGGATAGAAGCGCAACTAGACCAGATCAAGCAGATGGGCATCCAGGTGTATCTCTCAGAGCAGGTTTCGTAGGAGCACACCCACGCGGTCTCCTTCGAGCGGCCGGTAAACACGCAGCCCATGCCCGAACTCCCCGAGGTTGAAACCATCGCCCGGACTTTGCGCCCGGTGCTGCTTGGTAAAACCATCCTCTCCGCCGACCTGCGCTGGCCGCGCACGCTGGCTGCCCCTTCTCCGGCAGCGTTCAAAAAGCGTCTCAAAGGCCAGCGGATTGAATCCATCTCCCGCCGGGCGAAATTCCTCGACCTTCAATTGTCAGATTGGCATCTGCTCATCCACCTGCGCATGAGCGGGGACTTGCTGGTTGTCCTGGGCGGGTACCAGCCTGCCAAACATGACCGGCTGATTGTGCAACTATCGGAGGATACCAGCCTGATCTTCAGTGACCCGCGCAAATTCGGGCGTGTCTGGCTGGTGGACGATCCAGCTGAAATCTTCGGGGATCTCGGGCCGGAACCGCTCTCGGAGGCGTTTACTCCCGATTCGTTATATTCAGCCCTGCGCCTCCGCCGGCGGCAACTAAAACCGCTCCTGCTCGACCAGGCCTTCCTGGCCGGCTTGGGCAACATCTATACCGATGAAGCCCTGCACCTGGCGAAACTCCATCCGCTGTCACCCTCTGATTTGGTCACCAGGAAACAGGCAAAAGGTCTGTGGCAGGCGATCCGGGAAGTGCTGGAGGAAGGCGTCCGCCGCAACGGTGCCAGCATAGACTGGGTCTACCGCGGCGGAGATTTTCAGAACCATTTCCGGGTCTATGGGCGGACGGGTGAGCCTTGCCCCGCCTGTGAGACGATGATCGAGCGCATCACCGTCGGCCAGCGCGGGACGCATTTTTGCCCCCATTGTCAGGTACGCGCGAAACCTAAAAATCCAGTAAAATAGCCTTATGGATATTACAACGATTTCCCTTATCTTTATCTTTGCCTGCCTGGGCGCGGCTGCCGGTGCATTAATTCAGCGCGCCCAAAATCGGCGCCTGGCTCCACCGCCTTCTCAGGCTTCCACTTCGGAGTCCGCAGCCGGGAATAAACTCGCTTCCGAGGGAGATGTCGAAATCCTGCGCGCCTGGCGGACGCTTTCTGGAAAAATATGGTTGGAAATGGACGGGGGGCGCCTGAATGGCAAAGAGTCTCTCCAGCCGGAACAGCGCCGCCGTCTGGTGAGCATGCTGGTTGATGTGCGTCCATGGCTGGATAATCCTCCGGCGGCTGCCATCGTCTCCGAGAGCCAATCCATCCCGGCTGCTGCAGCCATATCCCCGGTCAATATTGGGAAATCAGACAGTAAAGA
>Ga0315288_10004193_pt1 | contig 18317 bp, 16 predicted proteins | sample YL17G11_20_MG_FD_203454 | JGI IMG/M metagenome (GOLD analysis project Ga0315288, IMG submission 203454) | Sediment microbial communities from Yellowstone Lake, YNP, Wyoming, USA - YL17G11_20 | ecosystem: Environmental > Aquatic > Freshwater > Lake > Sediment | place: USA: Wyoming | collected... | reverse complement strand
ACGCCGCCATACTGGATGATCTCTTCGCCAAAATCCCGCCCTTCTCCGAGCGCGCGGTAGGCATTCGCAATGGTGCGGTGCAGGGCTTTGCCTTTGACAAAATACTCGGGAACAGGATAGATTTCCTTTCCCAGGATGTATCTCAGATAATACTGGCGCGGGCAGGATTCAAACGCATATACCTGCGAAAAGCTGATATGCGTGACTCTGCTTTGATGAAGTTCTTCAACAAAAGTATCACTGTCACCATCACAGCGGTCGATCAGCGCCTGGATCTGGCCAGCTTCGGTTTGAAAGGGATGCGTGGGTGGTGTTGGCATCAGGCGTCTGGTTTTATCTTTTCATCAAATGAATTGGGTGAATTGGTCCTGAAAGAATAATACAACAAATTACTTTGTTGCCTGTATTCAATCTTATTGCGATTTTTTTATGAATTTTTCAAGTAATACTCATCCAGTTCTTTTTTCAGAGTTTGCTTTTTCTCTTTATCCAGAAATGCGGCCGAGATCGCGTTGCCGTCAAGGTTGTATAAATCCGCTTTGGTTAAATCCAGTTCCTGCTGGGTGGCAATAAAGTTCTCATTTATATACCCGCCGAAGTAGGCCGGATCATCCGAGTTGATGGTGACGCACACGCCTCTGTCCAGCATTTGCTTGAGGTTATGGTCGCCCAATCTTGAAAAAACGCGTAATTTAACATTGGAAAGCGGGCAAACCGTCAGCGGTACCTGATTCTCAACCAGATAATCTATTAACTTCGGGTCGTCCATCGAACGGACGCCGTGGTCAATTCGCCGTACTTTAAGCAATTCCAGCGCTTCCCATACATAGTCCGCGGGTCCTTCTTCGCCGGCATGTGCGACGGTCAGATATCCTTGATCCAGCGCTTTTTCAAACACCTTTTCAAAAAGCGACGGCGGGCGGTTTTTCTCGGAAGAATCCAGTCCTGTGCCGATTATCCAGTCTTTGTACGGCAGCGCTTTATCCAGCAGCTGCATGCCCGCTTCCGGACTGAGATGGCGCAAAAAGCACATGATTAATAGGGAACTGATTCCCAACCGGGAGAGTGCATCCTCCTGTGCCTGATGAATTCCTTTAATTACAGTATCAAACAGAATTCCCTGATCCATGTGGGTTTGGGGGTCAAAAAAGAGCTCGGTATGGCGGACGTTCTGGCTGTGGATCCTGGAAAAATACGCCCAGGTCAGATCATAAAAATCCTGCTCGGTCTGCAGCACATTGGTCCCGCGGTAATAAATATCCAAAAACGTCTGCAGGCTGCTGAAGTTGTATGCCTTGCGTACCGCTTCAATGGATTCAAAGGGGATTTCAACCTTGTTGCGCCGGGCGAGTTCAAACATCAGCTCGGGTTCAAGCGTGCCTTCAATGTGAAGGTGAAGTTCAACCTTCGGAAGCCCCCGGATAAAATCAACCATCCATACCCTCCGATGATTCAGGTACTCCTGCGTTTTCCAAGTATCCAAAGCAAAATCCCGTCTCTCAGGAGAAAAATATTTGGTTTATTTTACATTATCTTAAAAACGCTTATGGCGCCGGGTTCGGTAGAAAATTTCCTTCCGGGGCATACCAGTCCGCCGGATCCGCGCCGTCGGTTGCCTGTCCGGGTTTGACTTCCACAGAGACCAGGGTATGGTCGCTGCAATCCACGCTGAGCCCGCAGGGCACAAATTGTGAATATCCCCCCGCCAATCCAACGGGTGCGCCATCGCTGCCAGGTATGGTGTAAGCGACAATCCAGTAAAATCCCGCTTCCAGCCCGTTAATCTGATAACCGGGAGCATTCAGGTTGGTATCCACATAGATATATTGCTGGGTCCACGCGCCGTTTTCAACGCGAAACGCGACGACCCGTAAGGGCGGGATAAATTCACCGGGATAGCTTAGCCTGCCGCGAATGCTGCCTTGGTCTGGAACTGTTGGCTCAAATGAGGTTGCAGTCGGTTCTGAAATATCGGTGTGTACAGTAGCAGTTGGCATCACGGTCGTTTCAGGCGTATTTCCAGGTTGAATGCTGATCGCGCAGGCAGCGCTGATTAATGACAGAACTATTACCGGGATAAGCAGTTGATACGATCTTTTATTTTTCATGGTCTCCCTGTTCCTTTTTCTGATTTATGTATTATTACTTAAGATAATAACTTGCTGTGTTTGTATTCTTCCTTAAAATGGAAAGGGGATTTTTTGAAGGCAAATTCCCTAATTTCAAAATATTGCACACATATTGAAATCTGTTATAAATATCTGTATTATGTATTTAGGTATTGCGAAAAAAAGCAATAGTATCAAGCCTTTTTTTTGTATAAATGGAATTTTTGGGAATTCCAAGGAGGATTATTAAATGAACAGCCAACAAGTGAATGTTCTGGCAAAAGTTGATGAGGTTTTGTCTGGCAAAGAATTGCAGGATTCACCGCGGGCGCTGTTGCTGGTCCGCCTGGTGCAGCTTAGTATGGCACTCGCGCCGCATCTGACCGAGCGCTATTGGCAGCAATTGCTGTCCATCACAGCCAAGATGCCGCCGGATCTGCAGGCAGATATGGCCGGCCTGCGCACCACTTTGGAAGACTCGCTGCCCTCCAATGCCAAAGGCTTCGCTGCGGATATGCTGGCTGAGATCCAAGCCATAAAACAATCCAAAGACGGTGAGGAAGTCAAACGGCGTTTGCAGGAGGTTGAGGCACAGACAAAAAAGCGCCTGCTGCTGAGCGGCAAAGGGGTGATTTGGAGCGCGCTGATCGATACCTGGTATCCGCTGGACCGCCAGGCGGCCATCCAGCTGCTGAAGAACGTTTCAGGCAGCATTCAGGAAAATTACATCTCGCGCTGGAACAAAACCAAACCATTCAGCGAAGAGGAATGGAAAGCGCTGTCCGCCTCGACGGGCATGGGCAGAATTGAAAAAGTGGTTAGCGGCATCCTGGACGATAATCAGCAAACCCTCTGCCTGCCGGAACAGGAATTAAAGCAGGCCGCTTCCAAAGTGCTTAATTCCATGCAGCAGTGGACGATGCCCCTTAATCAGGTTGAAATTGTAAAAGTATTCGGCAAATATATCCGGTTATTAACGCTACACGCGTCCGGTCCGCAGGCGGGTCTTATTCCGCAGTTGATGGAAGACCTTTTCATGCATATCGCCAAAGCGGGCTGGCTGGATTCTGCCTGGATGATGCGCTTCTCCCTGATCGAAATCCTTCTGGATCTCGGAAAGCAGCCGGGCAGTTTCATCGCTTCCCTGTTGACAGCCGATTATGTGCAGCGCCTGGCCTCCAAAACGCCCGCGCATCTGGTCAATTATCTGTGGGCTGAATGGGGTGGGGTATATTGCGCTGAAGGCGAAACCCGGCAAACCCTGGCGGATGTGATGAAAAAGACCAGCCAGGATCCAACTGCTGAAGCCTGGTTTCTGGTGGGACTGGTTAAACGCGGGCTTGGGACCCAGGCTATGGAGTTAGCCAATGAATCGCCCAACAAAGCGGAGCTGCTGCTGCGCCTGCGGCGCGCATGGGTCAGCGCCCATCCGGAGACGGTCAAAACAAAAGTCTCTTTGCAGGATATGGCCGGCGATCCGATCGGTGAATTTTTATTACAGGGCAGCGCCGCTGAACGGGCTGCCTACCTGAAAAAGGTGACGCAAAATGGCCAACTCCCCGTTCCCGGGGCAATGTGGGCTGGCGCCGGCACTGAAGAAGAGCCCGAAGGAATGCGGGGGTTTTGGAAAAGGCTCGCCGGAAACCGTAAATCAAATGATGAGATTGTTATAGAATATCTCAGGCTCAATCCACTCTACTCTTCGTATACCGTCATCACAAAGAAGGAAGACCAATTCAAAGAAACCCTGCGCGTGAACGGTTTTGGCGAATATCGTTACGAGAAAATTGACAGCGCCATGCTCGAAGCGCTTGTGGTTTGGGGCGACCAGGAACCTGAACAGGTCAGTTCGGTGCTGAAGGCCATGTGGCAGGCCATCCGCCCGGATGACGCCATTCTGATGGTCGACTGGCTGCGCAATGCCATCCTGTCGCGCTGCATTGCTGTTTTTTCGGCGGATAAAGCCGTATTTATTAATGACTATCTGGAATGGATGAAGGTTGAACTGGTGCAGAAAGGCCGCCAGTGGCAGATCGGTAAACAGATCATCACCCTGAAATATCCGCCTACAGCTTTACTGCAGTTCTGCGTGTCCGCGGCTTCAACGGTTGGCGCGTATTCGGTGGATCGGCGCGACCAGATATTGGTCGCTGGCCTGGAAAAATTTGAAGCAACCCCTGCACTGGTTGAACTTGCCGCCCAGCTCTATAACAACGGCAAGGATCTTCTGGCTTTGCAGCCGCCGGTCAGCCTGAAACCCAACCTGCTGCCATCCTGGCAGGACGGGATCGTTAAAAATGCCCTGCCGGTTATTTTGCCGGCGCTGATCGCCTCAGTGAGCAATGTGAAATAGTTCCTGCGCGTTCTGATAAAAGATCAGCTCTTTCTCGCTTTGCGGAATTTCAAGTGCATTGATCCTTTGCCTGAAATCCACATCCGCCATGTTAAAAGGCAGATCCGTCCCAGTCAGCAGCCGCTTCGCCCCGACCGGATCGCGCAGAAATTTCAGTGCCTGCCCGTCAAACAGGATCGTGTCGTAAAAGAACCGCTTCATATATTCGGAAGGGGGATGCGAATTGAGATTTTTCCCGAACCTCACCTGGAACCCAAGGTCAAGCCTGCCGATCTGGTAGGGCAAATACCCCCCGCCGTGCGACAGAACAAGTTTCAGGCCAGGATAACAGTCAAGAAACCCGGAAAAGACCAGGCGCGCGGCCGCCAACCCGGTATCAAAAAAATTGCCAACCAGGTTGTTCAACTGAAAATCCTCCAGCCGCTCCCTTTTCCCGACCGCATAGGTATGAAGGGTCAGCGGGGCTCTAAGTTTGCTGGTCTCGGTAAAAAAGGGTTCAAACCGGGCGTCATCCAGCGGGATGCCTTCCACGGCTGTACCGATCTGCGCGCCGCGGAAACCCAGTTCCAGGATCGCGCGCCTTAATTCAATAACCGCCAAATCAGGGTCCTTCAGCGGGACAGCCGCCAGCTCAAGCAGCCGGCCGTGGTACGCGGTAGCGAACTCCGCCAGGCTATCATTCGTCCTCTAGTAAAAGCAATTGGCATCTGCACTGTCCGTCCAGTACATGAACAGCGTGGGGGCGGTTGAAAGGATGGAGATTTCGATCCCCAGTTCATCCATCCCTGCTAGTTTTGCTTCAAGGTCATAGAATTCCTTCGCGAGCACATACCCACTCCCCTGCTGGTGGCAGACCAGTTCTTTGCCTCCGGATTGGATGATCGCAAGGCCGTCAAAAGCGCTCCCTTTCCGCGCTTCATTAATTAACCCCAGGGGAAAATAATGGGAGTGGGTGTCGATGATCATTTTAATTACTCAAGTATTAAATGTAATTTTTGATTAATGAATAAGATACCATTAAAGATGATTTATATTGATTGAGTTGCAGATATTGGTTGATGAGAATTCTTAATTTATGCGGATGCCCCTGAATAATGCTGCAGCCCAATTTTCCAAACTATACGTGAAGCGATCAGCATTACCACCGCCAGCAGACCTGTCTCCAGCAGGGTTTGCAATGTTAAACGCCCGGTTAGCGCCTCGGCTGGCACCGTGGTAGCAAAAGCCACCGGTACAATGAAGGTCAGTAAAAAGCGCAGCCAGCCCGGGTAGAGGCTGACCGGCCAGCGGCCGGCCTCATACATGCTTTGAAAGATTTCCAGGATGTTCTCCACCCGTACGAACCAGAATGAAAGCGTGGCCAGCATCAGCCAGAAGCTGTAAATGATGGCTATGCCTGAAAGCAGCATGGCTGCGAAAGCTACTATTTGCCAACCAGTTAATTGCTCATTCAGCCGGATGAGTGCGAAGGCCAGCACACCCATGCCTAAAAAGATATCAATGAATTTCCAGATTTCCACCCGCCTGGCGCTTACCAGCAGCTGGGCGTCCTCCGGTTTAGCCAGGATAAAATCCAGAGTCCCATCCCGCACCGACTCGATCAGTTGCGCCATGCCCGGCTGGATCACCAAGCCGATCACACCGCCCAACAGGAAGTAAACCCCCAACAGCGCTAGCACCTCATCCGGTCGCCAGCCTCCCAGGTTATTGGTGAATGAAAAGATAACTGCTAATCCGCCCAGGGCAGTTGCCAATTGCAAAAGCGACTGGAATAACTGCACCACGAAATTGACCCGGTAAGCTAATTCGGTCATGATGCTCACCCGCAGGAATTCCCGGAACAAACGCAGGGTGTTCATGCACCCACCGCTGAATATATGCGTACCCCTGCCTGCCATACCACTCTGAACAGACTATAACTGACCAGCACCCAGGCAGCTTGAGCAGCCAACCCCGCAAGGGCTTGTCCAGTCGATAGCCGCCCTAGCAGGAGTTCCAGAGGAAAGCTGATCATCCAGCGGAAGGGCAAGAAGGCTGCCACTTTCTGGATCAAAGCCGGATAAAGAACCAGCGGAGCGAGCTGCCCGGAGAAAAATAACAGCAGTACAAAGTAGGTCTGGTTGATGGCGCTGACCCGCGTGGTCCAAAAGGCCGCCAGTGCCAATGTCCATTCAACCAAAAACCGGATTAACAGCGCCAGCAGCAGGGTCGGGATAGCCAATGCCAATGACCAAAGCGATGGAGTGACAACTGGGTGGAACACAAGTACCAGCATCCCGGCAATGGCCAGCATGAAGGGTAAAGTGATTATCTTGGATGCAATATTATCGGCAATATCGGAATGGATTGGGTGGATGGGTTTCAACAACGCGAACGAAAGGGTTCCGTTGCGGACGCGGTACTCATATTCATACATGATCCAGGTATAGGTGACGTGATTGACCAGCATCAGCAGGATAAAATATGCGGCAAACCCGCCCGTAGTATAACCACCGATGCTGCCGCCGCTGGAATTTGAAACGGTTGACCACACGATCAGGAAGACCAATGGTTCGAGCACATGCCCGATCAGCCAAATAGCCAGTGAGGCACGGTACTGCAGTGTGGCAGCCAGGGAAGTCTTGAACTGCTGTAAATACAGGTCGATAAAAGCTCTCATACATCCTTCTGGTCGAAAACCCGCTCGATCACCTCTTCAATAGCCGGATCTTCCACCAATAGATCAATTACTGGCAGGTCGGCCAGCAAACGCCCGGTGATTTCCGCTGTTTTTTCCTTTGGCACACGCAGGGTGAAATGCCCGTCAGCGCAGGCCACCACTTCACCATACTTACTTAAATCGGCCTGGCAATCTCCCAACTGCAACACGATGATCTTGTAGGTGGTGAATTTCTGCACCAGGTTCGCCAGCTCGCCGTCAAATAAAAGTTTGCCATGATGGATGACGATCACCCGCCGGCACAGCGCTTCCACATCCGCCATATAGTGGCTTGTCAGAAGCAATGTTGCCCCGAAGCGTTGGTTATATTCCGCAATGAAGGCGCGGATGCGTCGCTGCATGGTCACGTCCAGACCGATAGTCGGTTCGTCCAGGAAGACCAACCTCGGGCGGTGCAGCAGGGCAGCCGCAATCTCGCATTTCATCCTTTCCCCCAGTGAAAGGTTGCGAACCGGTTTGCGCAGCAGCGGACCCAGGTCAAGCAATTCTGTCAGCTCACCGAGCATGCGCTTGTAATCAGCCGCCGGGATACGGTAGATGGCTCGATTCAACTCAAATGAATCCATGGAAGGGATATCCCAAATCAACTGATTGCGCTGGCCCATCACAAGTGTGATCTGGCGCAAGAAGTCTTTTTCGCGCTTCCAGGGGATGTGGCCTAAAACGCTCGCTTCACCCGCGGTAGGATGCAATAGACCTGAGAGCATCTTCAGCGTGGTGGTCTTGCCAGCCCCGTTAGGTCCAATGAAACCCACCACTTCGCCGGGAGTTAAATCAAACGAAATACGATCCACAGCGTGAATTTCTTTGGTGCGGCGGTGCACGAAACTTCGCAGCGCAGACCGCACGCCGGACTCCCTCTCACTGACTACATAGACTTTGCGCAGATCACGGATTTGAATGGCGATTGCTTCCATGGTTAGCCCTTAATAAATACCATCTATCTATTCTCCAATGAGCCCTTAACAATGGTGATGGTTTAGATTGAAGGTGATTATATACGCTGCCTGGTAGTTTGAAGCCAAAACAATGCAACCTTACTGATTCCCTGAATTCAAGCAACTCCCTCCGCCTTCTCCACTAGAGCCCGGCAGCGGCCACCGCCCAACCCTACCTGTCTTTAATAACCAGCCCCTGCTCGTGCAGTTCGGTATTACAGCGGACTTGAAATAACAAAGAAATGGTTTCGGCAATAAAATTACGGTATACAATAATATAAAATAATAAGTTGTGTGATAGTTTTCAATAATCAAGATATTTTGCTGTATATCCATGTGCATTAAAGTGGATTCACGGAAAAAATCGCTGCATATCAAGTGTCCGAATAATTAATAGTTGGGCTGATAAGAATAGCCATTATTATTCGATAACGAGAAGGAGGAAGATTATGACGTTCATCAAGACAATTTCAGAGGAACAGGCAGAAAGCTTAGTTCAAGATCAATATCAAGCTGCCCAAAAGAGCATGGGCTATGTACCAAACTACATCAAAACCTTTAGTTTACACCCTGAAGTCTATGATGCTTGGACAAAACTCATTGGTGCAATACGATCCAAAATGAGAATGCGACGCTATGAGTTGGTAACCCTTGCTTCAGCTATGACGCTAGAATGCACTTATTGTATGCTAGCACACGGAGCATTGCTCCGCAAGAATTTCTTCAGTGCGGATCAATTGATGGCAATCGTTAAGGATTTCCGCAATGCTAGCCTTCCCCCCGAAGAAGTCGCAATGATGTCTTTTGCGCAGAAGCTTACCACCCAAGCGCACCAGATAAGCGAACAAGATATTGATGAATTGCGCAGTTATGGCCTTTCCGACGAAGAAATCCTCGATGTAATTCTGGCAAGCACAGCTCGCAATTTCTTTAGCAAGACACTGGATGCTCTATGTGCAACACCCGACGAAGCATATTTAGAACTCGAACCCGAACTTATTCAATCGCTTACCTTAGGCCGCCCATTTCCGTAGTATCTATTGCAAACATTATAAATATATCGATCTAGGCAACAGCAACCCAACACCGGCTCCAGCGGACAGCGGCTACGCCGCTCGCGCACAGACGCGTTTTGCCAGGAATGCACGATAACTGCGAAGGAGTCTCGCCAGCCCCGCTGCTGCAGTTGAGCCCATCAGTTGGCCTGATAATACGAACCAGGGTTTTCATTCTGCTTACCACCCACATAAAATATATCACGGGTTTTACACACAAATTTCACACGAAAAAGGAAACATGACCCCTTAAACCTAGGTTTAAGCACCCCTACCCGTGCAGCTCAATATTACGGCAAATTGGAAATAACCAGGAAATGGCTTATGTCCCATAAAATACCAAAAATGGATGTTTGAGAACTTGAAAACAAGGCGGGAAGGATTCAATAAGGGTTAGAACCTAAAGATTCCGACGCTCAACCCGTTTACATATTTAGATTGATATAATTCAGTAAATTAATTCAACTGTGGGTATTTCTATTCTGGCCGCCACAGATTGAAATTATCAAAGGCGACACGCATACGTGCTTGGCCGGGGGACTCCTCTAAAGGTGAGCCATATCTCTCAATAAAAAGACCAAGGCCTCAGACATCAATAGTAGAATCTTGATATTCTAGGATTTTTACGCCATCCTCGTAAGCAGTCAGATTTTCGTCAATACAATCAAAGCGCAAACGGTAGTGTGCTCCGAATTTTAATTCGGCGTACCAAACATGAGTTAGGGCTTGGTTTTCATCTGTTTGAACAAAATTAATAGTAACTAAACCATTGTTATGAAAACTAGCTATATATCCTCTATTATAATTACTATTAATTTTCATTAACCCAGTCATCCTGCACACAATTTCCACCCGGCCATTGCCCTCAAGGATTTTTACCTCCACCTCAATTATTGAATTGGTAAAGGCATTCCTCCCATCCATATACAACCCAGTAGTAGCATTACTTGGTGCTTGTACGTCAAATTGATATGTATCATCTTCCCCCCGATACCGTATTTGCCCTTCGCTGTCTATCACAAGCCATTTCTGGGCATCAAAGGAAGCTTGTGTGAAACCGGTTGAATAATACGGCGTGCCCAGGTCTTGCGTTTGATATCCAGCTTTTGATTCCGTTGGTTGAATTGGGGTTGTGGGAGTAATCGCAGCCAGTGGAGATGGTGAAGAACAACTGGTGCCAATGAAACTAAAAAGCAAAAGCAAGACCATTAACAGGATTATTTTTGTTTCATGCTTTCCTCATTTCTTCTCTAAAAGCGGCATTGGGTTATTGGCTAGAATAAACCCACCCTGAAAGATCGTTTGAGTCAGTATAGCACGCTGATTTTTCTTTTTCAATTGATATCGGTGCGGAGCCCAGTACAATCAATTATTCAAACATAAGGAGATACTATAAGCACACAAAAAAAATGGCCAACAGTGACAGGAAAAAGCGGGGCGGAATTTATCTTGCTATTGCGGCGGTATTGTGAGAACGACAAGCAGCTTGATAATACGCAAAAGGATATTAGACGCTTAGGCCGCAAAGGGGTTAGCGGGTTGCTTAACTGGCTATATTTGCTTGCAACCGAGCAACGCGGGACAAGGTTTTACCATGCAATCCCGGCTTAATATTTTGCTTAATTTAATGCCGTTATTATTTGTGGTTTAGCTTTTTATGTCCTGCTGTTTTGGCCAGGGTGGGCAATTAGGGCGGTTAGTATGCTGACTAAGTTAGTGCAACCTTATCTAACCAGGACCCGGATTATTACACCTGCAAAGCAACGGGGAGCAAGCTTAGCTAATGCTGGCCTGACTGGGTTTAGAGGGCTTGCCGGTGCTGTGGTTCATCAGGCATTTCAGGATGCTAACGCCGGGGATCTTAAAGCAGCTAACTGGTTAGGATCTTACCAGGCGGGTTTATAGTCATCCTCCTTATTTTTGGTAAGATTTATTGGGTTACTGCCGTCGGCATTCATCACATAGATTTCAAAGTTTCCATCGCGATCGGAGAAAAACGCAATCTTCTGTCCATCAGGTGACCAGGCGGGATACTCGTCATCCGCTAGATTGTTAGTGAGACGTGTTGGGTTACTCCCGTCGGCGTTAATCACGTAGATTTCCCAGTTTACATCGCGATCGGATGCAAACGCAATCTTCTGTTCATCAGGTGACCAGGCGGGACTCCAGTCATCCGCTAGATTGTCAGTGAGACATGTTGGGTTACTGCCATCGGCGTTCATCACATAGACATCCCAGTTTCCATCGCGAACGGATGCAAACGCAATCTTCTGTCCGTCTGCTGACCAGGCGGGATCAACGTCATCCTCCCAATTTTTGGTGAGGTTTATTGGATTACTGCCATCGGCGTTCATCATGTAGATTTCATAGTTTCCATCGCGCTTGGACATAAACGCAATATTCTCAGAAACCCGTATAAATGGCGTTGGAGCTATGATTGCTGATGAAGGTATCGGGGTTACCGTTTCCATTGCCGCTGGAGCATTGGTCAATAAATTTGAGGTTGGCTGCGCTGGTTGTTTCAATAAAGTCAATGCCAACCCAACCACCACTGCCACCCCGAGCAAACCCGCCAGGTAAGGCCACAAGGCGCGAGGTTTTGGAGATGGTTTACTGACCAGTTTTATGTCTTTTTCTTCTTTTTTCTTTTCTTCACGAACCTCTTTTTCTTTCACAACCGGGGTTTCTAGTTTAATTTCCACTTGCCGGCCAAGGTCGGTCAGGATGGTATTGGCTAATAATTTAATATGTTTCTCCAAGGGTGGGGTCATGGCATCCAGCCAATGGGTGCGGCCAATGTAATATTCTAGCGATTCAGTTGGTACAACATTATCAATGCGGAAGGGAATTACTGTAATATTCTGGCTGAAAGCGCGGTTGACCTCGTTTAGAATATGCCCGGATTTATTGGACTCCTCTGACCAGATCAGTACAAAGATTTGGCAATGATCAATTGCATGAATAATAGCTGCGGCAAAGTCCTTACCGGGTGGTACATCCCGAGGTGCAAACCATACGCGGATTTTATTCTCTTCCAATTTAGCACATACCGCGTCGGCTACGATTTTGTTTTTGTTCGAGTAACTGATGAACACATCGTGAGGCATTTCAATCCTCCTGATTGAACATCGTCATATCATTTATTCTAAAGAAGATTTTGGTTTGATGCCTTAATGATGGGTAATACTATTATACAGATTGGACCCTTAAGTACAACTGGTATCTTGTTTTTAACTTTGGTTTCAAGCACCCCTGCCCGTACAGGTATTATGTCTTTTTGATTTAGTGACGCACTTGTCCACACTTCCTACCCCAATATAAAGGGTTTCACGAAAATTGTACCCAAAATACACCTAACTCTGGTAAGGTGACATCAAATATTAACGAATAAACAATGAAAAAATTTGACGATTGTGTGATAATATGTATAGACAAGATTTCAGCGATTGTTTTTTTCATTGAACGCAAAGCCTGCCACTTGAAATTAGTGGGAGGCTTTTTTTTAAGGAAAAATGAATAATAAGAATGTGCAAATCAAGAAAAGTTGGGTCATGGCTTTTGATTTAGAACATTCTTTTCTATTCCTTAAAAGGAGGGCACAATGAAAACAAACCGTTCTACCTTGATAGTGCTAGTTGTTGTGTTACTGGCAGACTTGGTTGGATGCGGAACCTTGCCGGCACAGCCGACAAGTACACCTGTTCCAACAAACACACCGCAGCCAAAGTACACACCTACTTCCATTCCCTTGCCAACAGAAGTAATTGTACTGGTGAGTCCAGAAGCGATGGATTTAATTTCATCCTGGGACTCCAGCATTCACGCATTTACACCCGCAAATAATCCTGTGACCAATCTATTAGGGTTAACTACTCAAAAGGTAGGTTATTGGAACTGGAGTCGGAAGAGTAAGAGTCTTTATAACAGGGTGGTTGAACTCCTCAGTGCTGCTCTTGGGACTCCATGGGAGGGCGGCTTATATGGTTGTCCCAATGTGAACGAAGCGTTCTTATCGGATGTCTCGTGCTCTTTACGCATTTATTTTACTGATGATTCCATTACTGAGGTTGACGGTGGGGCGAGGGTTATTTTCCAATCGAATCCATAACCTATTCCTGCATACCCCACATATTCTGAAACAGTCAGTACCTATCCCACAGGTGTCGACTTTAGTTGCGCGAACGTGGTGGCACGACCGTTGGATAAAAACAAGAGTAGTGAGAAGTTAATCTAATAACCCACTTGAATGTGGTAATAGTTATGGGAATCAAAAAGGAGATGTTATGAAAAAAACGCTCTGTGTTGTACTCGTTACCCTTTTGGTTTTTGGCCTGACAAGTTGTTCCATCTCAAAACAGGGAAAAGTGGTCAGCGTGGATGTAAGTTTTTCGCTTGAAGACATGCTGGATGGCACAATAGACAACCCTGTTTTTGGCAATACGGTTACTATTGAAACCGATAATGGCAAACAGTTTGTTGCTTTCTGGGACGAGCAATTACTCGGTAAGCCAATTAGTATAGACCTTTCTGGTGTGATAGTAGAATTTAAACCCACCGATGGTTCAAATAAATGGAAGGTAACCAAAATCATCGATGAAATACCTACGATTGGTTCGAATAATTCAAGCGACGTTGCTACCAGCGCGCCCTAGCGTATATAGGTGTACATCCGGCGAGAATTGCCCGCGCTGGAGTCGTTAGTTCAGCGGCGTGCGGTCGATGCTCACGTTGGGTATTGAGAACCTCTGAACAAAGCGCTTCAAGGAGGAGCGCAACCATGAAAAAGAGCCTTACGATTGCAATATGTTTTGCAATTTTTGTTTTGACAGCTTGCCAGTCTACCACCCAAGCACCTAAGCCAACATCAACACCAACAATTACTCCTACATCCACGATAATGCCGATTGTATTTTTAAAAGGAACACTGAAATTTAGTGGTGCAAGACAAGATCCGTTTTCAACAAAAATAGCAATTCATGATATCAATAATTTTGAAACTACTTGGTCAGTTCAATCAGATAAAAATGGAGAGTATTCTTTTGCTGACATAGAACCAGGCAAGTATAACTTATGGATATTAATGGCTGACAATAAAAAAGAAATGATTTCGGGTTGTACGAATGTAATGGCTCCAGGAATAACTTGGAAGACGGTTATTACCCTATCGGAGACCGCAAGATTAACTATGGAGACGCCTTTCTCACTTCTTCAAGCAATAAATGCGGATAATCTCGCTGATGTTACAAGTATTGAATTTCAATCTCCTGAGATTGAACTAACATCTGGAAATATAGTGGAATTGAATGTAGAGTTAAAATGTGAAGAGTAAGAAGCTTTGAATATTTAATATTTAGCCCAACAAGCTTTTAAACCGGACGCACCATCCGGCGGCGAAAAATCACGCCGCTGCCCCCTTCGGGGGTGTTACGCGAAGCCAAACCGTAAGGTGGCTCTATTACTATCCTAAAGTTATATAGCTAACATGAGTAGCTACCGGGTGCGCCTGGGATTGATCCGGCCAGATGAGGTAAATACTCACCCTAAAAGAAATATCTTAATGAAATCGATCAGCTCTGAGCGCGGGATGGTCTAGCCATACCTCAATTCATTTGATATCCATCCAGGTGACATTATCCTGCTCTGCTCGGACGGCCTGTGGGGCATGATCTCGGAATCACAAATGCGGGATGTGGCACTGGAACTGCCATCTCAGAAAGCAACCGATAAATTGGTGGAGATGAGTAACCAAAGTCAGGGTTAGGATAAAATCTCGGTGATTATTGCCAGATCCGAATAAATTTCTATTGAATTATCGAAAATAGTATGATGCTTTAATTTGAATGAATTTAAGATGGCTTTCGTTCGCTTTCTAACCATCGCCATGCCGCCCTCGCCTAATTGCTCGAGGACGTGGTAGCAGCTAAGGGATTGTCCAGGTTGGATGGTCATGATCTATTACTCATTGTTGCTGGTAAATTTCAAGATCATCAAAAATAACTTTAAAGCTCTCCATTGAATCCAATGAATCCAATTGAACAAACATACCAAAAGTGCCGTGAGGGTCAGTTAATTCTGGATCTTGTGCCCAGCCAATCATTTTTCCATTTACTGATATAGAAAATTGATTATCGATGCATGCAATTTCCAACTCTGCTGATTGGATATTCTCAAGATCTTTGGAATAACTCCCTTCGATAAGCGCTTGCCATTGGTTATCTTTTAACGCAAAAATGGCATACTGAGCAGAATTTGAAATCCCTAATTGGTAATAGTTATTTCCGTCGACCACTCGGCAAAGCAAACCATAACTTCCCGAGCTATTTGATGAAACCACTTTGGTTTTTACTTTGATGATCAAATTTCTAGATTCATACCCCTCAACAAATATTGGTTGATTATACTGTTTCGTCATTTCAATAAAATACCCACCATCCTCATATCCATATGAACCAGTATCTCCTTTTCCACTTGGCCAAGTTTCTGTGTTTGAAAAATCATAGGAAACAATTTTACGTAATTCGATTGGAATATTTGTCGGTTGGCTGGAAGTTTCCATCGTCGGGGCGTTCATTACGTAGATGTCATAGTTCCCATCGCGATCGGATGCAAATGCAATCTTCTGTCCATCAGGTGACCAGGCGGGACCAACGTCATCCACCGGGTTGTTTGTAAGGTTTATTGGGTTACTGCCGTCGGTGTTCATCACATAGATTTCATAGTTTCCATCGCGATTGGACATAAACACAATCTTCTGTCCGTCTGTTGACCAAGCTGGAAACTCGTCATTCGCCGGGTTGTTCGTGAGGTTTATTTGGTTACTGCCGTCGGCGTTCATCACGTAGATGTCAAAGTTCCCATCGCGAGTTGACATAAACGCAATCTTCTGTCCGTCTGCTGACCAGGCGGGGTCAAAGTCATCCTCCTTATTTTTGGTGAGGTTTATTGGATTACTGCCGTCGGCGCTCATTACGTAGATTTCATAGTTCCCATCGCGATTGGACATAAACACAATCTTCTGTCCGTCTGCTGACCAAGCGGGTCTATAGTCATTCGCCTTATTGTTGGTGAGGTTTATTGGGTTACTGCCGTCGGCGTTCATCACGTAGACTTCATAGTTCCCATCGCGATCGGAGAAAAACGCAATCTTTTTTCCGTCTGCTGACCAAGCGGGTCTATTGTCAATCGCCTTATTTTTGGTGAGGTTTATCGGGTTACTACCGTCGGCGTTCATCATGTAGATTTCCGAGTTTCCACTGCTATCGGAGTCGAACGCAATCTTCTGTCCATCAGGTGACCAGGCGGGATACTCGTCATCCGCCTTATTTTTGGTGAGGTTTATTGGGGTTGATGAAGGTATCGCAGTTGCCGTTTCGATTGGAATATTTGTCGGTTGGCTGGAAGTTTCCATTACCGCTGGAGTATTGGTCAATAAATTTGAGGTTGGCTGCGCTGGTTGTTTCAATAAAGTCAATGCCAACCCAACCACCACTGCCACCCCCAGCAAACCCATCAGGTAAGGCCACCAGGTGCGGGGTTTTGGAGATGGTTTACTAGCTAGTTTTATATCTTCTTCTTTTTCTTTTTTCTTTTCTTCACGAACCTCTTTCTCTTTCACATCCGGGGTTTCTAGTTTGATTTCCGCTTGCCGGCCTAGGTTGGTCAGGATGGTATCGGCTAATAATTTAATGTGTTTCTCCAAGGGTGGGGTCATGGCATCCAGCCAATGGGTACGACCAATATAATACTCAAGCGATTCCGTTGGTACAACATTATCAATGCGGAAGGGAATTACTGTAATATTCTGGCTGAAAGCGCGGTTGACCTCATTTAGGATATGCTCGGATTTGTTAGATTCCTCTGACCAGATCAAGACAAAGATTGGGCAATGATCAATCGCATGAATAATAGCTGCAGCAAAATCCTTGCCAGGTGGCACATCCCGAGGCGCAATCCAGACGCGGATTTTGTTCTCTTCCAATTTAGCACATACCGCATCGGCAACGACTTTGTTTTTGTTTGAGTAACTAATAAAAACATCGTGAGGCATTTTTCAATCCTCCTGATTGAATATCATCATATCATTTGTTCTTAAAGAAGATTTTGGTTTGATGCCTTACTTATGGGTAATAATATTATACTGATTGCGCCTGTAAGTTCAACTGATATCTTGACTTAAACCTGGATTGATTCACCCCTGCCCGTGCAGGTATTATGGCTTTTTTTATATAGGGTCACACCAGGGCTTTGTACTCTGAACCTCATTATTCGAAGTTAACAGCTTATTTAAATAAATTTTAATATTTATTCTTTTGTAAAAATATATAAGAATTTAAAAAGTGTTTTTTTTGTTAAGTACTTTCCCCTTCAATAACCTCCCCCTAACACCCCCGCCGCCTTTTCCAACAGCGCCCGGCAGGAAGCCTGCCCCGCGGTACCGATCCAGTGGTCCTTGAGGTCCTGGCACTTCAATTAACCATATGAGCGCAGGAATTTTACACTCCATTGGTCGGATCAGATTTAAGTAAAAATGATGATTTTGTGGCAAAAAAAAGAGACTGACAAATAAGGACCTTGGGGATCTTCTATAACAGCATTCACCGTATGAGCCTGGCAAAGAGCCTCTTATTCTTATTTTAGGTGCCTCGCCACGCTCAAAAGGATAAGTTGGTTTTTAAGTCGATCTCTTTATTTCCATGCTGAAAGATGAGAAGTTGTATATAATTTTTAAGCAGTCAAATCCTTCTTAAAAATAAAATAATGATTAAAAAAAGTGTTGGATATTTATTCAAAATAGTTGTTTTTGCGCTAATTTATCATCTGGTTGCCCGTTTAAGTTTGAAGATGGCGTACTTGCAGCCAAACACTTCCCCGGTCTGGCCTCCCACGGGGATTTCACTTGTTTTCTTGTTTTTTTATGGAATTTCGTTTTGGCCCGGCATTTCACTTGGTGTATTGTTAGGATCAGTTCTTACAGGGGCGCCTTTTCCTTTGGCGCTTGGAATGGCTGTCGGAAATACACTGGAAGCTTTAATCGCTGTATATTTATTAAAAGATAAATTACATTTTCATGAATCATTAGACCGATTGAACGATATTGTGGGTTTTTCGGCGGTGGCATTCATCTGCACTGCCATAAGCGCCATA
>Ga0315288_10004190_pt1 | contig 18323 bp, 11 predicted proteins | sample YL17G11_20_MG_FD_203454 | JGI IMG/M metagenome (GOLD analysis project Ga0315288, IMG submission 203454) | Sediment microbial communities from Yellowstone Lake, YNP, Wyoming, USA - YL17G11_20 | ecosystem: Environmental > Aquatic > Freshwater > Lake > Sediment | place: USA: Wyoming | collected... | reverse complement strand
CCGCCAAGCGCGGCGCACAGACGACTTGGCTTTCGCTTTCCTCAAGCACTCTGGACTTTACCCGGAGTTGTAACTGTATTATGCGAGACTCAATAAGAGCAGTTGCACAGTCAGGTGGACGGCGCCGACCGGCATCACGGCCAAGGCGTATTCTGAGACCTGGGTGTATGTCAGCAAGTCCACCAGCTACTCCACCCAGCGGAACAAGCCCCTCCCGGCGGGCTGGTATCCAGACGGGCTCCGGCCGCTTGCCAACGGCGGAAGCATCGCCTTGGACGGGCACAAACCGGGGGTGATCTGGTTCGATGTGACGCCGAGTCGCACGATCGCCGCCGGCGTGTACACGGTCTCGGTAACCGCGGGCAGTTCGACGCTCGGCATGAGGGTCCACGTCTGGAACTTCGCCCTGCCCGCGAAGCCGGCGCTGAAGAGCGCGATCGGACTATGGACGACGCGGGGCAAGTCGACCGCGGAACTGCTGTTGCTGGACAGCCGGCTCATGCCAACCTTCATCGACCCGACCCACTCAGCCACCTTGGCGGCGGCAGGACAGGCGCAGGCCCATGTGGGCGGCTACGCTTTGACCAGCGGCACGACCGTGACGAGCCCGAAGCTGACCGCCACGCAGGTCGATGCGATGGTGGCGAAGTGCAAGCCGCTGGTCCCCTACAGCTATCTGTTCGACGAGAAGTATGATGCGACGCTGCTCGCCCACCTGAACACCTACAGCACGGCGATGGTGGGCAAGGTCAAGCGCATGGGCACGACGACCATCACCTCCGCCTCTGCCTGGCTGGACATCACGACCTGTCTTCCGAAGTTCCTCACCGACACGCTAATCTCCGGGCGGCTGGCCGCGGGCAAGGAGGTCTGGCTCTATCAGTGCCTCAACCAGGACGGCTACTCAGCCAAGTGGCTGACCACCTACCCGTACCCGAACTGGGCGCTCATGGCCGGCTTCCTGCCCTGGAGGTACAAGCTGACAGGCCTGCTCTACTGGCGAGCTGACTACTGGAAGACGGGCGTGGACCCGTGGGCGAGTGCTGACGGATACAGTGCGAGCTACCCCGGTGAGGCCTGCTGGATCCTGCCCCTACCCGATGGCACCTATGCGCCGACGATCCGGCTGAAGTGGCTGCGCGATGGCGTGGACACCTACGACTACCTCGCTCTGCTGAAGGCGAAGGGGCAGGGAGCATTCGCCGACCAGGTGGCGCGATCTGTCGCACCGGACTGGACAGTGTGGAGCCGGGACCCGGTGGCGATCGAGGCGGCGCGGCGCCAGTTGGGCGAGAAGCTGAGCGCTCTGTATGCGCCGGCCGCCGCGCCCACCTCTGCGGCGGTCAGCCATACCATCTCCGTGTGGGCGGAGGCGTCGCCGAATACCGTCGCGTCCGGCGGCTCCGTGACCCTCAGCGCTGCTGTCGGAGACACCGAGGGCCACAACATCATTGGCTGGCAGTGGTCGGATGGGCGCGCGGGCGGGTCCTTCGTGCCCTCGGCGGCAGTCGCAAACCCGATCTACATCGCGCCCGTGAACGGGAGCGGAGTCGACCACGTGCTGGCGCTCACGGTCAGGGTGGTCTGCGCGGGGCCGTCACCAGTATCCGGCACGGGCCTGGCGCCGCTGACTGTTCGCGCTGGCGCCAGAACGTCAAGCATGGCGCCTGGAGGCGAGCGGAGCCTGACGCGGGCAACCTCGCGCTAGCCGGTCGCCGCTGTTCAGCTCGCGCGACATGACGCTTGTCTGTTGACATAAGAGTCGGATTCCCGTATTGACATATGAGCGGGGTGCTTTCGGCGGCGGCGTTTCGCAGCGAGTGATCGAGGGTACCCGACGTATGGCGGCGGGCCTGCGGGCTGTATCGCGAGGTTCCCTGGCGGAGGTTGGGCGAGAGCAGAAAAAGGGGCAGACGAGAAACAGCATGGGCTGCAGACTGAGTCGTGAGGCGACAGCCGTCTCCAGCACAGTGGCACTGGCCGTGCCAGTCGGTTCCCCGACCAACAAGCAGTGGCCGCTCCGACGAGCGGTGGTCTTCCTTCTCCTCTGGGCGGCGATCCTCGCCCCCGCAGCGCTCTCGGCGATCGCAGATGCGGCGCCGATTGCCTGGGTCATCCCGAGTCTCGAACGTGTAGGGCCAACCGCGGCTGCGGGCACTGCGGGGCAGATCGAGCTGTACGCCGCCCGGGGCGAGACCGAGTCCTTCCAGATCGTCGTTCGCGCGCCATCGGGCGGTTTGACGAACGTCAACGTCACCGCACCCGATCTCGGCGGGCCGACGGCGACTCTCTACCGGGAGCACTACGTCTATCTGAGCCATGGGAGCGGCGACTGGTCGAGCAACCGGAACAAGCCGCTCGGCCCCGGCTGGTACCCCGACGGGCTGATCCCCTTCGTCAACCCGGAAACCGGGCAGCCGCTCAGCGGCGCCACGCTCGACGCGGTTCCGTTCAACCTTGCGGCCGGCCGGAACCAGCCGATCTGGGTGGATGTCGCGGTGCCGCGGGACACGACTGCGGGGCACTACAGCGGCGTCTTCACCGTCACCAGCAATCAGGGCCAGGCCAGCGTCACCCTCAGTCTGACGGTCTGGAACTTCACCTTGCCGGCCAAGCCCGCCCTGAAATCGTCCATGCTCTACTGGCAGGTGCGCCGAGACCTGCAGCCAGACAAGGAACTCCTCCGGCACCGGCTCATGCCGATCGCGGTCGACACCGCACACGAACGCTCGCTCATCGACAACTACGGGCTGAACAGCACGAACATGGGCTACTGGGCAGTGTCGGACAAGGAGAGCGGCATTGCGAACCCTGCGCCATCCGTCTCGGAGATAGAGCGGACCAAGGCCGAGCACCAGCAGGACCTCTACTTCTACAACTACAGCGCCGACGAGATCCTCGGCTACACCGCGCTCTACGGACCGGTGAAGGCGTGGGCGCGGAACCTGCACGCGGCCGGCGTGGATAACCTCGTGACCGTCCCGCCGATCAGCGCCCTCATGGACGATGGCTCCGGCAGCGGCCGGTCGGCGGTGGATGTGTGGGTCGAGCTGCCGAAACAGTACGACGCCGCTGACGTGGCCACGGTCCTTGCTAAGGGCGACAAGGTGTGGAGCTACAACTGCCTCCAGCAGGATAACTACACGCCCAAGTGGTTGCTCGATTACGCGCCCATCAACTATCGCATCCAGCCGGGCTTCATCAACCAGGGCCTCAACATTACCGGCCTGCTCTACTGGAGCGCCGACCTGTGGTCTTCGGACCCGTGGGACAACGTCGAGACCTATGCCCCCTACTTCCCGGGGGAGGGACTGCTCGTGTACCCGGCCCAGCAGGTCGGGCTGACGGGCGTCGTCGCCTCGATGCGGCTGAAGTACCTGCGCGACGGCGTGGACGATTACGATTACATCGAGCTGCTGAAGCAGCAAGGCCTTGGTGACTGGGCGGTGACCGTCGCTCAGACCGTGGGGCCGGACTGGGAGAACTGGACCCGCGACGTGGCCGAGCTCGAGGCGGCGCGGCGGCAGCTCGGCCAGAGGCTGAGCGACCTCGGAGACGGGGGCACACCCCACACGGTGACAGTGACCGCGACGGCCAGCCCAACGGAGGTCGGCTCTGGGGGCGTGGCCACTCTCGGTGCGGAGGCAGTGGACAGCCTGGGAGACCCGATTATCACCTGGCACTGGTCGGATGGCGGCGCCGGCGGTTCCTTCGGCCCCTCGGCCGATGTCCAGGCCCCGACCTATACAGCTCCGATCAACTCGGGCGCCGAGAACACGGCGGTGCACCTCACGGTTACGGCGGCGTGCGACACTGAAGCGGGAAGCGCGACGGTCGGCCTGACCGTGACGCCGGATGCGCAGACGTTCTACGATGTGGCACCTGGCTACTGGGCTTACGACGACATCATGGCCTGCCTCCAGGCTGGAATCGTGACCGGGTTCTCAGACCACCTCTACCGGCCGGCGATGTCGGTCTCGCGTGCCGCGATGGCGGTGTACCTCTCGCGGGCCCTCGCCGGCGGCGATGCCGGGGTTCCCGAGGTCAGCGGGGAGCCGCGCTTCGCCGATGTGACGGCCGACCACTGGGCGGCCAGATACGTGGAGTATGCCGCTGCCGCGAACATCGTGACAGGGTATGCGGATGGGTTCTTCCATCCTGACTGGACGATCACCCGCGGGCAAATGGCGGTCTTCATCGCGCGGGCGATGGTGGACCCGACGGGGGACGAGGGGTTGGCGAGCTACACGCCGCCTGCAACTGCGACATTCAGCGATGTTCGCTGGAATTACTGGGCGTACAAGCACATCGAGTTCATCGCCGGCCGCGGAGTGGCTCAGGGCTTCACCGACGGCACCTTCCGGCCGGCTGTTACCTGCACCCGAGATCAGATGGCCGTGTACGTTGCCCGCGCCTTCGGCCTGGCCCCCGCGCCGTAGGCGTGAGCTGAAGAGACCCTCGCCGCCGGCGTTTCGTGTCGCGGAGCGGACACCCCCGTTTACCGCGGGGCCGGGACTGGGACTCCGCCGCGGCTGGCTCGATGCTGCGCGAGATTGCCCTGGATGGCAGCGTCCATGACATTCTCCCGGCGGATGACCTGTGCGACGGTCTTCGTCAGGATGTGCAGGTCGAGCCAGAGCGACTTCGCTTCCACATACTGCGCGTCCAGCTCGAGCCGGTCGTCCCACTGGGCGCGGTTCCGGCCGCTGATTTGAGCGAGCCCTGTCAGGCCGGGGCGCACACGGTGGCGAATGCGCTCGCGCTTCGTGTAGTAGGGCAGGTACTCGATGTACAGCGGCCGAGGGCCGACGAGCGACATATCGCCGCGGAGCACGTTCCAGAGTTGCGGAAGCTCGTCGATACTGAGTTGCCGCAGGATGCGTCCCGCCGGGGTGATGCGCTCGGAGGGGGTGAGGCGGCGGGCCCCTCGACTCTGCTCGGGGTGAAGAGTCGCGGAGTCGGACCCCGACTTCCGACTTCCGGCCCCACCCTCGGGCGCGCGCATCGTCCTGAACTTGAACAGCGTGAACGGCCGCTCATCGCGGCCGAGGCGGCGCTGGCGGAAGAGCACCGGCGACCCCATGGTGAGGCGAATCCCAATCGCCGCCGCGAGCATGAAGGGCGCACCGATGATGAGCCCGATCGCCGCCCCCATCACGTCGAGCGCGCGGGAGGCAAGCTCCCCTCGCCTGGTGTACAGCGCCGCGGTGACGCCCCGTTTCCTGACTTGGTCGATGTCGACGGACATATCGGTCGATGACAGCGAGCCGTTCACGGCCGGCTCCCTTCGCCCCGCGCGCCGGCCCGCTGCTTGGCCAACCTGAGTTCGGCCAGAACGTCACCCAGCGCGCCCGCCGCCCTGCTGACCTGAGCCCGGGCGATGAGGTTGAAGAACGGGAGCACGATGGTCTGCCTCGATACCTCTTCCGTGACCGGGAAGTCCCCTTCCTTGTGCCCAAGCAGCTCGCGGTAGGGCGGCTGGAGATGGATCGGGGGGAAGTAGTTGCTGCAGCCGATGCCGCGTCCGCGCAGACGCGTGATGACAGCCTGGAGCTGGTCGCGCGAGCGGCACTTCGTCAACTGAGCGACATAGACGAACCAGCTTCTCTCGGCGCCGTCAGGCTCAGCGGGCAGCGCGATGCCATCGAGGCCGGAGAGGGCTTCACGGTACCAGCCGGCGACCTGCCGGCGGGCTGCCAGGATCTCCTCGATGCGCGACATCTGAGCGATGCCAAGCGCGCAGTTGATGTCGGAGAGACGGTAGTTCCAGCCAAGGCGGGCATGGGCCAGCCAGTCGGCCCCCTCGTCTCGCCCCTGGTTGCGCATGCTGCGGCAAAGGGCTGCGATGTCATCGCGGTCGGTAACGATCATGCCACCTTCGCCGGTGGTGATCTGCTTGTTCGGGTAGAACGCGAAGGTCCCCGCGTCGGCGAAGCTGCCGGCCATCGACCAGGCGCCGCCCCCCGATCTCATCCGGGCGCCGAGCGCCTCGCAGCTATCCTCGATGAGGGCGAGGCGGTGACGGCGTGCGATCTCCCGGAGCCGGTCCCAGTCGGCGGGCAGCCCGAACACGTCGACGGCAAGGATGGCCTTCGTGCGCTCGGTGACAGCGCCCTCGACGAGATCGCAGTCGATGTTCAGCGTCTCCGGGTCGATGTCGACGAACCTCGGAAGCGCGCGCTCGTAGAGCAGGCAGTTGGCGGAGGCGACAAAGCTGAACGGGGTCGTAATGACCTCGTCGCCATCTCGCAGGCCGAGCGCCCTGACGATCAGATGGAGCGCGCTCGTGCCGCTGTTCACGGCGACGCCGTGCTTGCAGCCGACATAGTCGGCCACCGCGCGCTCGAACTCAGGCAGCTTCGGGCCGAGAGAGAGCCGGCGCGTGCGGAGCACCGAGACGACGGCCTCGACTTCAACCTCTGTCAGGTCCGGGCCCGACAGCTCGACGAAAGCGTCCTCGCGCTCAGTCGCCATGGTAGATCTGCTCACCTGTAGGATCGCTATCGGCGTCAACCGCGCTACGCTGGAATGCCGGGTGGCGGTAGAGCGGGAAGTACCCGTCCCCGGGGGCCACGCCGTACAGCTCGCACATGGCACGGGAGAGATCGTCGTACACCGGCTGGTTAACCACGTACTTCCAGATGGAGTAGATGTGCTCGCGCTGGGTGAAGCCGCGCTTGAAGTGGTAGAGGGAGTCGCGGCTGCCGCCGACCCCGCCACCGAGATGCAGGATGCGCGCGCCGCAGGCGCGGGCCCACCGGCGCGCCTCGTCGAACATCAGCTTCGTCGGGGGCGGGCCGTGGAAGCCGGCGCGGGAACCCGAGAGATACCACTGGCAAATGCTATGGCAGATCGTGAAGATACCCGCGGCGACCGCCCGGTTCTGGTGCTGACACATGAAGAGATGAGTGACGCCGGGCATATCGGAATACAGGTGCGCGAAGTAATCAGCGCTGAAGTAGTACTCCGACGATGCCTTCACCCGGTCCATGTTCTCGTAGTAGATGTCGACGAACTCGCCGAGACGCTCGGGGCCCACTTCCTCGCACGTCACGCCCATCGACCTCAGGCGCTTGATGTCCTGACGATGGTTCCTGCGGTACCCTGCGGTCTGCTCTTCCTCGGGGAGGGTGAGGTCCAGTGAGAGCGTCCAGCCGACCGGCGCGACGACGCCGAATCCGCTAAGGAGTGGCGCCTGCTCCGTCAGCAGTGGGTGCATTCGCGACAGCGCCGATACCACGCGGTGCTCCCGGAAGTAGTCGGCGATCCATGCCATGAAGCGCGCGCAGACATCACCCGGCGTGTGCTGGCTGGCGGCGAGCGGGCCCGCGTACCCGTACACCGAGGTCACATCCTCCCATGCCCCGGCGATCCCGGCCAGCGAACCGGCTTCTATCTTGCGAAAGAGCAGCGGGAAAGCCAGCACATGCTCGCCTTCCCGATAGGCGAACATGGCAGCGCGCCCATGTCCCGATATCTCGGCGAGGTTGCTGTAGGCCGGCAGATGGCAGAAGTCATGCCGGCCGATCTCCTCGAGCACTTCGGCCCAGCGAGAGCTATCGGCAACGGTCAGAATCTCGGCCCTGGCCGCCGGAGCCATCAGCTCGCCTCCGGGCCGGGGTGTTCCGTTGGCTCATCCGTGCTGCCGACATCCGGCTGCCCCAGAAGCCGCCGGAAGCCGCGGTCGTCCACCGCCGGGTCCTGACATGCGAAGGAATCGGCCTGGCAGAGGAGCTGCGGTACGGTCTGCGCGGCGATGCGGAGATCGAGGCCGAGCGACCAGTGCTCCACATACCAGCTATCGAGCTCGAAGCGAGCGCTGAACAAAGACGTATGGCGCCCGCTGACCTGGGAGCAGCCGGTCAGGCCGGGCCGAACCGCGTGCCGGAGCTGTTCCCGATCGGTGTACGCGGGCAGGTACTCGACCAGGAGCGGCCGAGGCCCCACCAGGCTCATCTCGCCGCGGAGCACGTTCCACAACTGCGGCAACTCATCGATGCCGAATCGCCTGAGCAGGCGGCCGACACGGGTGAGCCGCTGCTCATCGGGAAGCAAGCGCCTCGCGGCGTCGCGCGCATCGGTCATCGTCCTGAACTTCAACAGCGAGAACGACCGGCCGCGCAGGCCGGCCCGCCGCTGGCGGAACAGCACCGGCGATCCCATGGTCGCCCAGATGGCCACCGAAGCCGCCGCCATGAGCGGCCCGGCGACTCCCATGCCGATGGTTGCACCGATGAGGTCAGCCAGCCGTTTGCCGGCGAGCGCGGCGCCACAGCAAGGCGCGGCGGCACCGGCGGAGAGGCCGCGCTCTCTGAGAAGCCGCCGGTAGAGGTCTGCCAAACCCCGGCACACCTGCTCGGTGGTGTAGTCCCGCTCGACGCGCGCTCTGCCAGCACCGCCCATCGCGGCGGCCAGCTCGGGGTGCTCGAGGATGTGGGTGAATGCTTCTGCCAGCGCCTTGGCATCACCGACGGGAACGAGCAGTCCGCTGACCCCGTCCTGCACCGCGTCCACGGCGCCCGTTGCCCGCGCCGCGACGACAGGCTTGCCGGCCGCCGACGCTTCCAGCACCACGGTCGGATACCCCTCCCGATAGGTAGGAAGCGCCAACATATCCATGACTTGATAGTAGGCCGCGGGATCAGGAACATAGCCCACCTGGACAACGCCGGGGTCGGTCTCGATGAACCTGCGGGCCGCCTCCGGTACCGGGTCGCCTGACTCGAAGCGCCCGAGTAGCATCAGCCGCGCCGCGGGGAAGCGCGCCCGAATGGCATCGTAGGCCTGCACGAGCTCTCCGATTCCCTTGTCGCGCGTGAAACGCCCCACAAAGCCGATCACCGGCGCGCCGGATGGAATGCCGAACTCGCGCCTGATCGCAGCGGCCTGGGCGACGCGCTCGGGGGTCGGGGCAAAGCGGGTTGTCTCAACTCCGTTGAAGCTCCCGGCGCCGATAACGATCAAGCGATCTGCCGGTGCAAGCCGGAGCTCGAGCGCTCGGTCGCGCACACTGTGGCTCACACACAGCACGTAGTGCGCACAGCGGCAGGAGATCCGTTCGGCCCAGGTCAGGAGGCGCCGCTTCAAGCCGGCCGTGGTCTCCAGGCGGATGCCGTGGAGGGTGTAGATGCGCACTGGCACGCCCGAGAGCCAGGCTGCGATGCCACCGAGGAGGCCCGCCTTGGCTGTGCCGGTGTTGAGGAGGGAGGGCCGCAGGCGCCGGATGAGCCGCCAGATGAGCCAGAAGCTCTTCAGGTCGGCGAGGGCGGATATTTCGCGCTCCATGGAGACCGAGGCGCTGGCGACCTGCTCCTGCTCGGCAACTGCGGCTAGCTCGGGGCCGGGCGACGAGACGAGGGTCACATCGAAGCCCGATTGTTTCAGGAAGCTCAACTGTGTCCGCATCAGTCGCGTCGTCATGGATGCCGTGACTAGGTGGACGATGTGGGGCCTGGCCCGCACCGCCAGCTCGCGATCCGGCTGGGGAGCGGCCGCCGCGGCGGCGCCTCCGAGGCCGCCTTGTGGCGCTCGGGGTCCGGGTCCTGATTGCGCTCCTGTCCGAGTGGTGACGGCCACGGCTATCTCCAGTGGCGATTCAGGGGCGACCGCACCCCAGCCCTCGCCGCGGCGACAGCGCCCTGATATGTCTGCCCGGAACCCAACTGGGCGACCAGCACACCGATGGCGAGCCAGAACGGCCGGAAGTTGTCGAGGCTGATGGCCAGGCCGCCGACAAGGCCGCAGAAGACCGCGATCGCCCAGGGCCTGGCGGCGGCCCGCCGGATGCCGCGAGCCACCCATAGTGCGATCGGGATGATGAAGACCGTAAAGCCGACGATGCCTCCGTCGACCATGACCGACAGGAAGGTGTTGTGCGGGAGGATGCGGCTGCCTGAGGCGACCTCCCAGTTGCCTTTGCCCACGCCCAACACGGGGTGGTCAGCGATGACGCCGGCTGCGAGCGACCAGAGATTCTGCCGCTCCTCGAGCGAGTTCTGGTACTTGGCCACCCGCTGTCCGTACCGTGTAGCGCTCACGATGCCGTAGATCGTGACGAAGACGAAGATGCCGGCCGCGGCGACGAGCAGGTAACGGCGCCACCCGAGGTGCAAGAGGTTCAGCCCCAGTGCGGCGCCGATGACGGCGAGCCCTGTGCGGGAGAGCGACACCACGCCCGCTCCGATGAACAATGGGATGGTGAGCCAGCCGATGCCCGCAGAGGCGACCAGCGGGAGCACGATGCCGAGATAGATGCCGAAGGCGTTGGGATCGCCCAGCGTCCCAGCGACCCGGACTTTGTCGGAGATGAACCAGCTCGGCTGATGGGTGAAGAAGGCGAAGATACCAACAGCCGCCATCGGGATGGCCGACCAGCAGATCCCTCTCACAAAGGCGTTAGTGGTCCGCCCATCGCGGCCGACGGTGAAACCCGCGAAGGCATAGAGATAGCAGGTGCCAAGTTTGAGGCATTCGCGCACCAGGGTCATGGAGCTGAGCAGCGATGCCGACAGCGCCCAGGAGACGACGTTGATCATCCAGAGGGCGAAGATCCAATAGCCGAGGCTGCCGCTCTTGAGCAGTCGTCCCCGGAGGAGGAAGAGAACGGGAAGGATGAGGAGATCGGCCGCGCAGGTGTTGACCTGGCCTCCAGCGAGGTCGATGATCCACATAATCGGCAGCAGGAAACCGAAGAGCCCAATGACGACAAGGGAGAACGCGCTCAGCCGTGCCGCCTGCCGGGGCGCGGTCGGAAGGGCATATAGGCGGGCTGGCAGGGCTTCTACGTGCATCTGCCTGTCATCTCAAGTCCAGTCGCTCGGGAGGCTCGGTTGGACTGCTTCTGCAGCCAGCGCGGCCGATCGCGTTCGTATGGCGTGGAGGTTGACAGCGATCGCGCCCACAAGCAGAATGAGCGTGCCGCCGAAGGCCGCCCATGCCGCCCCGAGCAGACCATGAGACGGGATGAGCCACAGGCTGAGGCCGCCGAGAATGCCGAGGCTGAGTGCGTAGAGCGGGGTCTGCGCCCTGAGGTAGCGGGCCGCGGTCATCGAGTAGACGAGGAATCTGGCCACATAGCCCAGGCCCGCAGCAGCCATCAGCCAGGCGAAGACATCGACGTGAGCGTACTCCGCCGTGTACAACACCGTCAGCAGTTGCCGGCCGAACAGCAGTGCGATGAGCAGCACTCCGCCGCCCAGGACGATGCCGAACTGCACCAGCTTCCACGTGAGGCGCTTGAAACCGGCGATGTCGTCGACGTAATGGCGCGACAAGCGCGGCGAGGCGGAGGTCGCCAGGGAGGCAACAGTCATGTTGCCCCCGACCGTGACGGATGATATCGCTGTGAAGTAGCCCAGGGCGGCAAGGCCCATGTGACCCTGGATGACGTAGCGAGGGACATTCACATTGAGCGAGTCGAGCAAGGCCACGAATCCCAGCGGGAGCGCGAGCCAGGTGAGCCGGCGCAGGACCGGCAGCCGCCCCGACCAGAGCGTGCGCAGGCTGAGGTCCTCCACGATCCCCCGAGCGCGCATGATGCGACGCGCATTGCGGACGTCGTAGAGGAACATCAACGCGGTCCAGGCAGCCATTATCCCCAGCGCGCCCCAGGCAACGTTGTGCGTGACGCGTATCATCGCCGCCAGTGCGATGACGGAGGTCGGTCCCTTGATCATCATGGAGCGAGAGATGAGGTCGAGTCTCTCCCACTTCTGCAGCAGCCCGTAGATGCAGTCGCTGACGCCCTCCGAGGCCCTCATCAGCGCGATGGCGAGCCAAGCGCTTACGTCGCCCCGGTGGTAATCGGCGAAGAGGACGGCGGAGGAGGCGATGAGTGCAATCACCGCCATCGCGACCGCGGTGGAAATCAGTCTGAGTGAGAGGTAATCGCCGAAGCGATACTCGTCCCGGGCGTCGGTAGCCTGAATGCTGCGGAGCTGGAGCCTGGTGAACATGACGACTGGGGCGGTCACCGCCAGGCCCATGCCGAACCGCCCGACCATCTCGGGGTTTCCCATCTTCGCGAGCACGACGATCCAGCCTGCCTGGCAGACGTTATAGAGGATGTTGCCGGTCAGCGTCCAGGCGAAGTTAGAGCGCAGGGAGAGCGGCCGCAACTCCGCCTCCGGGCGCTTGGCCGCGGGCGTGAGAGGGGCACGCGGCCCGAAGGTGGTCCGCGTGCTCATTCAGGCCGCCCCATCGCGGCCGCAGACCTCCACTCACGCCGCGCCCGAGCCCAGCGAATCGCATCAGGCTCGAAGCTCGGGACGACGTGCTCGAGGAGTCGCACGATCCGATCGCTCTCGCCGGCCGCGGCGGCGACCCGCAATTCCCTGATGTGCTCCAGCAAGGCGTCGAGCGCGACCGGCTCCGGCGGCACGATGTAGAAGTGTCCGTTCTTCTGCGCGCCGGCGGTTTCCATCTTGCTGAGGAAATCCTCCCTGAGCTTCTCGCCCGGCCGCCTGCCGGTCACCCGGATGGGAACGTCCTGATATGGGACCAGGCCGGAGAGCCGTATCAGATCGCGAGCCAGGTCGATGATCTTCACCGGGTAGCCCATGTCGAGGACGAAGACCTGGCCCCGGCCGCCCATGGCGCCCGCCTGCAGGATGAGCTGCGCCGCCTCCGGGATGGTCATGAAGTAGCGGACCATCTCAGGATCGGTGACCGTCACCGCCTGCCCGTTCTTGATCTGTCGCGTCATGAGCGGGATGACGCTGCCCCGGCTGCCCAGCACGTTGCCGAAACGCACGCTCACCATGCTGGCGTTCCTGGCCACCGCGTAGCCCTGCACGATCATCTCCGCCACGCGCTTGGTGGAACCCATGACGCTGCTGGGGTCGACCGCCTTGTCGGAGGAGACGAGAACGAAGCTCTCGACTCCATACTCGACCGAGAGCCTGACGATGTTGAGCGTGCCCACGATGTTGTTCCAGATGGCCTCCGCGGGGTACTGCTCCATGAGAGGGACGTGCTTGTGCGCGGCCGCGTGTAGAACGACATCGGGGCAGTATTGCTCGAAGATCCCGCGCAGGGCGGCCCGGTTCTGGACGTCGCAGATCACCGAGACGACCTCGCACTCGCCCCGGAGCTCGGACAGCTCTTGGACGGCCTCGTAGACGCTGTTCTCACCCCGCCCCAGCACGAGGAGACGACGGGCGCCGACGTGCAGGATCTGCCGGCACAGCTCCCGACCGATGGAGCCGCCGCCACCCGTGACGAGCACGGTCTTGCCGTTTAGGAAACGAGCCAACGCCGAGTGGTCGAGTTTGACCTCGGACCGCGGCAGGAGGTCCTCCATCCTGACCTCGCGCAATGCTCCGACGGCCACGCCGTTCGTCATCAGCTCCTTCAGCGGTGGGAGAATCCGGACTGCCGCCCCGGTCTGCTCGCACACCAGCAAGATATCGCGCATCCTGGCGGGTGTAAGCGATGGTATAGCCACCACGATCTGCTTCACCCCGAGGCCGGAGACCAGCTCGGGCAGGGCCTCGATGCTACCCAGAACCGGGAGCCCCAGGACTCGCATGCCCTGCCGCGCGGGATCATCATCGACGAAGCCGACGACGTCGTAGTCGGTGACGGATTCCTGGAGCTGCCAGACGAGAGAGCGCGCTGCATCGCCGGTGCCAACGACTAGGGTCCGGTCGCCCCGCGTTGCTCTGCGCTGGGTGGTGGCGATGGTGCGGGCCCCGATGCGAACAGCTCCAAGCAAGATCAAGTAGAGCGCCGGCTCGGTCGCGAAAATCAGATACGGCCGGACGAGGCGACCGAGGGTGAACGGGTCGGGGAGGATGTAGAAGAGCAGCGCCATGACCGGAGGGGCGGCGATAGCACTGCCGGTGAGCCAGAGCACGTCGTACCTGGAGACCTTCCTCCAGGGCATGCGGTGGATGTTGAGGCCGAAGTAGATCGGCACCCGAGCGCAGAGAACGACTGCCAGGAAGGGAAGGGGGCTGCCGGGATCACCGATCTGGCCGTAAGAGCCAAACCATGCCCACGCGGCCGCACCTGTCATGAGGATGACGTCGATGATGGCCTTCGCTGTGCCGCTCGCCCACATCGCCGCCGAGCGCTGGACGTACTCCCACGCCCCGCTGAAAAGATCGCCATTCCAGAGTCCCCGAGCACGCCATGGCCCGGTAAACAGCCGCACACTCATTACTGCTCGCCCTTACTCCCCTTGCCCGATGGGCAGACCCACGCTGCGGTCGCCCGACTCACTGACCCTCAAGCAGCCTTGGCGGCTGCATCATTGATAGTAATAGCGGCCGTGATAACCGTATCCGGCTTTTTCGCCAATCTTGTTCAGAACGACGCCGGATACGTTCTCGCCGACACGCGAAAGAAGCGTTCGAGCCAATCGCAGTTCATGGCGGTGCGACTGCCCCGCCACACAGACCATCAGCACATCGTCGCTCAACCGCGCCAGCACGAGGCTGTCGGCGACGGCGAGCACTGGCGGACTATCCAGGATCACGAGGTCTGCTTCCTTGCGGAGGTCACGCACGAGCTGGCGCATGGCCTCCGAGTCGAGCAGCTCCGTGGGGTTGTGGACCTCCTTCCCCGAGCTGAGGAACAGGATACCGGACTCCTTGTGCTTCTGGAGCGCGTCGCTCAGGCCGACCTCTCCCAGCAGCACGTCTGTCACCCCCTTCGTCGCGTGAAGCCCAAGCACGCGGCCTAGCCCGCTCCGCCTCAGGTCGGTGTCGACCAGCAGCACCCGGCGGCCAGTCATAGCCACGGCGCGGGCGAGGTTCCAGACCGTCGTCGTCTTGCCCTCATACTGGCCGGGGCTGGTCACCAGGATCACGCGCCCACGCTCGCCCTGGGTGACGAAGTCGAGGCAATAGCGAAGCGCCCGGTATGCCTCGGTGGCAAGGGAAACCGGGCCGCCGGAGGGGAGTGCGCCAGTGGCTCCATTTGGCTGGAAAACGGGAATCGTGCCGAGCACCGGCGCGGCCGAGATGTGCGAGGCCTCCGCCTGGTCGCGGACAGTATCGTCGAGTTGATCCTGAATGAGGGCGACACCGAGGCCGACCCCCAGCCCGAGCAGAACCCCGAGCATGAGGTTCAGCGGGATGTTCGGGGTGACCGGAAGCCTGGGCATGGAGGCGGACTCGACGATGTCCGCGTTGCCGAGCGCCATGATGCGGCCGACCTCCACCTCCTGGCTGCGCCGCAGCAACTCGGAGTAGATGTTCTGGGCGACGTCGACCTGGCGCTGCAGGCCCGCCAAGGTCACCTGGCGCGCGGGGATCTTGCCAAGCTCCCGGTGCGTCCGCTGGAGTTGGGCCTGGAGCTGCTGATAGCGCGCCTTCAGCGCGGCCGACTCGGCCCCGGCCTGGATCAGGTCGGAGGTGAGCCGCTGCTGGAGGTCGAGGTCGGCTCCACCGGTGCCGACCACATGCTTGAGCTCGTTGTCGAGCTGCTGCTTGACCAGCCGGATCTGCTCGTCGATCTGCGCCAGCGGCCCGGGGTAGTCCGAGGTATACTTCGCCTGGGCGGCAAGTCGCTGCCCTTGCAGGTCGGCGAGCTTGGCGCCAAGCTGTTGGACGACCGCGTTGTTCCGCCACTCTCCCGACCGTATGCTCAGGTTCTGCTCGGCGAGCTGAGCCCTGATCCTGCCGGTGCGCTCTCGCGCCTGAGCAAGATCGGCCGCCGTCGCGTCGGAGCTGTTGCGGAGGGCGGCGGCGCGGGTCAGCACATCGCTGGCAGCGGCATCGGCCGCGATCGTGCCGCTCGATTCGCGGAACGCGCGGAGCTCGCTCTCGGCCTTGGTTAGGTTGGTCCTGGAGACGGCGAGCTGCTCGCTGAGATAGCGCCCGGTCGTTTCAGAGGACCCACGAGCGCGGCCCCGGTTCATCTCGACATAGGTCTTTGCCGCGGCGTCGGCGATCTTCTGGGCCTCCTCGGTGGTGTGCGCCTGGGCGACGATGCGGATAAGCTGGGTGTCGCGCACCGACCTCGCCGTGACCCGTGTACGCAACTGCTGAGCGGTCAGTGCCGGTCCGCCATGCTGGGCCAGCCACTTTGCGGTCTCCTCGGCAGTCGCCTGACCCTGGATGAGCTGCACATGGGTGTCGAGGTTGGGAGAGCCCATCGCCGCCATCGCCTCCTCTGCGCCGCTGGACGAGGGCGAGTTCGAGGCCTTCGGGCTCATCTCGCTGATAAGGAGCGTGGCCGTGGACTCGTATGTGCGCGGCATGAACACGGTGATGGCGATGGTCAGCACGAGGACGACGCCGAGGGAGATGAGGATCGCCCACTTCCGGCGCTGAAGCATTCCGACGTAGTCGCGCAGCCCCGGCGGGGGCGCTTCGTAGGTCTCTAGAGTCGCGATCGAACGCGGCCCGACATCCATCGGGGCTGGATGAAGAGGCTCCATGCGCGCGGGAAAACGCCCGTTGCGGTCATCTGACGACATCGCGGACCACCTTTACGGCCGGCAGCTCGACGGTCAGACTGCTGACCGCCCGGCCGCACCCCAGCTTGCAGACGCTTCTTGACACCTCACTGCTCCTTACGGGATGAACCGCGGCAGCACCCAGAGGAGCCGCCACAGGCTGTCGTTCGGCGAGCCCTTGGATGGCACAAATAGTACATCGCCTTCGCGAAGCGCGATGTTCTGTTTCGCGTCCCCCTTGCTCAGAAGCTGACCCAGATCCACGCGTAGCGAGGTCGGCTTGCCATCGACCATCCGCACGATCGCTCCGCCCCCTGGCTGAGCCGTGGAGGTCGTGCCTCCCGCGGCGTTGAGAAGATCGAGCACCGTAGCGTTCTCGGGCAGGTAGAGCCGGCCCGGGTTGCGCACCTCACCGAGTGCGTAGGCGCGCAGGCCCGGCCGCCGCGGAACGGTGAGCACATCACCGGGCTGGAGGACGATGTTCTGACTGGTATCGCCCTGAAGAAGAGCGGCGAGGTTCAAGGGGGTCTTTGTCTCGCCCCGCGTCAGGACGGCACGCTCCAGGTCGGCCGTCCTGGCGGGATTGTCGACGATGCTGGGTGTGGCATTCGGATGCGAGGGATCTGCGTTCTGCTGGAGCAGCCCGCACTTCGTCATCGCGTCCAGGACCCGGACATCGCCCCTGCCGGGCATGTCGAACATGCCCGGCGCGGGCACCTCGCCCAGCACCGAGTATCGCGTCTCCATCTTGCGGTTGACGAGGATGACATCGCCTGGCTGGAGCAGGGCCGGCTGGTCGGTGCTCCCGTTCAACTGGTCCAACCGGAATGTGCGCGACTCACCGGTGGCCGTCTTCAGGATGGTGATCTCGCCGCTCGCCAGGTCCGTCACACCGCCGGCGGAGGCGAGAGGCTGCATGATCCCGGAACCACTCGCCAGCGGGTAGACTCCGGGCTTGGCCACCTCCCCCATCACGAAGACGCTCATGCCCACGGTGCCATACTGGCGCACGGTGACCGTGACCCGGGGGTTATTGAGGTACTTGGTCAGGCCCGTGGTGAGTCCCGACGAAAGCGAGGAACAGGTCTCGCCCGCCGCCTTCACGTCGCCAAGCAGCGGGTAGGAGATCGTGCCTGCGCCGTTCACCTGGCAGTCGCGCGTCAGGACCTGATCGCCGTCAACGGAAACCGACAGGGTGTCGCCGGGGCAGATCCGGTAGGAGTCAGGGGGAACGGGCGCGGCGGAGACACCGGGGCCAGCAATCCCCGATCCAGTCGCCGCCGTCTGTCCCCTCGCCATACCGGCCGGCGCTAGCAAGACAGCAGCCAGCACTAGGCACCAACAAACACGCATGTTCCGCCTCCCGCCACGGTGCGCAGATGAAAAACCCGCCGATGCCCGCTCGGCGGAGTCGTTCTCCAACGCTTCCCCAGCGGCGCACCCGTTTCGGTACGCACGTATTACATTAGCGACGGCGACTGTTTCTGCCTACGGTGAGTTGGCTGCGTCTTGTGATGAAAAGCCACAAGTGTGGCATATTAAGGTTCCAGACAGGCGCTCCAAAGACCTGCTAGTGTACTGCACATGACAGTTCTTTACATGCGAAGTGTGAGTATCAGGGCCTCCGGCCCCCTGATCCAAGCCGACGGAGCTCCGCGACATGTAAAGGTACTCACCGTGCACCACACTAGCGGATGACACGGGGCTGGATTGTTTTCCATGCCGTGCGCCCAGTAGCCGTGCAACCGACCTCAAGGGCTATAGAGTTTCCTGCATTACGGTAATGAGCGACCATAATGCAGGAAACTCTACAGCGCACAGCGTGAGGCTCACACGGCAGATTCTCTTGCATTACGGTGAGGCGGAAGCAGAGCTTCCGCGAGGCGGGGGCGGTGGGCCTGCCCGCTGGCAGGAGCTT
>Ga0315288_10004187_pt1 | contig 18327 bp, 15 predicted proteins | sample YL17G11_20_MG_FD_203454 | JGI IMG/M metagenome (GOLD analysis project Ga0315288, IMG submission 203454) | Sediment microbial communities from Yellowstone Lake, YNP, Wyoming, USA - YL17G11_20 | ecosystem: Environmental > Aquatic > Freshwater > Lake > Sediment | place: USA: Wyoming | collected... | reverse complement strand
GACGCCGATATTGCCGTAATAGTGGGTTATTTTTCCGATTTTTTTCATAAAATGAAATTAATGCTAATCAATGATTAGTGTATCACAAAACTTAAAATATTGCAATTATTTATTGGCCGAGGAAAAAATTGAGAATCACGCCGAAAGGAGAATATTTAAGCATTGATTCGGGCGCGGGAGCTGGAGCCGGAGCCGGCTCGGGCGCAGGAGCGGGTCCGCCGGATGGCGGAGGCGCTGTTGGCTCTGTTGGCGGCGCCAAGGGAACAAATTCTCCCGGCGCGGTTGATGGCGGCTGTTGAAAACCTTCCGGTGGTCGGAATTCTCCTCCTTGTGGAGGTTGTTGGGAACCCTCGGGTGGTCTTTGATAGCCCTCTGGAGGTCTGAATCCTTCAGGTGGTTGCTGGTACCCTTCTGGAGGCCTCATTCCTTCAGGCGGTCCCATCATTTGAAATTGTTTATAACTTTCATTGAACTCATTTCGGCGCATCTCAACTTCCTGTGGTTTCATCATTCCGGATTTTTCTCCGAAATTCATACATTCGTTCGTATTAGACGGATCATCGCAAAAAGTTCGGCATTCTTCAGGATTTTTACATCCACCCGGCCCTCCTTGCCGTATCATCTGCATCCCTTTTTCCATTTGTTGCAGTTGTTCTTGGGGAGCGATACCATTATCTCTGGCAAATTTAAAACATTCTTCCTGATTACTTGGATTATCGCAAAAAGTTCGGCATTCGTTCGGACTCTTGCACCCGCCCGGCCCTCCTTGCCGCATCATTTTTATGTCTTTTCCCATTTTTACCATTTCCTCCTGCGGCATCATATTATTGTCTTTCGCGAATTTCATACACTCTTCTTGATTATCAGGATTATCGCAAAAGGCCCTACACTCTTCAGGCCCCTTGCATCCGCCAGGACCCCCTTTCTGCATCATCTGCATCCCTTGTTCCGCCCTCTCAACTTCTTCAGCGGACATCATTCCATTTTTAACCGCGAAATTCATGCATTCGTCCATATGTTCGGGACTTTGACAAAAAGCATCGCACTCGGCTTTCCCCTTGCATCCGCCCGGCCCTGTCATTATTCCGGTTTTCATCATTTTCTTGATCTGCTCGGCTTCTTCGGGGGGAATAAAGCCGGCGGCAATTCCGAAATTAATGCATTCTTCGGCATGTTCCGGCTCCTGGCAATATTTATCGCACGCTTCTTTGCCGTTGCAAGCCGGCGGTTTTACCCCTTTTTTAAGCGCGTTTAGCATTTTTTTCGCTTCTTCTATTTCACCCGATGGCATTAAATTATTTTCAATGCCAAAAGTGATGCACTCTTCCATATTATTGGGATTATTGCAGTAAGTATCGCATTGCGTTTTGCCTTTACAGCCGCCGGGACCGCTTTTGCCGCACATTTTTTTGGCCTGTTCCAGTTCATTTTCAGGAAGAAAACCGTGTTTCTCGGCAAAAGCAATACACTCGGCGCAATTTTCTCCGCCTTCGCAGTAATTTTTGCATTCCGCTTCCGATTTACAGCCGCCAGGGCCGCCACTATCGGAAATTTCACGGACGGCCTTCACCTCATTTTTGTTTCCCAGATTATTCTTTTCCGCGTAAGTCACGCAGGCCTCAGTATTGGCCGAATCATTACAATAAACTTTGCAGGCCTCGTAAGAGCCGCAATTGCCCAACTCGGGAATCGGAAACTCCATGCTGAAAGGATTGGTTTGGGCGCTGGCAAAATCGGGAATAAAAAGCAAGCCGCAAAATGCCAATCCGAAAATGAATAATTTTTTTGTCATAATTATTTAAACGGATTAAATTTAAACGACTCAAATGGATTGGTTTTGACGTTTTCAAGAGGGTTAACCGATTTTTGCGAAAAAGGATTGGCCGCTTCGGCCGCTTTTTGCAAGTCCTGGACCGCCGCGTCCGCCAGGCCTTTTTGATGGCCGATTTTATTTCCGTACCAATAGCCGCCGCCAAGCCCCAAAAGAAGCGCTAGAATTATCGCGAAAACCCAAAGCAATGGAGATTTTTCCATAATTTTGACTTATTTAAAAAGTTTATAATAAATAACACTATTTTAATTATAAAACTTTTTTCAATAATCTACAATAGAAACATAGAAACTGGGGATAATTTAAAACCCCCTCGAAGGGAATCGAACCCCTATAAACGCCTTAGAAGAGCGCTGCTCTGTCCATTGAGCTACGAGGGGAAGGTGAACAAAATTAAAATAACACAAATTTAGTTGAAATTCAACCGATTTTTTAGTATAATAAAGTAAAATTTTAACTGCGGGGAGTCGTATAATGGTAGTACGTATGCTTTGGGAGCATATAGTCCGAGTTCGATTCTCGGCTCCCCGAAAGGGCCTATAGCATAGTGGCAGTGCGTCGCATTCGCATTGCGAAGACGGCGGTCCGATTCCGCCTAGGTCCATAAATAAAATCTTCTTGACTTATATACATGCTTCATATTACAGTATTTTACATTGTAGTTTTTTGACATTTTTATAGTCCGAGGAGAAAACCATGCTGGAAAAGCCGAGCCGACTTTATGATAAGCACGAAATTGCCAGATATTATTTTAATATTGTGCCATTTTTGGAAGAATATCTTGGCGAACCATTGCCTTTGCCAAAAGGTACCGATGAGCAAATGGAGCGGGTTCAGCGAATCATCGTTCCCGAATGTTTAGAGCAAGAGATGTCTATGGAACCATGGATTAAAATTCCGAAAGTACTTCGCGAACTATATCATGGGCCATTGCAACGGCCGCGAATACTCCGGAGATTAAAAGTATTGGAGCAATATTTAGGAACTCTGGCTGAAATATGGTTAATGCCGGAAGGATTTGGTTCCCCCACTGGTTCTCATAAAATTAACACGGCGGTGGCCCAAGCTCTGTATGCTTTGCTAGCCGGAAAAACACGGCTTATTACCGAGACCGGCGCTGGCCAATGGGGTTCTGCTCTCAGCGCTGCTGTTGTTATAGTCAATGGCATTATTGAAGCGCTTAAAAAAGCCACTGGGCTTGATTTGAAAAAAATGACGGCTGAAGTTTATTGGGTTAGAAACGTAATGCAATGGAAACCGGGCCGACTTCAGGCAATGGTAAATTACGATGCCAAAGTTTATCCGTCGCCAAGCGAAGCGACTCAGGCCGGCAGGGATGTTTTAGCAAAAAATCCGGATCACCCCGGCGACCTCGGGATTGCTATTTCCGAGGGCGTGGAAACAGCGATGCAGGATCCAAATGCTTGTTATGTTTTAGGTTCAGTTCTAAATCATGTGCTTATGCATCAGACGATTAATGGTCTTGAAGTGATGAGGCAGCTTGAGGAAAATGATCGCTATCCCGATTATATGGTTGGATGTTTTGGCGGCGGTTCCAACTTTGGCGGTTTTATTCTTCCGATTTTAGGACAAATGCTTGCTGAGGGGAAAAGAGATATTGAGTTTGTGGCTTGCCAGAATGAAGCATTTCCAAATTTGGTCAAGGGTGAATATAAATACGGCGACCCCGATCATGCCGGACTTTTGCCGCAATTGAAAATGTTTACTCTGGGAACCGAATGGTCAGGAGATCCGATCAGGGCTGGTGGTTTAGAATACCACGGCGCCGCTCCAATTTTGAGTTTTTTGAGACATCATGGCTATATTAGAGCTTGGGCTTTTCCTAAAGATGAAAAAGAAGTTTTGGAAGCCATGAGATTAAGCGCTAAATTAGATGGCTGGCATTGGGCAGCTGAATCCGGGCACGGTCTTCTTGGCGCTATTAAACTTGCACTTGAAGCGAAAGGCACTGGCAGACACCCGATTATTGTCGTGAACGCTTCCGGCCGCGCCGACATGGAAATGGAAACTTACAAATAAGAATTTTAAAAAAATAACCCCGTCCCGCAACTTGCGGGGGCGGGGTTTTAAAATTGTCAGTATAAAACCGATCGGTCTCATACTTACACTTTTACACTTTACAAGTTTTTTATTTTTATGTTAAAACCCTAATGCTCGTTAACATCTTAATATCAGCTTCAAAAAAGGAGTAAGTAATGGCTGAACGGCTTACAATTGATATGCTCACACCTCAACTTGAGGCCAATATCACTTCTGTTTTGATGAAAGAGGTGCGCTACCCCGGGATCGTATTTACTGACCTTCGGTTACAAATTACACAGAAAAAAGAGGCTGTTGCTGAAAATGGTGCGCTTCGAGGCGCAGGTGATGATTATGGAATGTCAGTTGGAGTTCGCATTATTGCTACAGCAAACGGTATTTGCGCCCCCGGCTACGATGGTCGGCCAATCGGCGCCGAAGAATTTGAAAATCTTCTTTCAATCATTCGCGAAATGATTGCGGTCGCGAATGTCCGCGCCAGAACTAACGCGTGTGAAAAAGCAACGGCAAAAATCCATTTCGGCGCCCTCGGTTCATTACTATGGGGTACCCGGCTTTACCATCCGGGATGGCCAATGCAACCCGTGCGAATTTCGGCAGAATATTCACAAGATCCGGCAAACTATTCTCTGGAGCAGATAAAAAAAACCGCTTCTGATGTGGCGTATCTTGTGGCAGAAAATGGCAAGGGAAATATAAATTATTCTTTTGTAAGCGCCTTGACTAGCATTACACGGGAGTTTTATGCAAATTCATTTGGAGTTTCCATTGAGCAGGATTTCGCGCTTTCCCAAGGCCTTGTTTATGCGGCGGCGGGAGACGTTGGAATTTATGACATTATCGGCCATCAATGCGGCCCGGAAATTTTTGACAATGGCATTAATGAACCGCTTATCAAATTCCCGCCGTTTTCCAGTTTTGCGCTTAATATTTTAAAAGATGCCGTGGAACTTTCTAAAGCGCCTGTTTGTCCCACGACAGACAAGGACGTCGTTGTGGTAAGCGACCCTCATTACAATACGCTTCTCGTCCATGAAATCGTCGGACATCCAACCGAGCTTGACCGTGGGCTTAAGATGGAAACCGCTTATGCCGGCCGAACATGGCTTCTCAAAAATTTGAACGAAACCATGGTCGGACGGCAAATAGGTTCTCCGCTTCTCAATGCTTATTCCGATCCTCTTCTGCCGGGTTACGGCCATTATTTGTATGATCATGAGGGTGTTCCCGCCCGCAGAGTGGATCATATTGTTAACGGTGTTTTTGTCGGTTTCATGAATTCGCTTCAAACATCGACGATTTTCGGTGGAGAACCGAACGGCCACTTTAAAGCTATTGATCCTCAATATGTTCCGCTCATTCGCATGTCCAGCACAGTTTTCGCGCAAGGCGAAACCGACCCGCAAAAGCTTATCAGCGAAGTCAAAGATGGTTATTACCTTCAAGGCCATTCCATTCCATCTATTGCCGAATCGCGCGAGAATTTCAGGATTTCCGCGCGCAAGGTCTATAAGATTGAAAATGGCAAATTAACGACTCTTTATCGCAAAGGCGGAATGTCGGCCGATTCACGCTATTACTTCATGGCTGTTGACGGTGTCGGAAATGATTTTCTTATCTATCCAATAGCTAATTGCGGCAAGGGCCAACCGATGCAACCCAAAAAGCTTGGGAATGGCGGACCGACATTGCGTTCTCGCGCGAAAATCACAGGAGGCGCATAAATGAAAACAACGAAAGAACTCGGCGAATCCTGTTCTTCCATACTTGATTTTTTAAAGACACAGAAAGATATCGGCGATGCGCAAGTTTTTGTCGCGGCAAACAAACATACGCTTTGCCGCCTGAATTATACTTCACACATTTTTTCGAACGGCATTGAAGAGCCGAAAGCCACACAGAATTTCGGTATCGGTCTAAGTATCGTTTTCAACGATGGACAGTATGGCTCTGGCTCGGCCGAATCCAGCTTGTCTTCGCAGGGCGCCAAAGAAGCGCTTGATAAAGCAAGAATTTCGGCAGTCAAAGATCCAGAATTTTATGGTCTGCCAAAGCCGGAGTTCGGAGAGCGCATTCTCCGCGATTATCACGACCGAGAACTTGCGGATCTTTCCGACCAGGAATTCATCAGAATCGCGTGGGATGTTCTGCGAGCGGGATTGCGGGCCTTTCTTGAAAAAGTCGAACCTTCCGACGCAGGACTTATTATCGGCGGCGATGTTCAAGCAATCTGTGAACGGATGGCTGTCGCCTCGTTTACGAGGCTCGAACCCGAAACCGACGAGTCAACGATGGTTATGGCTTCAATCACGGCAATGATTGAATCTAAAAATGCTAAGGGCTCCGGCTTCTTCGCCGGTAAAACTCTTTCTGAACTTCGGGAAAGCGGTCCGCAAGCCGCAACCGAAGCAGTCAATTCGGCATTTGCCACGATGTCCGGCGAACGGATTGAGTCAGGCGAACACACTGTTGTCTTCGGCCCGCAGGCTGTTGCCGAACTTGTAAATAATCTTATTCTCAGAGGATTAACTGCCGGCAATATTTTTGCTGAAGCCTCTCCTTTTCAAGAGAAATTCCTTCAGCAGATAGCGTCTGAACGTCTTTCAATTTATGACGATGGCGCCAACCCCAAGTTCATGGGCGCCAAGGGAATCACTTGCGAAGGACTCCCGACCGGCAAAACTAATCTTATCAAAGACGGAAAGTTTGTTGGAATGCTTGCATCGCATTATGATTATCAGCGGCTTCTTCGGGATCCGGATGGCGCGCGAAAGCTCGGCGCCGACCCGGAAGGACACATATGGACGTTCTGGCCAAGAAACGGATTTCGTTTCTCGGAAGGCGCGGGACGCCAATTCTCAAAAGAACCATCAACTGCGGGCTCAAATATAATCATTACCAGCTCAAAGTTGGAACCGCTTGAAAAACTCATCGGCAGGGTGAAGAAAGGCGTTTATATCGGAAGAATGTGGTATGTATACCCCATTAACGGCCAACGCGCCGGCGATTTTACCGGAACGGTAACGGCCGATTCTCATATAATTGAGAATGGGAAACTTTCCCGGCCGCTTAAACCCAACGCAGTCCGTATCAACGATAATATTAAATCACTTATTATGAAAATCATCGGAGTTTCCGACCGCCTGAAAGCGGTCAACCTCTGGGGCGCCGATGAAGCGATGTACGCTTCCGATCTCCTGGTTGAAGGAGTACGTCTCGATTCTATTGGCGGATCTATTGAATAAAATAACCCCGTCCCGCAGTTGCGGGATGGGGTTTTATGTTTTTCTGCTCTCTTTAAAAAGGTGAACAAGTTCTTTCAACGTAGGCCTTAATTGTTTCAAATGTTCTTTCCGGAGAAATTGAACTTTTTTGCCGACATATCTTAATATTTCAAGCGTTTCTTCAATTTCTTCTTCAACAGCGATGGTTTTAGTGTCGTCCGGATAAATTTTTTTGTAGATTAATGCGTATAGTTTTACGCAACGAAAGTAAATTACCATCGTGAGGAATGCAGAAAGAGGGTTAATCATAAGGTCAATGACTGTGTCTATGATGCCGCTTTGAGCTCTGGCAAGATGGGGAAAAAAATTCGGCTGAAGATACAAATCCCATATCATTTCATAGAGTTCCCACAATATTCCGAGAAAGGCGACGTCTTCAACAATATCTTTAGTGAGGTGTTTTTTTCCGGCAAAGCGGAAAATCCCGTGAAGAGAATAGGTTTTGTATAAATAAAGGAGTGTTATGGCTCCCATGGTGCCCCCGACTACATGTCCTGCTTCCTCAAACCACCAATTAGGACTATTCCATCCCCAAATACCCCAGACATATATGATAATACCCCAACAGACGGCAAAAATGATAAAAGGCCAATTATTTTTGAACCAATATTTGAAGTCGGCCATTTTTACCCCCGATTTTCAAAGGACTGTTTTTTTGTTATCATCATAATATGACAGAGAATAATAAAGTCAAGGGGATGCTTGTGGCTTTTGTCGTGGGGCAAAGCCAAATCCAACGCACGATGAAACAAGTCGAACAGCTTGAGGTTTTGCGTTCGGCGCCTCATTATTTCGGCCTCGTGCCTCCCCAGAAGATATTGGGGACCGAGAATCAGGTAGTTCGCGGTGAAAAAGTCACATTCACGATAAAAACGTATATTCCGGACATCGTGATTGCCGAAGCCAATATTGAGCTTGAGAACATTTTTGATGACACTAATCTTGATTTTAAGGACGAGTTAATCGCGGCCTGCCGCGAGATTTTGCAAGAGCATAAAATAAGGAAAGAGACCGACGAAGAATACAGTGTTTGGTGCGTCGGCAATTATGAAGGCAGTCCGGACGCTTTTTTGGCTTTCAGCGATAAAATCGCCGGTTTTTTGAAATCGGAAAAACTGCATCTTGATGAAAAGGAAATAGAAAAAACTCTGGAAGCGAGTATAAAATACGCTCAAAATGACCTTACAATCGTTGATTGGGACGGCGCTTTTGTTTTTGAGCCAGAAAGCCAGTTCGGGCCAATGATAGAACTTTTTCAACTTGCTAATCTTCAACTTTTACGCTATCGGATTTTAGACATTGAGCTTGACCAAAGAATGAAACGGGTAAATCAAATGTTAAAGGAAAGAGAATCAAAAAGTTTGTCTTTCAAATCTTACGAAGTAAAGCAGGCGGTTAAAGAACTTATTGCCATGCGTTCGGCTTCGGTTCTGGAATTTGAAAGCACCGAACGCGATATTAAACTTATCGGCGATTGGTATTCGGCGCGGCTGTTTGACCTCATTGCCAAAAAATTCCACTTTGATGAATGGCGCCACAGGATTCAATTAAAACTTGATGCCATTGAGGATATTTATTCTATGGTGGCGGAAAATTTTAATGTTTCCCTGCGTTCGCGGCTTGAAAACATTCAGATGATCGGCTGGTTGATTTTAATGATTGGCTGGTTTATTTTGATTATTTTTGAATTTGCTCAATTTCTTCGGTAAATAAAAGTATTCACACAAACTTGACAAACTTGTCAAGTTTGTATTACTATAACAATATATTCTCAAATTTCTGCTATTTTGTTGCAAAAAGGAGGTCGGGATGCTGCTCTTTAAAATTTTTATCAGCTGGATCATTCTTGCTATAGTTTTTTGTACGTTTTTTTGTGGTATTGCCAAAGCGGGTAAAGGACAATGAAAACAATCAAAAGAATTAAGAGAATATGGTTTGTTTTAGTTGCTTTAGGCCTTTATTTTGCCGCTTCTTTGCTTTTTTGGGGTGAAAATTGGCCAGAACCAGATGAAGATTAAATCACGTAAAACGTGAAACAATTAAGAATCAACCGCCATTTGGGCGGTTTTTGTATTGTGTGGAATATTTACTTCATTTAGGTGTGCCAAGCTTGATTTCGTGGAGATATCGCAGAAAGCTCTTTGGCTAATATTTCTAACTTAGCTTGATGTTTTTTTTTAAAATTATCGCGTTTAAAAATCACCATTTCTCGCCATATTTGGAATGCTTGCTTTTTAGTACTTACAAGGGGAAATTCCTCAAAATGTTTAATAATTCTTAGAAGATCACTTATGCGTGTCACGCGAAAATAAGCAGAAGCTTTGGTTCTGCCGCTATTAGAGATGAATGCTTTTACCGAATAAATATAACCCATTTCGCCAAAAAAACTTTGTAATAATACTAGTACGTTTCTGTCTTGCCCTGTTAGTTTCATAGCGAAACAGAGGTTCATGTGATTACCGCAACGATTAAAAGTAAAACTGCCTTCGCCATCAACAAGGCCGGTAACATACCAAGGATTTAGTGAGCGTTGTTGAGTTGTTTCACGTAAAAATGTTTCCATAAGAACATTTTAATTATAAAATCATTGAAATAATTTGACAACTTTAACTTATCCACAGCAAAATAAAAATAACTCAACTAATTATCGATTAATTATCGATTCTAAGAATCAATAGTTTTGGGGATAAGATGGGGATAGCGTAATTTTTAAATAGAAAATGACAACTGAAAAACAAAATATAGGAAAATTAGGGGAAGATATTGCGGTGAAACACTTAGAGAGCTATGGATATAAGATTTTAGACAGGAATTATCGGAAACCGTGGGGTGAAATTGACATCGTGGCTCAGCAGAGCCACGAGCTGGTTTTTGTTGAAGTAAAAACCCAAAGAATGGGATTTGGGTGGCGGCCGGAAGAAAATATGACGCGACATAAGAAACATCAATTGTCAAGAATAATCAACACATACTTGAAACAAAGTCAAATGTGTGGTGTGGTAGATTGGCGGATTGATGTTATAGCGATTGAACTTGATTTTGGAACAAAAGACGCAAAAATAGAACATATTGAAAATGTTTTGTTGGGTTGAAATCTTTAATAAATAGTTTATGGGCAATATTTCAACACTTGCTGTTTTCGAAATTCGAGTTCTTCAATCCAATCTTGGGGCGAAGGATCGCTTATACTTCTCTCAATTTTCCATTTAGGCGCCATTGTTTTAAAACGATCTATCATAAAATCAATTTTAGCGACGATTTGTTTTGTATATCCAAATGATGCGGCTATTATATCCACTTCAGTTTCATCTTGGGCGAAATATTCATTTCGATTTTCCAATCGTGTTTTTCCGCTTTTAATGTTTTGTCTTTGTTTTTCTAAAATTTTTCGCGTTATTACAGGTAATTTCTTGCGATCATTTTTTTTATCGAATTCATGTGCCAGTTCGTGAACAATAATGCCGATAAATGTATCATCAGGGGTCTTAAGAAGATTAACATCTTCGGGAAGAGGTGAATAATGATCGAACACAGAAACAATTTGTTTATCTTGCGCTTCCAAATTTGGCATCACGACTACATTTCCTCTTTCTTGTTTAGGAAGATTGATATAATCTATGCCATGCAAAAATCCCGGAACCGAATATTTAAGATTTTCGATTCGTTTTCCTTCGAGTGAGGGCAAGCTTCCTAGAGATCTCGATCCTTTTCCGCCATGAACATCGGGCAAAAAACCAAATCCCACATTATCTCCGAGACCCATTTTTTTCTAGCTTCCAAAAAATCTGGAGCTAATTTAACCAAACGCTCACGAAATTTATTTTCGTGTTCTTCCAATTTTTGTTCATATGATTTTTCCGGTGTTTCTATTGATGGTCGTTTTTCAAAAGATTTCATAAATTTGTTTTATTAGCTTTTTTGTCGGGGTGCTGGGAATTGGACCCAGTCTTTACGCACCCGAAGCGTACGTACTGCCGGTATACTACACCCCGAAAATTAAACTCTGTATTTTTTCTTTATTCCTCTGAATTCTTCTTCGGCAACTTCCCTTGTTTTAGCTTGGGCAGTTTTATACATTTTTTCCAGTTTGGCAAGGGATTCTTTGTTTAACGCTTTAGCGCGTTTCAACAATAATTCTTTGGTGTTTTTTTTGGGCTCATCTAAGACCTCGTCAAGAAGAACGTTTAAAACGTAGCCCATTTTTGGCCCGGGTTCCATTTTTAATTCTTTCATCAAATCATCGCCGTTTATTTTCAGCATTTTAACCGAAATCGGGTCGCGGGAAACCTTGTCAATAATCGCCCGCAGGTGACGCAATTTATACGGTTCGGCCTTGGGGACGCCCGAGCCCTTGCGGTCGGCAATCCTTACTTCCAAAAGGTCGTCCATATTTTCCGGGCCGACATTTTTTACCAGCCGGCGCACCGAACTTTCCGTAACTTCTTCAACATTATAATAGAAGAGGTGGTAGCGGACGAGCAAAACAACTTTTTCAATGAATTTTTTAGAGAATTTCAGCCGCTCAAGAATCTTCGCAGTCATTTTAGCGCCGACAACTTCGTGATTATAGAATGTTGAATCCAACCCTTCGCCCCTTTTTGTTTTTGGTTTTCCAATGTCGTGCAAAAGCGAGGCAATACGATTTTCCAATGTGTAGTCATGACTTGCCGCCCAGTCAAGCGAAAGTAAACTATGTTCCCAGACGGTGTATATATGATGCTTGTTTTGGCCTACGCCAATTCCTTCCTCAAGTTCGGGCATAATATGTTTGAGCAGACCGTATTCATGGAGCATCTCAATGCCGGCTTTGGCGTTTTCGGCCATTATAGTTTTAATAAATTCATCTCTGATTCTTTCTTTGGAAATCACCACAAGATCGCCCGAGTTTTCTTTAATTGCTTCGGCGGTTTTTGGCTCAATTGAAAAATTGAGTTGAGCTGAAAATCTCACGGCGCGCATCAGCCGTAAAGCGTCTTCGTTGAATCTTTTATCAGGATCGCCGACGGTTCGTATCAGTTTGTTCTTTAAATCAATTTGCCCGTTAAACGGATCAATAATCTGGACGTCCGACGTCCGTCGGACGTCGGACGTCCCTATTTTTAAAGCCATTGCGTTAATCGTAAAATCGCGGCGAGCAAGATCATCTTCAAGTTTTGATGTGAATTTAACGCTGTCGGGATGGCGCTTGTCGGTGTATTTTTCTTCAACGCGGTAAGTGGTAATTTCAATTATTTTTAATTTTTCGTTTTTACTGTGAGTGTTCACGGCGACAGTTCCAAATTCGTTTTCATAAACATTGCTGGGGAAAATTTTTTGAATCTCTTCCGGCTTGGCATTGGTGGTGATGTCCCAGTCATAGGGCTCAATGGACAATCCTTCGACGTTGCTCAGGACAAAGTCCCGTACGCAGCCGCCCACGGCATACGCCTCAAACCCAGCTTTATTCAAAGCAGCAATTATTTCTTTAACTTCTTTCGGAAGAGTCATAAATTAAATTTTATACTAAAAACCCCAATTTGACAAATATTATTAATTATGCTACAATTAAGCCATTAAAATAAGCTCTTTTTACCCTCACAAAGCGATTATTCTAAGTATTACTGCAAGACAAAAGACATATATGATTAGCTTGGTACCGTGTAGTATTTAGAACCATCGCTTTGTGGAAATGAATAACAATGAGCAACCGCTTTGGGCGGTAAGGAGGAGAGGCGCATGTCTCTTAGTGCTACGCAATATGCGGAAGGCCAAATTCGGCCAATGGAAAGGCCGGATGGCGGCGGCTACGACGTATGGTGCGCGACTAGTGCCTTAGAAGTTTTGAGGCGGCGAGAGTACGTCAGGTGGTTAGCCGATCACCCTGGCGAACAATATGTCATCATCTTTGCCAACGGTGCTGCAGCGCGCATCCGGCTCGGTTATCCGCTCTGGGAAGCTATGGCCGAGATTACAAAGGATTACACCGTGGAGGTTTTCCAACTCACTCTTAGGGGCAAATATATCCCATGGACAGGCGGGCCTGGAAGTTTGGGTGACTTCGATGCCGTACATATTAAGGTAAGGCCGCGCTAAGCGACAATTGCCTTGAGTTCAACAACGCCTGTTTCAGTGAAAACTGAGCAGGTGGTTTTTGTTTTTATTCTCTAAAAATTTTTATGACCATATTATTAAATCAAAAACTCAAATGCAGTCATTTTTCCGATCGGTTGAATAACTGCATTTTAAATGCTATCATATTGAAATTGCGCGTTTCTATAATAAAAAATTATGAAAAAATTGGGACCGGTATCAAAAAAGATTCTTCTGTTATTGGAAGGTGGTCTGGTTCTGTCCTTGACGCGGCGGCCTGATGTTTATTTTAGCATTGTGAAAAAGATGGCCAAAGAATGGAAAAAAATAAATGAAAGAAGTTTAAGAGAGGCAATAAGAAAACTTTATCAGTCAAAATTAATTGGTTGTAAATACAACAAAGACGGGAGCGTTGCTTTGTGTCTAACCGATGAGGGGAAAACCAGAATTTTGAGTTGTAATTTGGATAAAATTGAGATTAAAAAACCAATACGGTGGGATGGATTGTGGCGGCTGGTTGTTTTTGATGTTCCCGAAGATAAAAATCTTGGTAGAAAAGCGCTGGCGGCCAAATTAAAAGAACTCGGTTTTTACCCAATGCAGAAAAGCGTCTTCATTCATCCATATGAATGCAAAGACGAGATTGATTTTATTGTAGAAATATTTAATCTCGCGCCTTACGTGAGATTTTTAAGAGTTAAAGATGTTGATATAGAATTAGATCTTAAAGAGCGATTCCATCTGCTCTAAAATGCATGTTTATTTCCGATTTGTGTTATTTTATTTGTGTTATTTTATTTCTTGTATAACTGGCTATAGCCAGTTATGCGGGAAAATAATTAGAAAATAATTATTTGTTAAAGCAATGTCACGGAAACGACTTTGTCGCCGGGTTCAACGCGCATGATGCGGACGCCTTGAGTAACGCGGGAAACGGTGGAAATTGATTCAAGGTCGGTGCGGATAACGGTGCCTTTTTTGGAAATGGCGATTATTTCTTTGGCTTCCGGCACAATCACGAAAGCGGAAACGATTTTGCCCGTTTTTGTGGTTATTTTTGCGGTCTTAACTCCCGAGCCGGCGCGCTTTTGTTTTTTATAAAGTTTCAACAGCGTCTTTTTCCCATAGCCATTTTCCATCACTACCAATAATTTTGAATTTTGATCTTTGATTTTTAAATTATCCATTACATCCATTCCCACCACCTCGTCGTTTTTATGCAAGCGAATTCCGAAAACGCCGGCCGTTGCCCGCCCCAAGGGCCGCGTGTCTTTTTCCGAAAATCTTATCGCCTGCCCCAAAGTGGTGATGAGAATTATTTGGTCTTCGCCCGAAGACGATTTGACCCATTTGAGGGAATCGCCTTTTTTGAGTTTTATGGCGATAAGGCCGGACCGCCTAACAGATTCAAAATCCGTAATAGGCGTTTTTTTGATCAAGCCGTTTTTGGTTGCCATTGCGAGATATTTTTCAGTGTTCTTTTCTTTAAGTTGTTTTTCATTATAGGTCAAAATCGCCTGCACTTTTTCATCCGCCGAAAGTGCCAAGAAATTAACGATCGCTTTGCCTCGAGATTGTCGGGAGGCCTCGGGAATTTCCCAAACCTTGGTTTGGAAAACGCGGCCGGTGTTGGTGAAGAAAAGGGCGTTGTCGTGGGTTCGGGTGGAAATAAAATGAGTGACCGCGTCTTCTTCTCTGGTGCTCATTCCGGTCATGCCTTTGCCGCCGCGGTGCTGGGCGCGGACAAGCGTCGGATTCATCCTTTTAACATAGCCGGATTCGGTTAAAACCACCACCGCTTCTTCAAGCGGCACCAAGTCCTCTTCCCTGAATTCCCCCAGCGAAGCGGCTACGACTTTGGTGCGCCGCTCGTCGCCGAATTTTGATTTGATGTCCTGGAGTTCTTTATGGATAATTTCCAAGATTTTCTCGCGGCTCTTCAAAATCAAATTCAGTTCCTTGATTAATTTTTTCTTTTCTTCAAGTTCGTCTTCAATCTTTTTTCTTTCAAGATTGGCCAAAGTGGCAAGCTTCATGTCCAAAATGGCATTGGCTTGGATTTCGGTTAATTTGAATTTAGCGACTAAATTTTTAAGCGCATCTTCGCGGTCCTGGGATTTCTTGATGGTTTTTATAATATCATCAATAGAGTCAAGCGCTTTTTTAAGGCCTTCCAAAATGTGGCCGCGCTCCTGCGCCTTAATTAATTCAAATTTTGTCCGGCGCGCTACCACCTCCTCGCGGTGCTTTAAGAAATATTCCAAAACGGATTTTAACGACAAAACCTGCGGCTGGATGCCGTCAACCAGAGCCAGCATATTCAAGTGGAAGGTTTTTTGAAGATCGGTATGTTTGTATAGATTATTCAAGACCCTTTGCGGCGCGGCGTCAGCTTTCAGTTCAATGACAATCCTCATTCCTTCTCTGTCGGATTCATCGCGCAAATCGCGGATACCTTCTACTCTTTTGTCTGAAACAAGTTCCGCGATTTTTTCAAGCAAGGTTGATTTATTGACCTGATAAGGAATAGAAGTGATTATAATCTGAATATGACCTTTTTTATCCTCGACAATTTCAGCGCCGCCGCGAGTAATAATGGGACCGCGGCCGGTGGCGTAAGCGGCGGCAATGTCTCTTTTGGAATAAATAATTCCGCCGGTCGGGAAATCCGGGCCTTTGACGAATTCCAATAGATCTTCTATTGAGGCGCGAGGATGCTTTATAAGGTATACTGCGGCATCAATAATTTCGCTTAAGTTATGCGGCGGAATATTAGTTGCCATGCCGACAGCAATGCCAACGGTGCCATTGAGCAGAAGCTGGGGAGCGGCGGCCGGCATGACTTTTGGCTCTTCGCGAGTAGCGTCGTAATTCGGAACAAAATCAACCGTATTTTTTTCAATGTCTTTAAGCAACTCTTCCGCCAAGGCAGTCAGTCGCGCTTCGGTGTATCTCATTGCCGCCGGCGAGTCGCCGTCTATGGAACCGAAGTTTCCTTGCCCGTTGATTAACGGATAACGCATTGAAAAATTTTGCGCCAGGCGGGCCAAAGCGTCATAAACCGAAATGTCACCGTGAGGATGATATTTGCCGAGCACTTCACCGACCACCAAAGCGGATTTTCTAAACTTTGCCTGATGGGTTAAACCCAGATCGTGCATAGCGTAAAGAATCCGGCGATGGACCGGTTTTAAGCCATCACGGACATCGGGAAGAGCGCGGGAAACAATAACCGACATCGCGTAATCCAGGTATGACTCTTCCATCTCGCGGACAATTTCTCGCGGTTTCATATAGCCGGCATTGGCTTTTTCTTTCTCTTTCTCTTTCTCTTTCTCTTCTTTTATTACCCTGATTTTAACTGTTTTTACCATAAAGCGTTAAACTGTGTTTTTAAACTATTCCAAATGCCGGGCGCTTCTCTCGCCGGAATTTGTGACGGAAAGGTTAAAACCCAGATTGAAAAGATTAAAAACATTATTAAAAAAACACCAAACCACATCACGGTTTGTTTCACATGGTCAGGTTTATTTTGTAAATTCTTCAAAAAATTCATTTTATACTTTTTCTAATATTACAATTCTTGTTTCTTCTTCCGCCAGGTCTTTTTTCTTTATCGTGAGTTTTGGCTGGGGCGAATCCTTGGCCTCGCTCTCTTTGAGAAAAACCGAAAGCGGCGCCCTTTTGACATTTAGTCCTTTGATGCTATAGAGCATCGGGATGGCAATCGACGGTTCAAGATTATTGATGATTTTCATTGCTCCTTCGGCGTCAAGAATTTCATTTTTCAGGCCGCCGACCGGAACTAAAACAACGTCGGGATCATCAAGAAGGGATATTTTTTCATTATCCAAATTATCATTTAAAAATCCAAGATGAGCGATTTTAACGCCATCCATTTCTATATTGTAGATAGTGTTTACTTGCCCCGAGGAATTCGAGGGGTCAGCGATGCCAAGAATATTCACCCCCTTTATCTCATATTCGCCCGGGGAATTGATAACAAAGGCCTCACCTTCGCCGGCAGGGCTTGACTGGATCAGAATGTCGCTCTTTAAGCGGGGCGGGTTGATTCCCGATTCTTTCTGCGGCGGCTCAATCAAAACTCTTACTCCGCCGCTTTCAAGAAGGAAACAGGCCTCCCCGTACCAAGAAATTGTCATACTCCAAGATTTTATCAGATTTTTTCGTTTTATTCAATAGGTTGACAAGAAAATATTTTGTGATAACCTTACCAAAGTATGAATACGGCGGAAAACATAATGCAAAGTTTAGTGGCAAAGATGCCGGCGGCTTTTAATGTGCCCAAAACCGGCGATGTAATGGAAGGCCGGATCATTAAAAAAAGCGCCCGGAATTTATATGTTGACTTGGGAATTTGGGGCATCGGCATTGTTTATGGCATTGAATTTATGAACGCCTTAAGCATAATTAAAAACATTAAATTAGGCGACAGCGTTTTTGCAAAAATTTCAGAAATTGAAAATGAAGACGGTTTAAGAGAGCTTTCTCTTACCGAAGCCCAAAGCCAGAGGTCGTGGGATCTCATCAGAGAGCTCAAACGGACTAACCAGGCGATTACCGCGAAAATTTTAAACGTTAATCGCGGCGGGCTGATGGTTGAAATTTCCGGCGTTGGAGGATTTTTGCCGGTTTCCCAACTTAAAGCCGAACATTATCCGCGGGTTGAAGGCGGTGACAAAGATAAAATTCTGGAAGAACTCACGAAGTTCATCGGGCAGGATTTTAAAGTAAAGGTTTTAGATTTCAATTCCCAAGAAAACAAACTTATTGTTTCGGAAAAAGCGGCCGAGGAGGAACATCTTAAAGAAGCCATCGGCCGGCACCAAATTGGCGACATTATTACAGGCAATATTTCCGGGATAGTTGATTGGGGCGCTTTTATAAAATGGGGTGAAAAAGAACCGCTTGAAGGCCTGATTCACATTTCGGAGCTTGACTGGCAGCTTATTGAAAATCCGGCGGAATTCGTGAAAGTCGGCGACGAAGTCAAGGCGCAAATTATTGATATTTCCAATGACCGGATTTCTTTGTCACTGAAACGGCTTAAATCGGATCCTT
>Ga0315288_10004186_pt1 | contig 18332 bp, 23 predicted proteins | sample YL17G11_20_MG_FD_203454 | JGI IMG/M metagenome (GOLD analysis project Ga0315288, IMG submission 203454) | Sediment microbial communities from Yellowstone Lake, YNP, Wyoming, USA - YL17G11_20 | ecosystem: Environmental > Aquatic > Freshwater > Lake > Sediment | place: USA: Wyoming | collected... | reverse complement strand
CATCCGTCGCTTGGTCGGGCTGTACAACCCATTTTTCCGAGAACACTTTTATGAGTGGTTACAATTGATACGAAGTGATTTAAAACCCGTAAAGACATAGACTTTTAAAAGAGGCTAGATTTTATATCTAGCCTCCTTTTGTTTGAAAAATCCTTTTAATAGGGGTATCGTGGAAGAATAAATATAAAACTATTTTTTCCGAATATGAAAAAAAACAATCTCAAAATCTAATCCGAGAAAGAAGAGACAATATAATTTTGCCAATCGTTTAGAACACCGCCGGGTAGGGAGCAACAAGAAGAAAAAATAAATTTAAAAAGTCCCCCAAAATTTTTATGGCCAGCACCGTGCCCTTACGGTGTTTTTTTGGTATAATTAAACATATAGTTTTTTTAAAGAGTTTAATGATATAATATTAAAAATATGGCGATAATAAAAAAGAAAATCTGGCAAAAATATTTTGAACTCGTAAAATCGGGAAAGAAAAAATTTGAATTAAGGTTGGCCGATTTTGAGGTTAAAATGAGGGACACCTTATTGCTTGAAGAATGGAATCCTAAAAAGAAAAAATATACCGGAAGAAAAATTAAAAAGAAAATAAAATATCTTTTAAAATTCAGTCTTAACGATTTTGGCCAGAAAAAAGAGATAGAGAAAAAAGGATTATACGTTATCCAATTTTAATATTATGGTAAAACTATGGAAGTGTCCCAAGTGCAAAAAGGAATTTAAAAATAAGAATCAGGTGCATTCCTGCGTTAAATTTCCGCTGGAAAAACATTAAATTAAATTGCAATAAAAAAAAGATAGCATTATAATTAAAATAATCGAAACAAGCTTTAATAATAAATTAGAATAATTAAAAATATGCCTATTCCATTGTTAGTCATTTTTAAGATTCCTGCTTTAGTTTTTGCAATTATTGGTGCCCTGAAGGTTCGCAATATCGTAAAGCGAAAACCAGATGATGAAAAAATATATTGTTTTTATAGATTTTTCTTTTTTCTTTCCCTTATATTTGCCACATTTTTTATTCCGGTGTTTGTGAAAAATTTAAAAATAGTTCAAATAGGATTTTATGCGGCAAACTTTTTTATTTTTTTTGGCATGGCTTATCTTGGCAAACTAATTTTGATTATGACCTATTTTAAACAATTCAGAAAAATTCTTTTTTGGTTAATGATTACGATGGCTTTCGGAGAGCTTTTTTTGGGTTTAATTTACTTCAAACCGGCATTGGTTTTGGGTTATCACGTATTCGAGCTGAGCTTTATCGGATGGACTATTAATTTTCCTAGCTGGTTAAGCCTTTTACACGGAATTCTGACCATTCTACTTTTAGGATCAGCTAGTGCAATGTTTTTTTTAAAGGGTCGTCAACAAGAATATCCTTACTTAAAAATTCGTTCTTACCTTTTCGGCTCAGGCGTTTTTTTTCTTGCAATAGCGGCTGTCGCTTATTTTCTTTTCGGGGCTTTAGTTATAATTAATTTGGATAAAGATATAATCCATGGGGTAGCTTCAATTCTATCTCCAGCATTAATTCTTGCGGGGATTTTCTATAAAAAGAATAAAAACGAAGAAGAACTTAATGACTAATAAAACATTTCCTCTTTCGCTATTATGGTAAAACTATGGAAGTGTCCCAAGTGTAAAAGGGAATTTAAAAATAAGAATTAGGTGCATTCCTGCGTTAAATTTCCGCTGGAAAAACATTTCGAAAATAAAAAAGTCGAAGAAAGGCGTTTCATCTTCATCTGCGTTTCCGCTTTGCGGAAACTCGCTAGTCGAAGAAAGGCGTTTCTTCTTCATCTTCGTTTCCGCTTCGCGGAAACTCGCTAGTCGAAGAAAAGAGTTTCATCTTCATCTGCGTCTCGCAAAGTGAGACTTGATATATGAAAAATACTGCAAAGTTAATAATAAGCATATTAATCTGCGAGCTTGCCGGAGTTTTGGGCTCAATTTTCACAACGCCGGCGATTAAAAGCTGGTATTTTTTTCTCGAAAAGCCCTTCTTCAGTCCGCCAAACTGGCTTTTCGCGCCGGTTTGGACAGTTTTATTTTTTCTGATGGGTGTTTCTTTATATCTGGTATGGGTAAAGAATTGGAAGGTTCAAGTTCCCGAAAATAATTCTGCTAAAAAGGCGTGGAATCCCGTTTCGGACAAATTGTGGTCGGGTTCTTGGAAAGAAGAAAATGCAGTTGCGATTTTTGTCCTCCAGTTGGTTTTGAATATTTTGTGGTCGGTAATATTTTTCGGCCTGAAATTGCCAGGCCCGGCCTTTTTCGAAATTTTAATGCTCTGGTTCGCAATATTATATACAATTATAAATTTTTACCGGATATCCAAATCTGCGAGTTTCTTGCTTTTACCTTATATCCTCTGGGTCACCTTCGCCGCAGTTTTAAATTTCTCAATCGCAGCTCTGAATTAAAAAACCGTCCGAAGGGGCGGTTTTTTTTGGTATAATTAAACATATAGTTTTTTAAAGAGTTTAATGATATAATATTAAAAATACTAAAAGGTCGATTGATTTTTTAATAGTAATAATAAATCTCATATATTGGTATGAGGAACACAAAAAACATTATTATTGTAGTCTTAGTTGTAATCATATTTGTTATGGGGTATATGCTTATGGTAAGTTTTCCAAAGAAAGCGAAAGCTGAATGCACGGCAAAATGTACAGAGACCGTAACGAGCGCAGTTCAGCAATGTGCGACAGGAGCCCTGCAATGCCAGCAGACCCTGCAGCAAATTATGCAAGTTCCCGCGTGCGCAGCTGCATTATCGCCACAGTAATTGAAAATTTAGAAAACGTATTCAACCAAAAATCGCTCTATGCCTTTCAGGCCGGGCGGTTTTTTGGTAGAATGAGGAAATATGGAAGAAGAAAAAATCGGTCAATTATCTAAAAATGGTTTAAAAAAGAAAGCAACGATATCATTTGTTTTAGGCATCATTTTGTTCGTATATAGCATGGGAATGCTTTTAATATCCTTTGTTCCAGCGGGAATTAATGCTGTAACAATTTTTATTATTTTATCTTTTCCTTTCCCTGTCGGACTTTTTCTTTTTGGAATAATCTTAGGGATTCAAGGACTTAAGTCGGCTAAGAAGCATTTAGCGATTTCGGGGATAGGATTATGTATGATTAGTTTATTAATTCTAATTTTAGTTATTTTATTCAATTTAGATTAAAACAGGTTCTAACGTCGTCGCGTAGGCGGAGTTAATCATAACGTCAAGTAATACAGTCAAAGAATCGCCAACTAGGCGTTTTTTTGATAGGATAAAAATATAAAATCGCAGTAAAATAATAATCATAATAATAGATATGTCCAAAAAAATAATTTTAATTGTTATCGCAATAATTATTCTTGGAGGGATTGGTTATTTTGCTTACCAATTGAAAACAGAAGAATCAACCAACAAAGCGATACAAAAAATATTTGTTGAAAAATATCCGAATTACGCCGAGACCTTATCGGTGAACATTGAAAAAGAAACAAAAAATCATATTCGTGGCAATGTGAATTTTGTTGTTGGTGCTCCAGGTGGCCTTTTCTTAGCGGTAAAATCAGACGATAAATGGCAGATAGTGCATGAGGGTAACGGCCAAATTCCTTGCAGTTTATCTAGCTATGGTTTTCCAGCCGATATGTTATCCGACTGTGCGACTACCCCCGAGCAAAAATTAGCAGCTGATGCGCAAAACGCTACTTATATGATTGAAGGTGAAGAATTTACTTTAGTAAATGGTAAGGCAGAGAAAGAAATCGCTCCTGGTTCAGCGTCAAAAATCATTACTCTTTATTTTGGTAATGATAAAGCAGGTGATTTAAACGGGGACGGTAGAGATGATGTTGCTTTTTTATTAACTCAAAATAGTGGAGGAAGCGGAACATTTTATTATGTTGCGGTTGCCATAAATAAAGAAAAAGGATATCAGGGAACAAATGCGATATTATTGGGTGACAGAATTGCGCCACAAACTACAGAGATACGAGATGGGAAGGTTATTGTAAACTATGCTGACAGGAAAATAAATGAAGCAATGGTTACTCCACCTTCTATTGGGATTACTAAACAATTTGCGTTAGAGGGCGCAACTTTAAAAGATGTTACCTTAGAAGAAGCGAAAAAGGAACAAGCTTGCGCACTTTCAGGAGGAACTATTAATACATCGTTATGTTGTACTTCGGTATCCGATTTCCCAAACAATTGTCTTATTGGTGCTTGCGGTTGTTCGTCAACCAACAGTCACCAAGTTAAAATTTGCAATTGCGGAGAAGGGAAATGTTTTAATGGAAGCACTTGCGTTGTTGTTCAACAATAATATTTTCGGAATAAATATTAAAAAGAGGGTTTAACTCTCCCTTTAATTTATCAAACAGACTCTAACCATTGTCCAACTAAATGGGCAAAAGTTGATGTTTCAACTCCAAAATTCTCAATAAACCAAGTTCTAATATTGTACCATCCTCGGAGCTTTTGCCAGAAGCCACCTTTTTATTTGGGCGGTTTTTTGGTAGAATAGAGTAATATGGAAGAAGAAATAAATAAATCTAAGGTTTGGTTAGGAGAAGATGGAATAATCAGGATTGAGATTGATAAATTTTTAACAATGGAAGATATGAAGATTGTATTAGAAGAGTTCTATAAAATTAGAACATCTCTAACAACAAAGCCAAAAGTTTCAATTAGTGTAACAATGGCACCTATTTTCCCTAAAGCCGTTTATAGAAGAGAAACTGCAGAGATAATGAAAGATGCTTTCAATAAGACAAGATTTGAGAAAGTTGCGCTTTGGGGAATGAAAGAAATTTTTAAAAGGACAATAGCGTCATTTATCATCACTGCCAGCGGCTTAAAAAATATTAAATTCTTTGGAACAGAAGAAGAAGCCTTAAAATGGCTTAAAGAGGAGTAAAACAGGTCCGAACATCGTCCAGCGTGGGGAGCAAATTCCCGCCTCGCACAAGGGGCGGGGTTTTGTTTTGGGCGACCGCCATTATTAGTTGACTTTTATTAAATAAAAATATAGTTTGGTAATAGGAAGAAAGAATGGTTCTTTCCCAATATAATCATAAGGATAGAAAGGGACAAAGAGATGAGCAAAGATCGAGACTATGATATTATCGAGGAGGCTGAGAAAATCGTTAAAGCAAAAGAGAATCAGCCAGAAATCAGCGAAGATGACTTGGAACGAATAGATTTCCTCGCCTGTCTTTTCGGGTTCAGATCAGAAGTAGATAAATGAAGATTAGAAAGGAGGAAAAATGGATGAAAGACCCATGCAACATCAAAACTCAGATATAAAACAAGCACTTGTCCGATTGACTGATGCTTTGTGTTCTTGGGAGCGCAGCACAGGAATAAATTCGGTGCTTATATTCAGAGAGGAAGGCGGATTTGTTTACAGAGCCGTCAATGGGAAAGCCAATATTCCCGATGATATACCAGACAGTCATTTAATGAAGATAATTGAGAGTAATTTGACCATCAAGGAGTAGTGAATTATGGAGACGCTTTCGGGCGTCTCCCTTTCTTTTATCTTTAATAAGCAGAACAGGTCCGAACATCGTCCAGTCGGGGGAGCAAATTATTTCAAGAGTTAACCGCACTCTTTTTTCTTGCGATCTACTTTTACTGTGAGATTTGGTTTAATGCCAGATAGTGCTGGCAAAAGATGATTCAGGACTTGTTCGGCAGTCATTCTAAATACATTGTCGCGAGCGGATACTTTTATCCATCCTTTTTTGTCGCGGTAATAACGTTCAGTGAAATTCTTAGTGCTAATTAAAATTGTATAACTATCGTTAGTTAACTTCATATTTTTTAAATTCTAGCATATAGGTTCTAATATCGTCCAGTCGGGGGAGTTTTCTTCAGAAAATCGTTCTATGCCTTTCAGGCCGGGCGGTTTTTTGGTAGAATAGGCTAAAATGGACAATAAACAACAAGAGCATAAGGTTTGGTGGGATGACGAGAATAAAATTGGAAGAATTTATATAATTGGAGAAGTTAATGAAGAAATGATAACACCATTAATTAAAGAAGCATTGTTAATTGCAGATAGATATGGAAAGCAAATAGGATGGCTAGTTGACTTAACTAAAATTACGAAAAGCCTCGTCTCTTTAAATGTAAGAAAGATCATGACCGATGCAATGAAACTGGTAAGCAGAGGGCATATTGCAGTAATTGGAATGTCTACGCTAGTAAAAGTGGTTCTGAGTTTTGTTATTAAGGCAACTGGGAGAGAAGATATAAAAATGGAATTCTTTTCAAATGAAAAAGAAGCCCTTAAATGGCTTAAGGAAGAGTAGGACAGGTTATAATATTATTTAGTCTTTTTCCGCCTCGCACCCTATACCTTTCGGGTCGGGCGGTTTTTTAGTAGGTATCCACCAATCATTGGCAAGTTAAACATTTTTTGCTATTATCTGATAAAGTTCTTTAGAGGGCGTTTAGATTATTGCCCTCGGAAAGGAAATGGATTTGAAAAAAGGGTATTTAGATTCTTGCTCTTTTAAAATCTACAAATTTCCTCACTGCTAGGCCTGGGTCTTTGCCAAGCACGGCAAGACCACGCAAGGCTAACGGGTAGGCTGAGAGGGGACTTTCAATAGTTCCCTCTCTTTTTTTATTTATTCTTCTCGAACAAGGGGCGGTTTTTTTTGTTTGATGAAGGGTTGACTTTTTTGAATTTTATTTTAATATAAAAAATGAGGGGGGATTAGTTCTTCCCAATTTTTTTTGGAGGTGATCAGAAAATGATAACAAAGGAAACATTCACGAGGATCGCCAGCAGGTACGGCACGCCGGCATATGTATATGAAGAGAAGATCTTCAGGGATCGGATAAGAAGGCTCATTGCGAGCATAGCTTACCCGAATACAAGCATACTGTATGCGGCAAAAGCAAACACAAACCCTGTCATTGCGGGAATTGCGAGAGAAGAGGGATTGGGAGTAGATGTTGTTTCCTGCGAAGAGATAGCGTTAATGCTGACGCCGAAAGTAGGCTTTCAGCCCAGACAAATCCTCTATACCGCCAGCAACATCACCGACGAAGAAATGATATTTGCTGCAAAAAAGGGAGTTCTCCTGAATATCGATTCGCTTTCTCGTTTGTCCAAGTTTGGCAATTCATATCCGGGAGAAAGAGTCTGTGTCAGAATAAACCCCAACGTAGGAGCCGGCCACCACGACCATTGCATTACCGGCGGCCCGGAATCCAAGTTCGGCATCTGGTATTCTGAGACGGACGAGATCAAAAGGATAGCGAAAAGATTCAATCTGTGTATTATCGGCATTCACCAGCACATCGGTTCGGGGATTCTGGACGTTGAGAAGTTCCTTTTAGCCATGGATGTTCTTTTGGCAGTAGCGCCGGAGTTTCCTAATCTGGAATTTATTGACTTCGGCGGGGGACTCGGCGTACCTTATAAACCGGAAGACAAATCATTGGACGTTGAAAGGCTTGGCAGAGAAATGTCGAATCGCTTCAGAAAATTCTGCGATACATACGGGAAGAAGCTGTTGTTAGTGATTGAACCCGGGCGCTGGTTTGTGGCCGAATGCGGTCATTTGCTGGGCAGGGTAAACACAATCAAGCGGAATCCCGACGGCCGGATATTCGTGGGATTAGATACCGGCATGGGACACTTGATTCGGCCGGCAATGTACGGTTCCTATCATCCTATAGTCAATATCTCCAATCTTTACGGTGAAGCCAAGGAGAATTACGACATAGGAGGTCCCTACTGTGAAAGCGGCGACATTTTTGCCAGGGAACGCAAAATTCCCTTAATTAGAGAAGGGGATCTTCTCAGTATTGAAATTGCCGGAGCTTACGGCTATTCAATGTCGTCTAACTACAACCTGAGAAGAAGGCCGATTGAAGTCTTGGTAACTCCGAATAACGAAATCCTGATAATCAGAAAGAGAGAAACAACGGCAAGTTTAATCGAAGGAGGCATGTAATGGCAATACGCATAGCAATCGCAGGTCTCGGCAATGTCGGTCGCGGCGCAATAGCGGCCGTGAAAAGAAACCCCGACATGGAGCTGGTCGCCGTGTTCAGCAGAAGGCCGGAGGCGGCAAAGAAAGAGGTCGAAGTTCCTGTATACCATACTGAAGACAACCGATCTTGGCCCGGAAAAGACCAAATTGATGTCGTGATTCTTTGCGGCGGATCAAAGTCGGATGTCCCCAGACAAGGCCCGGAGTTTCTCGAACGTTTCAGCACCGTTGACAGCTTCGACACTCACGCCGATATTCTGGAGTATTTCAGAAAGATGAGGAAAACAGCTTTGGCCAGCGGAAACGCAGCTATAATTTCTGCAGGCTGGGATCCGGGAATCTACTCTTTGGAAAGAGTGCTTGGGAATGCATTCTTGCCGGGCGGCACGTCTTTCACGGTTTGGGGACCGGGAGTCAGCCAAGGCCACTCGGAAGCAGCCAGGAGGGTTTCCGGAGTACTGGATGCCAGGTCATACACGCTTCCAAAAGAAGACGTCGTTGCGGACCTGGAAATGAATTTTGAAAACCTGAAGCTTACCGGTAAACAGTTGCACAGGCGCCTGGTCTACGTTGTGGCCGAAGAGGGAGCCGACAAAGAAAGAATACGCGAAGAAATCACTGAGATGCCTAACTACTTTGCCGGCTACGAAACAGAAGTGGTGTTCATCTCCCAAGAAGAAATGGACGCTTCGCATTCCGCTTTTCCTCATGGCGGCACGGTGTTTTCCTTCGGAAGAACCGGAAACGGAAACTTGTCGAAGATCAACTATCAGTTGAAACTGGCAAGTAATCCGGAATTCACGGGGAGCGTCCTGGTTGCCTGCGCAAGAGCAGCTTTCCGCTTATATAAGCTGCGGGGGGCTGGAGCTTATACAATGCTTGATTTTCCGCCCCGATTTCTAAGTCCGCACAGCCAGGAAACCTTGTTGTCAGGATTCATGTAGCACGCTTGTTCATTGCGAATCAGTTAAGAGGGCTGTCCTTTTTAGGCAGCCCTCCTTTTTTATTTGAATTTTTGGAGAAATTACCATTGACATTTTAATAATTTTATTTTAGAATATAAATCATAGAAATGGAGGCAATATAAAGTATCATTAACAACTGAAGATGGGTTGTTGCGAGAAAAATAAACAAAAAGAAAGAGAGAAAAAATGACAGAGGGAATGACAGAGGGAATGTTAACAATAGAGGAAGTATGTAAGCTGTTGCGTGTGCATAGGAATTCGGTAAGAAGATGGAGCAACGATGGGGGACTAAAGGCCTACAGGGTTGGGCTTCGTGGCGACAGAAGGTTTCGTCCGGAAGATATTAAAATCTTCCTTGGATTAAACATTGATAATTCTTCTCTGAGGGAGGAAGAAATATTTACAGTAAGGGAGGTGGCGGAAATGTTACATGTGTCCATTGGCACCGTAAGGAATTGGGGGGATGAGGGAAGATTAAAAACCTACAGGATCGGAGAAAAGAGGATTAGAAGATTTAGGCAAAAAGACATTGATTCTTTTATTAAAAACAGAGACCGTCAGTGACGGTCTCTTTATTTTTGATTTTTCTCGAAAATAGGGGTAGTGTGAAGACGGAGGGAAAAACTGAAAGCTCATTGATATAAACAAAATAAAAGGAGGGAAATATGAATTCGGTTCAGCCAATAAAAGTTTTTTCTACCAGCGGTTCGATTGAATTGGCCCGGAATATCTGCAACGCCTTGCAAACTCGTTTGCCCAAAGAATTCCAGCCGGGGGGATGCCTGACTCTCAGTAATTCGGGGTTTGAGAAATTCGACAACGAATGCATTCTGCCCCACATCGAGAATGTACGGGATCATCTGGTCGTGATTATCAGCACCCATGCCTCGCAAATCCATACCCAGCTGTTCGAGCTTTTTCATCTCATCGATGCCATCGTCAACGCCGATGCCAAAGAAATCATGCCGGTATTCCCGTATTACGAATATTCCAGGTCGGACAAAAAAGACCAGCCCCGTATTTCCGTAATGAGCAGGTTTTTGGCGGAAATTTTCAACAATTCCAATCTCGGTATCAGGAAAAAAATCATACTGGATCCCCATAACGACCATATTCTTGAGTATTTCCGTCCGACAGCCAACGGTATTTCAGCGGTCCTGCTTTTAACCGATTATCTGGAGAGGGAATTTCTGACACCGGAACTAAGGAAAAATAGCGTTGTGGTTTTTTCAGACCCTGGCGCCGCCTATCGCTACCGCGAAGTAGCCCATATTCTGAATCTGTCCACCGCTTACATCGACAAGCAACGGGCCGGCGGGAAAACCACTCCCATCAAAGTTGTCGGGAACGTAAGAAAAAAGAACTGCTTGTTGTTTGATGACGAGATTTTAACCGGTGGCACCGCGATCGGAGACTCTACCATGTTGTTGGAAGCCGGCGCATTATCCGTAATCTTTTTGGTCATTCACGGAATATTGGCCAGCGAAAAAATCCCGGTTGGCGCATTAATTAAGAAGTTGGAAGATTCTCCGATTTCAAAATTCATACTCACCGACAGCGTGCCTGTCAGTCATAAACTTATAGGCACTAATAAGTTTAAAGTCATTTCCGTAGCCAATCTTCTGGCGGAAGCGATAAAGCGCACCATTTTGGGCGAATCATTGACCCAATTGTACCTGCCGGAAAATGTCTCGCTTTACCGTTAAAAAACTTTAGCTTAAGTCAGAACCAAGCGCTAACACAATAACACGAGTTAGCGCTTTTTATATGCTATATAGTCAAAGAAAATTATTTCTTTTCCACCTTCGTTCCGCTATGCGGAGCTCGGTGTGGGTCAAAGAGAATGATATTCTCTTTTCCACCTTCGTTCCGCTATGCGGAGCTCGGTGTGGGTCAAAGAGAATGATATTCTCTTTTCCACCTTCGTTCCGCTATGCGGAGCTCGGTGTTTGAATTTTGGCAAAAATAGGGGTATTCTGAAAATAATAGGCGAAGAGATCTTGTTGGCTCTCTTCTTCACTTTCGATTGCTTAATGAAATAAATATTTCATTTCGACGTTCAATTGATAAGATATAAGTTGAGACGAAAGATGAGATTTATCTCATCGAACTTATAAATAAAACCTTGGTAAATGAAAATAAAAAATTTTGACGGGGAATTGTATAAAAAGGCCCGCATTACCGACCTTATTATTTTCGGCATCAATTTGATAATCGAAAACAAAGAAAAATGCACCTTTGAAAGACTGATTAAAGAGTGTTTTACCTTGTTTCCTGAAGCTTTTAGTTTTTCAAAATATTCCCAATGGCCGGATTCCCTTAAATTAGACCGCCGGCTGAGAACTTTAAGAAAAAGAAAATTAATTTCCGGCGACCCAAAAACCTCTTTTTCTTTAACCAAGCTCGGCAAGACAATCGCCCTCGAAACTTCCAAAACCTTCAGACAGAGAAAGTTGTTTAAATGAAATGAAAATAAAAACCTGATAGCGGGCTTTTTTAAATTGAATTTTCACAAAAACGGGGGTAGAGTGAAAGAAGAAAAATGAAAAAAGAAACAGAAACGAATAATATCGCATACATTGACGGAGCTAATTTGTATAATGGTATTAAATCTCTTGGATGGGAACTTGATTATGCCCGATTTAGAGTTTGGCTTACCGATAAATATTTAGTAAGGCGGGCATACCTCTTCATCGGTTTAGTGCCGAAATATAAAGATCTTTATACGCATTTACAGGAAGCGGGTTTCACTTTGGTGTTTAAAGAAACAACGTATGATGGCGAAGGAAAAGTAAAAGGTAATTGTGATGCGGATTTGGTTCTCCAAGCAGTTTGCGATCATTACGAAGGCAACTTGGAAAAAGCGATTGTCGTAGCCAGCGATGGAGACTATTCTAGTTTGGTTAAATTTCTAAAAGAGAAAAATAAAATAAGAGTAATTTTATCTCCGGCAAACAAGGAAAAATGTTCAATCCTTTTGAAAAGAACAGGCGTACCGATAACGTATTTAGATGATAAGAGGTCTATTTTAAAAAAAAGAGAGCCGTAAAAGAAAAAGCCCCCGATGCGGACAGCCGCATAAGGGTCTTTTTCGTGGTGATACTATAATAATATCAGATTATAAAAGTGTGTCAATAGCAAATACTATTGAAGAATGAAGCTAAAATTCTCACCGAGAATCGAATGTCCCTCCGTTCTTGCCCGTCCGTAGCCTTGGCGAAGGAGGGGAAAAATTCATCGCCAAAGGTCCGCAAAACCTGGCAAAATTAAGGTAGATTTATATGAGAATCTTATCTAATATATATTCGTTTATATATTCGTTGATTTTATCCATAATTTCAAAGCTGTTCTGGCTGCTTGAGTTATTTTTACTTTTAAGATTACTCCTTAAATTTTTAGGAGCCAATCCTCAAACCCTTGTCGTCAGTCTTATTTACAAATATAGCGATGTTTTAATTTCGCCCTTCAGTTTTATTTTCCGCAATATTTACTGGGAAGGCCATTTGATTGAGACATCCGTTATCTCCGCCGTTATCGGTTATGCCATTGCGATGTTTATCGTTTTTCAAATCATTAAGGTATTCTCAAGGGATTAATAAAAAGAAACCACGGCAAAAATAAAAAACCATCAAGCGCTTGATGGTTTTTTAATCATTTTTCTGACATTTTTTAAGTTCAGATATTAAGATTATTTATTGCATCCGCACTCGCAATCAGGTCCGCATTTGCATTTTTTTCCGCAGCCGCATTTACATCCACAATTGCAAGTTTTTTCTTTTTTGTTTTCCATGTTTTTATTTTTGTTAATTTTTGTAATTATCGCCCTAAATGGGGCTTTTTCGACCTTTTTACCGCAATTATTTTTTTCGCTCCATATTATTTATTGTATAAATTTATTACTTTTAAAATTTCTTCTATCATTCGCTTTTTTTTCTTTTCGTTTTTAGTAGCCATGGCAGACTTAAAGCAAGTATTCAAATGATTAGCCATCAGCATTTCATGAGCGGATCTTAAAAGGCCTATAACCGCTAGATTCTGCTGCATCACATCGATGCAGTAATGGTCTTTTTCCACCATGCCCATGATTTTTAAAAGTAGGCTGGAAGCTTTTTTAAAATTGATAAGAGTTTTTTTCTTTTTGTTTTTTGTTGTCATAAGTTTGTTTGTTAATATACCTGGGGGGGAGGTATGCCGTCATCATAACAGATCAAGAAATCATGTCAAGCGTCGTTGTTTTTTACTGCCATCGTCCAACATTATTTGAATTTTCACAAAAACGGAGGTAGAGTGAAAGAAGGGAGGATATAAAAAGGGTCGAAAATATTAATAATTAATCGTCAAGCTTCCGTGAAACGGAAGCGAAGAGATAAATCTCTTCTTAACCTTCGCTCGGCAAGCGAAGATAAAAAAGATATTTTTTTTAAAAAATATCTTTGCTAGTCAAAAATATGACATACGCAATTTTAGGATTAATCCTGTTTATTATTTTAATTTCCATCAAGCAGGTTAACCAGTATGAAAGAGGGCTTAGGTTTACCCTGGGAAAATATTCGGGCATAATGATGCCCGGCTGGAGACTGGTCTGGCCGATCATCCAGTTCTACAAAAAAGTGGACCTGAGAGTGAAAGCTGTAGACGTGCCCAATCAGGAAGCGATTACCAAAGATAACATCTCAGTCAGCGTCAACGCCGTGATTTACTACAAAGTCAAGGAAGCAGATAAGGCGTTTCTGGAAGTGGAAGATTTTTATTATGCCATTTCCCAGCTTGCTCAGACAACAATGAGAAATGTCGTCGGCCAGGTCGATTTAGACGGACTTCTTTCCCAGAGGGACAGGGTTTCAGGAAATATCAGAGACATCATTGAAAAGGCCGCCGATCCCTGGGGAATTCAGGTTCTCAGCGTGGAATTAAAAGACATAACTCTTCCGGAAGAAATGAAAAGAGTTATTGGCAAGCAGGCAGAAGCAGAAAGAGAAAAAAGAGCAATAATTATCAGAGCCGAAGGAGAAGTTATCGCCGCCAGCAATACGGCAAAAGCCGCCGAAATTCTTTCGGCAGTCACGGGAGGTCTGCACATAAGGACCCTTCAGGCAATCAATGATGTAAGCTCCGACAAGGCAAGTAAGATTATTTTCGCCGTACCCCTGGAAATTTTACGGGCTTTTGAACGATTCGACAAAGATAAAAAAGAAGAGCAGAAATAAAAAGACGTAAGAAAAAGCCCGCTGCCGCGGGCTTTTAGATTGAATTTCGGTTTACTCTAAAGAAAAGGAGCGACTATATTGCCACTCCTTGTTGTACCAAAATTGATGGTTGCTGCAAAAATCTTTTATATTTTTATCCACTAGCATAGGGACGATTATGGTTCTTTAAATCATCCAGGGAGAACTGGTCGGTTGACCAGAGGCATCCCTGTATAAAGCCGAGCCACCTGAACGCCTTCTCTCTCCGTCCTTCCTTAATAAAGTTTTCTATCTTGTCTAGCATCCCGTGGCAGTGAGCCAGCATTTCTTCCTTAGATCTGGGCATGCCATCATGCGGAAATTCAAGGGCCTTAACCCCTTTTTCTATAAAATGCTTACGGTATATGTTAATCACTTCCAATATCTTTGCGTCGTTCATCGTCTTCTCCTTTATTTTTTAAAATACTTTATCTATTTATACAATATTCCGCGTAGAAAGTCAAACTCCGGCCATCTATGGATGACGAGCTAACGAATTGAATTTCGGCGAAAATGGAGGTAGAGTGAAAGAAGGTAGATTATTTAGGTTAAAAACATGAAAAATAAAAGATCGGCTCTAGGGGCAATAAAAATTTTAATCGACTCGAGGAACACTATTTTTAAAGAATTAGAGAAAGTTATAAAAGATAACTCTTTTTATTACCGTACTTTTGGCGTTGATATCGAAAATTATATTTCTGATATATTGGTTAAAATATTTACAAGAAGAAGTTTTATTAAATCAAAAAAAGATTACGTTCTGGCGCCAGATAAAAATTATTTTCCTGATTTCGAACTAAAAACACTACCGCCTTTAGCTATAGAATATAAATCTGGGAATAAGAGTAAATTATCTAAGGGCAAGTGGGTAGAATGTAGAAATAGTAATAATGATATGGGGACTTTAAATATGTGGTCAAAGAAAATAAAAAAATTTGGTGGAGAAAATATTTATTACATTTTTATAGTTTATAAATTTGATAATCAAAACAAAAAAATTATTGATCTACAAATAGATCCCTTCTATAAATTTATAGGCTTAAACAAAGATGGATTACTTAAATATAGAGAGAAAGACGGAAATTTAAGACCCAGAGATTTTGACGGAAAACCAATAATTTTATCTTTCAGAGATTTTGAGCAATTATTAGATAAAACAGCAATATATCGTTCTAAAAGGATAATAAAAAAACATCAAGCTATTTTAAAGAGCTTTCGATCTAAAAAATAGCGGATTATCTAATGGATATATTCCTTCTTTTTCGGAAAGAGTTAGATTCTTTAGGTATTTTGACGTTTTCCCGTCCTTATTATAAAGATATCCGTTACTGAGCCGATAATTAACATGTTGCAATTTATCTTCGATAATAACCTTATATTTAGGATCAATATCAATACCGATAAAATTTCGACCCAGTCTTTTTGCAGCTAAAGCAGTAGTGCCGGCTCCAATGAAAGGATCTAATACGATATCCTTTTCATCGGTAGTCATAAGTATTAATCTTTCTAATAAGGGTTCTGGAAGTTGACAAGGGTGTTTGTCTCGTCTACTACTATGCCTTATCCTATGAATATCGTTCCAAACGTCACTCAATAATGTTCCATAAGGATTAATTTGCTTCTTTTTTCCTCCATAATCTTTAATCATCTCCCCGCAATGGGAGCATTTTTTATGTGGTGATCTAAGTTCATTAAATTTAAAACCTTTCTGGGATTTCGTATAGAACAAAATCCCATAATGGGCAGGAAGTAATGTTTTACCAAGAGGTACACTCATCGAATCCCACGTTATCCAGTGTTTGAAAAAGGCTATTTTATTAAGATGATTGGCAAAGCAAATTAACCATTTTGGTATATTATGTACAAGAATAGATCCCGTTGGTTTTGTAATTCTTACCATTTCCGTGAGCCAATTTTCACACCATACTAGATAATCTTGACCGAATTTCTTATCATTATAGTTATTGTATTTTTTATTTAAATTAAATGGTGGGTCTGCAAAAGTCATATCGGTCGAATTATCGGGAATTTTTTTCATAATTTCTATTGCATCTCCACAAATAATTTCATTTACTGGTAATTTAGAATACTTTTCTATTTTTTGAGGGATTTTAATTGTTTTTGATTTCTCTTCAAAATTTTTCAATATACTTATAACTTTCCCCTGTATAACTAATTCTCTTGTGAATATTGGTTCTACGGCGGGGTTAGCAGGTTGTAATCTAAATCTATCTTTTTCTCGAAAGATTTTTTTTAAAGTAACCTCATTACCATTGATTAATGCAACTGCGGTTTCTCCGTTTTCGACTACTGGTTGTCTTCTAACTATTACGATAGAGCCATCAAAAATACCTTCGCCAACCATGCTATTCCCTTTTACGCGTAGAGCATAATGTTCGCCAGGATTTGAAAATAAACTTTTTTGGACACTAATTGTTTCTTTATTTTCGATAGCTTCTATGGGTTCTCCGGCGGCGATTGTACCGAGTAGAGGAATCGCTACCAAATCCGAAATTTTTTGTTTTTTATTTAATTCAATTGATCTCGGTTGATTTTCAACTTTATTTAAATATCCTTTTTCTTTAAGCGTTTCTACGTGTTGATGGATAGTAGATTTTACCAGTCCAAAACGTTTTCCCATCTCTTCAAGAGAAGGGGAGTAATCTTTTTCTTTTATATACTTCTTTATGTATTCAAATATCTTTTTTTGTTTAGGGGTTAACATATTTGACACTTCTATATGTTGCTTGGTATTATATATATTATACCGAACCTTAACCGAACCTGCAAAGGTGTCAACTGTGGATAACTTTTAAAGGCCGATAATTATAAAAACCAAAATTACTATGGTAAAATTTAATAGAACTCAAAAATTTACAAAAGAAAATATCGAAAAACTTCCTGAAAATAAAGCTATTGTTTATAAATTAAAAAATAGCGGCGGAGAAAATTTGTATACAGGTATCGCGGGAAGGGGAAGAGGTCAAGATAGATTATTAGAGCATAAAGAGATTAGAAAAGAAAAAATCGAAGGAGCGACTAAATTCCAGATTGCGCAGGTAAAAACAAAAGATATAGCAGAAAAAATTGAGAAACAGATTATTCAAAAAGAAGAGCCGAAGTTTAACGAGCAGAATAAATAAACAAAAAAGTCGAAGAATTAATTGAGAGATAAAATCATGGAAAAATATTGGGAGATTGAAAGGCTAAAATTTAGGGGATAAATTAAAAATATGCAAGCTAGATTTGAAGGTGAATTAAATTGGATAGACCCTAAATTATTGGTAAACGAAAATAAATTTAATAAAATTGAAAGTTTTTTCTTGGGTTTGGGAGTTGTTTTTAATGATCTGAAGGGTCTCATTCTATTCCAAAAAATGCTGCTTGAAAGCTATAAAAAACCAAAAACTAATGAGACTACAGCCCACGCGGGTAATTACGGTGGAGTTTTAGTCCAGATAGAAAAATTAATTGCAAGCACCATACATGAGTTTTTTATCTTTTTAGAAAAGAATGCCGAGATTTTTGAAGAAAGTGAATTCAAACAAGTTTTGAGTCGTTTATCAAAATTTGATGCCCAATTTTGGCATAGTATGGTAGCGGCTGCAAATAATAATCTTTCAAGCGTAAGTAATCTCTTAAAAGCAATTGTTAAGGTTAGAAGTAATATCGCTTTCCATTATGACCATTCTGGTAAAATTTTGAGGAACGGTTATATAAGTCGATTTTTTGGTAAAGTAAAAGACAATAAAAATAAATATGCATATTATTCATTGGGCGATAGTATTAGCGATATTAGATTCTATTTTTCAGACGCGGCAGTGGAAGAATCATTATTTATAGCAACTGGTAAAAAACCAAAGGAAGATAGTGCGGGTGACGAGTCACTAGAAAAATATAGAAGACAAATTATAGAGACGATTAATGTTATGAGTAATACGATTGCCGTACTTCTTAAGAATTATATACAAATGCGTCGCAATCGGCCTAAGTAAAATTTAGCCCGAAGTTGAGGAAATTATGTCTTATGAAATTGTTTTAAGAATTATAGAAATTATACTGTAATTGATTGTAGTTGTTATTGCGTGGAAAGCACTTTCGGTTTGGAAAT
>Ga0315288_10004184_pt1 | contig 18338 bp, 20 predicted proteins | sample YL17G11_20_MG_FD_203454 | JGI IMG/M metagenome (GOLD analysis project Ga0315288, IMG submission 203454) | Sediment microbial communities from Yellowstone Lake, YNP, Wyoming, USA - YL17G11_20 | ecosystem: Environmental > Aquatic > Freshwater > Lake > Sediment | place: USA: Wyoming | collected... | reverse complement strand
GCATCTATGCCGCAGGCGCGTTTCAGGCGCGAGGCGATTTTGTCATCTATCTGGATGACGATAATGGTCTGGAACCGAACCACATCGAAGAGTGTCTCAAGACTATCGACAAGGGCAACGATTGGGCATACTCATTCCGTAACATCGTAGACGGCGACCACAAGTTCATTTGCAAGGATGAATGTGAGAGTCTCGGTAAGTGGGCATCCTGCCTGAACGAGAAGGACTTCTTCATCGACGTAAACTGCTACTTCCTGCCGACCCGACTAGCCATTCATCTAGGACCGGCGTGGTACCGCAAGTTCCGCGAGCCGGGAATGCCGGAAGTGGATCGCGTCTTAGCTCATACCCTGATGAACAACAAGCTCAACTTCGATACCACCTATCAGCATACGGTGAACTACACTGTGGGCAACACTCCGAACTCGGTTCAGATAGGATTCTTTGAGAAGGGCAATGCCGACATGCGCCGCCGCTATCCTAATGGATTGCCATGGAAGGTGCAGGAGTTGCCTCTATGACCAACAAGCTAGTCATCTTCGATCTGGACGGAGTGCTGATCGACTCCCGCGACATTCACTACCATGCGCTCAACAAGGCGTTATCCAACGTGGGCGAAAAGTATGTGATAACCTATGACGAGCATTTGTCCTCTTACGATGGCTTGTCCACGACCACTAAGCTGAATAAGCTTACGAAGGAAAAGGGACTTCCGGCTGACACACATCAGCAGGTATGGGAGGACAAACAGGAAGAGACATTCAGGATCTTTCTTGATCTGGATCCTGATCTTGAGTTATGTACGCGATTCAAACTTCTGAAAGACGAAGGGTACCAGATTGCGGTATGCTCTAATTCCATTCGCAACACGGTCAAGGTCATTCTTCTAGGACTCGGTATCATGGAATACGTAGACCTGTACGTGTCCAACGAGGATGTAAAGCGTCCGAAGCCATTCCCTGAAATGTATTGGAAAGCCATGACCGAACTCAATGCGCTGCCGAAGGATACGGTAATCATCGAAGATTCCCATATCGGACGGCAGGGTGCGTTGGACTCTGGTGCGCATCTGGTCACGGTGGAGAATCGTCTGGATTTCTGTAGGGATCATATTCTGCAAGTGAAAAGTTACTTGCAGAATACTTCCAAGACCAGTATCCCATGGAAGTCGAAGAACATGAACGTACTCATTCCGATGGCAGGCGCAGGCTCACGGTTTGCCGCTGCCGGATATACCTTCCCGAAGCCTCTGATCGAAGTCAACGGCAAACCGATGATTCAGGTGGTGGTCGAGAACCTGAACATCGAAGCGCACTACATTTTCATTGTCCAGAAGGAACACTACGAGAAGTACCATCTACAGTACCTCCTGAACGCAATCGCGCCGGGATGTTCTATCGTGATGATTCCCGGCATGACCGAGGGCGCAGCATGTACGACCCTGTTGGCTAAGGAATTGATCGACAATGGTGATCCTCTGATCATTGCGAACTCCGACCAGTTCGTAGAGTGGAATTCCAACGAATGCCTGTACGCATTCAACGCGGACTCCATCGACGCCGGTATCGTGACCTTCGAATCCAACCACCCTAAGTGGTCTTATGCAAAGCTGAACGAGCAGGGATTTGTTTCCGAAGTGGCTGAGAAGATGCCTATATCCAACCATGCGACTGTCGGCATCTACTTCTGGAAGAGGGGAAGCGACTACGTGAAGTATGCGGAGCAGATGATTGCCAAGGATATTCGCGTCAACAACGAGTTCTACGTGGCTCCTGTTTTCAACGAGGCTATCGCAGACGGCAAGAAAATCCGCATCAAGGACGCGGCAAAGATGTGGGGTATCGGCACACCAGAAGACCTCAACTACTTCCTGACGCACCACCATGACTAAGGACGATTATTTGAAGATGCAGCGGCAGCTATATGATAGGCTTGCGGAAGATTGGGCGTTAGACTATCGGGATCCCGTAGTTGGATTTTATGATGAACACAATGCATATCCAGACTACGACACCAAGCTATTCAGGGGTTTCGACACCACTGGCATGACAGCCGTAGAGTATGGTTGTGGACCGGGACGGAACCTGATTCGCTATAGTCCTCGCTTCGAATACATCATTGGTGTGGACATATCTAGTGTCAACTTAGAGAAAGCGATATACAATACTCACGCGCACGGAGTTCAGAATTATGGACTTCTTCGTTGTGATGGTGATGATATCCCACTGAACGATGAAACTGTAGATGTGGTGTTCAGTGTGATTACCTTGCAACACATCTGCTGCCACTCCATCAGATTCAACATCATGAAGGAAGCCTATCGGGTACTAAAGCCGGGTGGATATTTCTCCTTCCAGATGGGAATCGGAGTAGGAGTAAACGAGACTGGTAAGCCGACAGCCGAATACTTCGAAAATGCATATCATGCCAAGGATACCAACAGCGGGTATGATGTAGTGATCAGGAACGAAGATGATTTGAGGGGCGACTTAGAGAAGATTGGATTCAGGAATTACAGTTCCTACGTTGGTGACGCTCTTCCGCTAACCGGGGTTCATAAGAATTGGTTTTGGGTACAGGCACAGAAATGATCTACATTGCACATAGAGGTTTGCTCAACGGTCCTTCCAAATGGGAGAATTCTCCGTGGGCAGTTGAAGAAGCCATTAGCGAATGTGGCAACGCCGAAGTCGATGTGTGGATGCACAACAACGAACTCTGGTTGGGACACGATAAGCCCACCCACAGGGTTCCGCTGCGATTCTTCCACGATAACGTGAATGCCCTGTGGATTCACTGTAAGAACGTCCAAGCTATCGAATTTTTCAATGAGTTCCATACCCTTTGGCACTATTTCTGGCATGAGGTCGATATGATGACGATGACCAGTAAGGGGTTCATGTGGGTGTACCCCGGCAGACAGATAGTGCGGAACTCCATTGCAGTCCTGCCGGAAGTCCACAATGATGATATCTCAAGGTGTGTCGGCATCTGCACCGACTACGTTATCAAGTATCGGAGCGAGGCATGAAAACCGCAGTCTGTCTATCCGGCAAGCTCGACGCAATCGAAAGCCACCGAAACCTAATAGAACAGGTTATCGAACCATACAAAGCCGATGTGTTTATCGACTCATGGATTCCATTTGAGAACAACACCATCAAGTCTATCTGGACCGAAGACGACTACAAACACGCCGGAATTACTCCACACCTACCTAGCATCAATGAATATGCCATAGCGTTCCAGCCGAAGATGATGGTGTTAGATCATTTTGATGCCATGCCGCTCAACCATCAAATCAGGTCTGTTCTCCCCAAGAGCAAGATGACTGCGATGGGTGTCGAGTCCCTCTGGACTAAGAGCGAAAACGTCATGTTCATGTGGTACAAGATTTGGAAAGCTAATCAGTTGCGCAAGCTATATGAGCAGACGAATCGGATTCGCTATGACTGTATCATTAGACTTAGGTTTGATAACACCTTTAAGGACGGGGAGTTCCCTGTGATTGATCCAAAGCGCAAGACGGTCTATATACCTCTAGGCGGTGACTATGAGGGTGGTATCTGTGATCAGGTGGCAATTGCTGATTCGGTGACGATGGATTTGTATTGTGAACTCTACAACGAAATCTATCGCTACGCCACTGGCAAGATTGGTATTCATCCAGAATCTATGCTACGCAAACACCTAGAGATAAACCGATTGGAAGTTGAACGCTTTGAATGTGAATTTGCTCTCCGTGGGAACATTGTTCCGTCATCAGGAAAGAAACTCACCGAAACGTCATCTGCCGCGATTGCTTTTCTTGAAGAACAGAACAGACTTCAACTTCTCAGCCGACTACATTCCCCAATAGCAATACTCAACCCCGGAGATTGATTATGAATCCTTGTATCGTATCATTTTTTATGGACAACGTGGACATGAAGACCGTGGGGCTACAACGCTCCGTGGTTGAGAAGTTCAACCGTAGTCATGTCAAGCACTACCAGATTCAGACCACTCTGCCGCACGGAGTCGCAATCGACTACTTCATGGCGATGAATGGTTCACCACCCGAGGCATTCTTAGACCCTGCTACGTTTAAGCCTAAGATCGAACCGAAGATGGATCATGATGCTGTTCTGATTCTGGACATTGACTGTATTCCGTTGGTAGATCGTGCCATCGACACCTATCTGGCGTATGCCTACAATGGCAGTATCGCGGGTAACGCTCAACGTTCTAATCACATTGAGAACGGACAAAATGTATTTGCTGCGCCGTCCGCAACGGCTATCACTAAGGCTACTTACGACAAGATAGGGCGTCCAAGTGCATATCCGAATGAACGCTCAGATGTATTAGAGGAATACACCTTCGCCGCAAAAGAGAAGGGTGTTCGACTTGACTTAGCCATGCCTTTGAGGTATGATGAACCACCAGTGAGATATTCTTGGGAGAAGGATACGGATCCCTTCTGGAAGCTTGCTGACGGTATGCCCAATTACGGAATAGGCACTACCTATGGCGACAAGATTAGTGATTTGTTCTACCATCAGTTCCAGATTTTCGTGGGCGATAGTCAGACCAAATTTTGGAAGAAGTGCGAATCAATTTTAACCGGAGCGTAAGATGAAAGAAGGCTATACCCATATTGCAGTAGTTCTAGACAGTTCAGGATCCATGGCGACTATCTTCAATGATACCGTTGCCGGATTCAACCACTTCCTCAAGGCGCAGAAGGAAGCAGAAGGCGAGGCAACGATGACCCTTGTGGAATTCGCGCAACCGACGTTTGAGCGTGGAGCCGTACCTACTCCGTGGGGACCGAACACCCTGATTGGTGGTGTACTGAATGATCAGATACCTAAAGTTTCTCCTTCAATCAACGTCAAGTTCGATTTCAGACCGGTCACGGCAGTAGAAGAACTGACTAAGAAGAACTATACGCCCCATGGCAATACGCCTCTTCTCGACACGATTGGTGAAACGATCCTTCGCACCGGCAAGGCACTTCAGGCACTCCCTGAGTCCCTGCGTCCTTCTAAGGTATTGTTCGTGATTATCACGGACGGCGAAGAGAACGCATCACACTTCTACAATCTGGATAAGGTGAAGGAACTGACGAGTCACCAGCAGATCGTCTACAAGTGGGAGTTCATGTATCTCGGTGCCAATCAGGACGCGATTCAGGTTGGTGGTTCACTCGGCATCAAGGCATCTAGCTCCATGTCTTATGGGCTATCGTCGGGTGAGATTGGTTCGACTTATCAGGTGCTTGCTTCCAAGACAGCATCGTACCGTGCGGTCAATGCCACGGCAGACGCATTGAATTTCACAGAGGAAGAGCGCACAAGCGCGAAGAAGAGCAGTTAATTATGGCAAACCGATCCGATTTTTTCAACACATCCGCAAAGCAGCCTAGACTGCCACGCTATCTCAAGAAGATGCTGGCACTCAATGGCGGCACCCGCGCTATCCGCAAAATGTTCATTGAGGCACATCTGACTCATGTTGCATACAAGCTCAAGCGCGGCAATGATGCGGATGCCGTGGACACCACAGAGGCACCATGATGAATCCTGAAACGGGCGAAGTTTTCGAACTCAAGATCACCGATGAAGAGGCGAAGGAACAGGGACTCGTCCCTGTTGTCCGTAAGCTTACCGACAAGGAACATCTGACAAAGCAGATCGAACTGTACTCCCCATGCGCCTGCGGCAGTGGGAAGAAGTTCAAGTTCTGTTGCAAGAAAGCACCCGAACCATTCAAGCCGGTTGGGTTGCTAGACCTGTTCCCTATGGCGTTCAAGAAAGAGCGAAAGGCTCATGAAGAAATGCTTGCTGCGATTGCGGCTACGGAAGCAGGACCGGAAATCACTGAGGAATCAGAGGCGTCGGCTAATGTTGGTTGAAAAGAAACAACACACGCAGAAGATGATTTCAACGCGGACGGACGAGGAAATGTTCTATGCGTTGAAAGCACTCTCGCAAGTCACCGGCATTGATAGCAGCACTATCATGCGGCTTGCTATTGCCGTACTCATTGAAAGAGCGCGAACAGCACAACCTACCAGTTGGGAAGAGTTGAAGAGTATCGCATAATGCAAGCTTGGCGTTCGACACCATTCCCTACGCTGGAAATCACAACCAACGTAGCCCCGAAGGGCTGCGTTGTCGATTGTGCCTATTGCCCACAGCGGGTACTAGAGAAGTCCTACAAGGGCGATACCGTCATGACGATGGAACGCTTCAAGGAATGCATCGACAAGGTGCCGACCGAGGTTCGCATCACGTTTGCCGGGTTCACGGAACCATGGCTGAACAAGCGTTGCACCGACATGGCGTTCTATGCCTTTGAGAAAGGGCATCCTGTCTCGGCTTTCACTACAGCCGTGGGCATGAAACCGATTGATGTGTACCGACTCAAGAACATCCCGTTTGCCGGTGGACCGAATGGCGGATTCTGCCTGCATCTGCCGGATTCGGATAGGATTGCGAAACATCCAATCAATGCCAACTACATCAAGGTGATCGAAGCTTTCCATGAAGTGCATCAGCAGATCAAGGAATTCTACGTAATGTGCATGGGGTGGGAAGTCCACGAATCGGTGCGACACCTGTTCCCGAATGCGGTGGTTCCTTCCTTCTGGAACCGCGCAGGCAATCTCCGCAAGGAATCGTTGCTCAAGCCGGAACTAGAGAAAGTCTACGAACGAGTACGTCATGCAGAAGTGAAGACTGAACCCATGACCTGTGGATGCGATGAAGGTCTGTACCATAACGTCCTACTGCCGAATGGCAGAGTGTCGATATGCTGCATGGACTACAGTTTAGATTACATCGTCGGCAACCTGCTAGAGCAGTCTTACGATGATGTGGTTCCGAAAGATCAAGCCTGTTTCGAGATTTGCAAATCTTGCGAGAATGGCGTCAAACCGAAGGAGTTATGAAATGACAGTTAAGGCAGTAAAGTTGGTATCGGGTGAAGAGTTGATTGGTGAAGTGATTCATGAAGAGCCGGGTCTTGAGATTACACTCAAGAACGTGGTCGCTGTCATGATTCAAAGAACCCAATCGGGCGATTTGTCCATTGGGTTCGTTCCGTTCGCACCGTACACCGGCAAGGGCGGCTCTTTCTCATTTGAGTTAGTGAAGACGATCTTCGTGAAAGAGATTGACGATCAGATGGCAAACCAGTATAATAGTATGTTTGGTGGCGTAGTTGTGCCACCTAAGCAGATTCTACTAGGATAATAAATTGGATTTTTACACAAACGTCAGGCAGTACGGCAAATACATCTTAGTTCGCGGTATTGAGTCTGGAAAGAAAGTATCGCGACGGATTGAGTATCGCCCGACGTTCTTTGTTGCTTCGACTAACAAGAAGTCGAAGTACCGCACGTTGGCTGGTGATATCGTAGAACCGGTCGAGCCGGGTGATATCAACGATGCGCGGGAATTCCTGCAACGCTATGAAGGCGTAGAGACATTCCCCATCTACGGCAACAACCGTTACGAGTACACCTATATCTCGGACGAGTTCCCCGACGATATCCTGTGGGATCAGAAGTATCTCACGATTGCCTACCTTGATATCGAAGTAGCTTCCGATAACGGTTTCCCTGATCCAAAGGAAGCCAACGAGGAAGTCACCGCAATCACGATCCTGATTGACGGCAGATACGACACTTTCGGCTGTGGCAATTTCACGCCGCACCGTCCTGATGTTGTCTACCACAAGTGTAAGGACGAGAAGGATCTTCTGCGGAAGTTCCTTGGATTCTGGTCGAACAACTACCCCGATATAGTCACCGGCTGGAACATCAAATACTTCGACATTCCTTACCTGATCAACCGCATGATGAATCTGTTGGGTGAGAAGGAAGTCAACATCATTTCGCCATGGAAGAAGGTGAAGGCTCGCGAGACTACGATCATGAATCGTGATCAGCAGCACTACCTGATTTTCGGTATCGCGATTCTAGACTACCTAGACCTGTACAAGAAGTATTCACCCACCCCGAATCAGGAATCCTACACCCTGAACCATATCGCGTTTGTCGAACTCGGCACCGGTAAGATGGATTACACCGAATACGACAGTCTCCATGATTTGTACACACGCGACTTCCAGAAGTATGTCGAGTACAACATCCGCGACACGGAGCTAATCTATCTGATCGAAACGAATGGTGTCAAGTCCAGCAAGTTGCTTGAGCTAGCCCTAACGCTAGCATACGATAACAAGGTCAACTACGAAGACGTATACCAGCAGGTTCGTATGTGGGACGCAATCATCTTCAACAATCTCAGGAAGAAGAGCATTGTCGTTCCGATGATGAAGCAGGGCAAGAAAGACGAGGCATATGCCGGTGCGTATGTCAAACCACCAATACCGGGCATGTACCATTGGGTTGTGTCGTTCGACTTGGATGGTCTGTACCCTCACTTGATCATGCAGTACAACCTGTCGCCTGAGACTCTGATCGAAGCGAACAAATACACTCCTGAAATGCGAGACATTCGCAGTCAGGTCAGTGTCGATTCCCTGCTAAACAAGGAAATTGAACTGGCGGCGCTACAGCCGATCAACGTGACAGTCACCCCAAATCGGCAGTTCTTCACTACTGCGAAGCGCGGCTTCCTTGGTGAAATCATGGATAGCATGTATGAAGATCGTAAGCGTTACAAGAAGATGGCGCTCGCTTCCAAGAAGAAATTGGAGACAGTAAAAGATGACCCAAACCAGTACGCATTTGTTCAACGGGAAGTTGCCCGATACAACAACTTACAGATGGCGAAAAAAGTTTCTCTCAATTCTGCGTATGGGGCAATCGGGAACCAATACTTCCGATTTTTCGATATCCGAATTGCTGAAGCAATCACGCTCGGCGGACAACTATCCTACAAGTGGATCGAGCAACACATCAACGCATACCTCAACAAGCTCGTCGGCAGTGAGGGTGTAGACTACGTAATTGCAGGCGACACCGACTCCATGTATCTGAACATGAGTGCCATAGTCGAGAAGTTCATCAAGAACACCACAGACAAGCACAAGGTCATCAAGCTACTCGACAAGATTTGCGAAGAGAAACTACAGCCTTTCATCCACAAGACCTATCAGGAACTCGCAGACTACACCAACGCTTATGAGCAGAAGATGCACATGAAGCGCGAATCCCTCTGCGACCGGGCTATCTGGATTGCCAAGAAACGCTACATCCTCAATGTCTATGACGAGGAAGGTGTGGTCTACGCCGAACCGAAGATCAAGACGGTAGGTATCGAAACCAACAAGTCTTCGACTCCGACCGTGGTGCGCGGTAAGATGCGCGAGTGCATCAAGATCATTCTGGACAAGGATGAAGATGCGGTGATCGACTTCATCGACAACTTCCGTGAGGAATTCAGTAAGCTTCCTGCCGAAGATATCTCGTTCCCTCGCGGCGTCAATGGCATTGAGAAGAATGCCGACGCTACCAGCATCTACAAAAAGGGAACTCCGATCCATGTCAAGGGATGCCTTGTCTACAACCACATTCTTCATGAGAAGAATCTGACTAAGAGATATCCGACGATCAAGGACGGCGAGAAAATCAAGTTCTGCCACCTAAAGCATCCAAACCCTTATCACAATAACACCATTGCGTTCCTGAATGTGCTGCCGAAGGAATTAGAGTTACATGAGTATCTCGACTACGACGAGCAGTTCGATGCCACATTCCTAACTCCAATGAAGAGCATTCTAGACAAGATTGGTTGGAAGAGCGAGCATGTCTCTAATCTGGAATCATTTTTCAGTTGATTTCCGACCCGGTTTGCTGTATACTGTATTGACCTATTACGAGGATTGACCTATGAGCTTACTCGACAAGATTAAGAAGAATTCGACTATCAAGGATACGGCTATCCTGAACAAGTCGAAATTCTTCATGGAAAAGGACATGATCCAGACTGATATCCCTGTGCTGAACGTGGCACTCGGCGGCAGTCTGGATGGTGGATTCACTCCCGGCTTGACCATGTGGGCAGGACCGTCCAAGAATTTCAAGACGGCATTCTGTCTGATCATGCTGCGAGCCTATCAGGAAAAGTACCCTGAATCGGTTGTGCTGTTCTACGACTCCGAATTCGGTACTCCGCAGAACTACTTCGACTCATTCGGCATCGACACCTCCCGCGTAGTTCATACGCCGGTCACGGATGTTGAACAGTTGAAGTTCGATATCATGCAGCAGTTGTCCAACATCGAACGTGGCGACCGCATGATGATCGTCATCGACTCTATCGGCAACCTAGCTTCCAAGAAGGAAGTCGAGGATGCGATGGAAGGTAAGTCTGTCGCGGACATGACACGCGCCAAGCAGATCAAATCCCTGTTCCGTATGGTCACTCCCCACCTGACGCTCAAGGATATTCCGATGGTTGTGGTCAATCACACCTACAAAGAAATCGGTCTTTACCCAAAGGATATCGTGGGCGGCGGAACAGGGTCTTATTACTCAGCCGACAACATCTACATTCTCGGCAGACAGCAGGAGAAGGATGGTACCGAAGTCATTGGATACAACTTCATCATCAACGTCGAGAAGTCTCGGTACGTGCGTGAGAAGTCCAAGATCCCGGTCACGGTCACGTTCGAAGGTGGTATCAATAGGTATTCCGGCTTGCTGGATATCGCACTGGAAACAGGACATGTCACGAAACCCAACATTGGTTGGTATTCGCGAGTCAACGTAGCCACAGGCGAAATCGAAGACAAGCGTTGGAGAATCAAGGACACCCAAAGCGAAGAGTTTTGGGGTGAGATTCTGGTTTCTGAGTCTTTCAAGGATGCGGTGAAGGCTAAATACCAGTTTGCATCCGTGATGCATACAGAGGAAGAAACCGATGCTGAACAATCTTAAAGAGTCTTTTGCCAAGGCACAATTCTGGTGGGCGAAGCGCAGGCTACGCGACGGCATTGATTTTGAAATTGGATTTGAAGATAACGAACCAGTCTTTCGTTTTCTCACCGGAGAATACCGTGATGTGAAGGTACGATTCGGGATCATGAAGATCGTAGATGAAGTCGAAAGAAGGCTTGACTTCACAACCTACGTAGTAGATAATCCACATAACGCGAACGTAAGCAAAAAGAAATTCGACAGGCTCGCATCCAATCTGGTACGTGTTGTACTGAGTGATATGGCTGTAGCTTCAAAGGTGATGAATGAAAGTAGAACGCATGATTTTGACGAACCTAATGAAGAACGAGAGTTTCATGAGGAAGTCGATCCCCTTCTTGAAGCCAGAGTATCTAAGCGACAGCCCCGAAAGAAAGCTGTTCGAACAGATGCAGGCGTTCATCCTAAAGTACAACAGCCTGCCAAGCCTAAGCGCACTGGCACTAGGACTCCAAGAGCGAAACGACCTAAGTGAGAGTGAGTTCAAGGCTATCGGAGAAATCCTAACCGAAATCAAGGATGCCGATGCCACCGAAGACCCGAAGTGGCTCTTAGACGAGACAGAGAAATTCTGTCAAGAGAAGGCTATCTATAATGGCATCATGGACGCAATTCAGATCCTTGATGGCAAGGATCAGCACAGAAACAAAGGGGCTATTCCTAATATCCTCTCTGATGCTCTTGGCGTGTCTTTCGATCCTCATGTGGGTCATGATTATATTGATAAGTGGAACGAGCGATTCGATTTCTACCATCGTATCGAGAGCAGGCTCCCGTTCGACCTGACGTATTTCAACAAGATCACCAACGGTGGTCTATGTCGTAAGACCTTGAACATCATCCTTGCGGGTACCGGTGTCGGTAAGTCGTTGGCAATGTGTCACTTCGCCGCAGCCTATCTGATGCAGAACTACAACGTCCTGTACATCACGATGGAAATGGCAGAAGAGCGTATTGCCGAACGTATCGACGCGAACCTGATGAACGTGACCATGGACGACCTCAAGATGTTGTCGCTGGACATGTACGAAAAGCGCATGAAGAACATCATGAGCAAGACAAAGGGTAAGCTGGTCATTAAGGAGTATCCTACGGCTGCGGTCAACACCGCGCATTTCCGTGCGCTCCTGCAAGACCTCAAGCTCAAGCGGAACTTCGTTCCTGATGTGATCTTTGTGGACTACCTGAACATCTGCGCGTCCTCGCGCATCAAGCCGGGTGCCAACATCAATTCTTACACCTATGTCAAGGCAATCGCGGAAGAACTCCGTGGGCTGGCAGTCGAGTGGGACGTTCCTGTTGTTTCTGCGACACAGACTACTCGTAGCGGATTCACCAACTCGGATCCCGGTCTGGAAGATACCTCAGAGTCCTTTGGTCTGCCTGCGACAGCCGACCTCATGTTTGCTCTGATCGCAACCGATGAATTGACTGCCCTCAATCAGATTATGGTCAAACAGTTGAAGAATCGCTACGCCGATCCTACGCTAAATAAGAGATTCACGGTGGGTATTGACAGGGCGAAGATGAAGTTGTACGATCTAGACTTGAGCGCACAATCCAACATCATAGATTCCGGTCAATCCAAGGCTAGTGGTCCCACAAAGGGCGGCAACAAATTCGGCGGGTTTAAGGTGTAATCCGTGTCAAGAACATCAGATTTACAGGAATCTACACAGGCGCTATTTTGTGCCGTAGCCGATTACTTGGGTGATCAGGAAGCCGCTGTTGCTTTTGATACCAACAAGTACAAGACATATGACGAGTTCTTGGAGAACTACATTTCCAAGAGCGGCAAGAACATCAACCTAATCATCCAAGAAGCATATGAAGATATGTCTGATGTGACTCAGGGTGGAATTACACTTCCGATGATGGAGAGATTCATCCGCAATGATAAGAGTTGGTGGCGCTCCTCGGCAAAAATATCTCTAGGTGTAATCGAACAAGTCAATACAATTCGCCGCAAGTTCTCCAAGATCAAGAAAACTAAGTGGCAGGACTTGTATTACAAGCGTGGCGATAAAGAAATCATGCGCAATATGACGAAGCTTTTTGATCGTGCTAACAAGGAGTTGAAGAAAGCTAAAGTTCCCGACGAAGAACACTTTCGCAATATCAACAAGTGGAGTCCTGCCGATATCTACTTTGCATCCGAGAATGCTGAAAAGAGAGTGGCAAAGGCGGTTGCCGACAAGAAGAACTATAGAAACTTTCACCAGATCAACAAGCTTATTAGCGACCTGATCGACAGCGGTGATCTTGTTCCTATCTCATTGAAGAAAGGTACGGGAGATATCCACGTTACTAAGGTGAACTTTAGTGCGAAGGATGAGCGTGAGCGGCTATCGAAGTTTTACTGTGACTACGCCAAAGAAGGCTTAGATGTGGAATCTGCATATGTCACTGTCGGCATAGGTGATCCAACATCAACTCTGCTATTTCGATTCAGCATCGACACCAATAAAAACAACGGTCAGTATAAGTGCGCAATCAAATTGGGCGGCGGCGGCTTTGGTGGAAGCGTTGGTGGAGATTCCTTAGCCAAGGTGATTGAGAGAGTTGACCCAACCTTCGGAAAGAAATTCAGGACCGCTTTTGAGAAGGGTATGGATGAATGGAATACCGACAAGAAGGAACTAATGCAGATCAAGAGTGCAACAAGTCGAGTCAAAGCACAGAAAGCCTTGGGTAAGAGGGTGGTTGGCAGCCCACTAAATGACTTGGTGTTGGCTTACTTCAAAGGCAGTAGTAAGAAGCGGGATGATATGGTGCGAGAGATAGCAAGATATGCCGGTTCTGCCAGCAAGTTGTCTGCAAAGCATGTGATAGCAAAATAGGATTTCATTATGAGTATCGTGGTAACAGGTGGTTTTGGATTTATCGGCAGCAACTTTGTGCGCCGGTATGCGACGTTGTATCCCGACGAGAAGATCCTCGTTCTAGATAAGTTCACATACGCAGCCAACCTGCGTAATCTTGAAGACTTGATAGGTCGCGCTGGCTTTCATTACGAAGTTGTCGATATCACCAATCCCAAGATCGTGCGCGAGTATCTGGAACGCTATCAACCCCACACGATCTTCCACTTTGCGGCTGAGTCGCATGTGGATAATTCCATTCGTTCTACCGACATGTTCCTGCATTCCAATGTCTATGGGACAGTGAACCTTCTGGATCAGGTAAAGCGAGTATGTCCGAATGCCCTGTTCATGCACATATCCACCGACGAAGTATTTGGTTCATTGAAACACGATGATCCTCCGTTTACCGAGAACACTCCCTATGCGCCACGCAGTCCATATGCTGCATCCAAGGCTGCAAGTGACCACTTTGTACGTGCATATAATGCAACTCACAAGCTGCGCACGATCATCACTAATTGCTCTAACAACTATGGACCGTATCAGCATCCAGAGAAGTTCATCCCCACAGTCATCCGCAAGGCACTAGCCGGTGAGAAGATCCCGGTCTATGGTACTGGAACAAATATTCGCGATTGGTTGCATGTCGAGGATCATTGCGATGCTCTCATACAGGTTTCCGAACGTGGTATCATGGGTGAACAGTATTGTATCGGCGGCGGGACACAACGATCCAACATCGAACTAGCAAGAGAGATTCTTGGCTATCTCGGATTGGGTCATGACTTGATTGAATTCGTTGAAGATCGCAAGGGTCACGATTTCCGCTATGACATAGATAGTGATAAGGTCTATCTTCACACTGGTTGGAAGCCACTGACACGATTTGATCGTGGTCTTGCAAAGACCGTTGATTGGTATGTAAACAACATGGAATGGGTGAAATCATGCGCACACTCGGAATCATTCTCGCAGGTGGAAAATCTACTCGCCTCTACCCTGCGACATTCGCAACAACGAAGCAAGTCCTGCCTATCTATGATAAACCCCTGATTTACTATCCTCTGTCAACTCTCATGTTGGCAGGGATTCGGGATTTCATAGTCATAACGACACCCGAAGAACAAGAGGTTTTCAAGACGCTCTTGTGGGATGCGAAGGAACGCCTTGGCATCAATATGGATTTCGCCAAGCAACACCAGCCGCGCGGCATTGCCGACGCATTCATCATCGTAGAAGACTTCTTAGACGAAGACCTTTCCAAGTTTGATCGCTTCGCTCTAATCCTTGGGGATAACATCTTCTATGGTGCGGGAATGACCGAACTACTCCAAGAGGCTAGTATGGATGCCTCTACCACAATACTAGCCACAAAGGTCAAAGACCCCGAAAGATTCGGTGTAGTGGTATTAGGCGAACACCGGCAAGTCCTTGATATGGAAGAGAAACCCCTGAAGCCAAAAAGCGACTTAGCTATAACTGGTCTTTACTTTTTCAATTCCTCAGTTTTCCAGCGAGCGAAGGTACTCAAACCATCCAAGCGCGGCGAATTAGAGATAACCGACCTAATCAAAACATATCACAGGGATGTATCTGTAAATTGTATTGTACTTCCACGCGGGTCTATCTGGTTCGATACCGGGACACCTGACTCGCTACTGGAAGCCGCAAATCTAATTCAGATGATACAGAAACACCAGAAATTTATGGTTGGCAATCCGCACGAAATAGCGTATAATAAGGGTTGGATTGACAAGAATGCTCTAAAGGCAACTGCACTTCTATGTGAGAAGTCAGCCTATGGGCAATACCTATTAGAACTATCGGAGTCATGATGCTTACACCCGAACAACGGCACTTCTACATTGAAGAACTAGCCAAGGATCTGCCGCCTTGGGCGTACAATGCTGGCGCAAATTTCGAACCCGGCAAAACACCAGTCTACTACTCCGGTCCTTTCTTTGACAACAAGGAAATCGAAGTCGCACTCAAGACCTTCCTGACCGGCAAGTGGCTTGTCACAGGCGAAGAAGTCGCGAAGTTCCAGTGGAAGTTTGCTCGCAAGTTTGGCGTCAAATGGGCGCACATGGTCAACTCAGGTTCCTCTGCGAATCTGGTCATGATCGCAGCCCTCAAGAAGTTTTACGGTTGGGGTGATGACGCGGAAATCGTTGTCTCCCCTGTTGGGTTTCCGACCACCATTGCCCCAATCGTTCAGAACAACATGAAGCCAGTGTTTGCCGATATCGAACTCGACACACTGAACTTTGACTTGATGGAAGTAGAACGGAAGATTCGCAAGAACACCGTGGCTATCTTTGTCTCTCCTGTGTTGGGCAATCCGCCCGACATGAATGAACTCAAGCGTATGGCGGATGATGCAGGCATCATCCTGATTGGCGACAACTGTGACTCCCTCGGAACTAAGTGGGATCACAAGTGGCTCACCGAATTCTACACCGCATGGTCAACATCCTTCTACCCTGCGCATCACATTACTACCGGCGAAGGCGGCATGGTCTGTTCCGACAATGAAGAAATCATCAAGATCGCAAGACAATTCTCATGGTGGGGACGCGATTGCGTCTGTGTGGGCGCAGCGAACCTCAAACCCTGCGGATCATGTGGGAAGCGTTTTGACAAGTGGCTTCTACCGGACTACGATGGCATCGTTGATCATAAGTACATTTTTACGCAGATGGGATACAACCTCAAACCACTCGATTTTCAGGGAGCCATTGGATCAGTCCAGCTAGACAAGTTTGACGAGATTCACTCCCGTCGCAGGGAGAGCTATGACATTATCGGCACACTGATTGAGACATACGTTCCCGGTGTGAGAGTTATCACAAGTCTGGATGAAGCCGAAGTATCGTGGTTTGGTGTTCCGATCCTGTGTGACACTCCCGAAATCAAGACAAAGCTACAAGCGCACTTCGAAGATAATAAGATCCAGACTCGCAACTACTTTGCGGGGAACATCCTGCTACATCCCGGTTACAAGCATCTGGATGACTACAAGAAATTCCCTAACGCGAACCTTGCGTTGAGTCATGTCTTTTTCATCGGGGCTGCGCCTCACTACGACGTTGAAATCTTCAACTGGTTTGAAGAGGTTCTTTCGCGATGGACTTGACCGTATTCGGGCATACCGGCTTTGTCGGCAGTGCCTTTGTGAACCGCTACCGGGATGTGGATGATCTATATCTACCACCCCGGTATTCGCGGCGTCCTAATCCGTACAAGAAAACGGATATCCTGTATCTGATCAGCACTACCCATAACTACAACGTCTTCACGGATCCGACTCTGGATGTAAAGACTAATCTGGTGGTGCTGACAGAAACCTTGGAGTCATGGAAGAACAACAATCCCGAAGGCGTGTTCAATTTCGTGTCGTCATGGTTTGTCTATGGCAACGTTGCCGGGGTGGGAACAATGGGCTACGTGGATGAGCTTGAACCATGTGATCCGAAAGGATTCTACTCCATCACAAAGTACGCAGCCGAACAGTTGCTCGTTTCCTTTGCCGAGACTTTCGGATTGAAGTACCGCATCCTACGCCTATGCAACATCATAGGACCGGGCGACAAGGGCGCATCCAAGCAGAAGAATGCTTTCCAGTACCTCCTCAACGAAATGAAGGAGAACCGTCCTATCCAAATATACGAGAAGGGACAGTTCTACCGAACATACATGGATGTAGAGGATTGTGCTTCTGCACTAAATCTGGTCATGCGAAAGGGTAATCTGAATGAGATTTACAACATAGGCACCGAACCGGCACAGGTGTTTATGGACATGATTAGCTTCGGCGCTCGCGCCTTGAACACCACTAGCCGGATCGAATTCATTGAACAGAAGGACTTCCACAAGAAGGTACAGGTCAAATCCTTTGCCATGGACTGCTCCAAGCTATACAATTTGGGATTCCAGCCGAGATATAGCATCCAAGATAGCATCTATCGAATGATCAGATGAGCTAAATAGATCATCCACTCCCACAGTGCGGAAGGAAGATGATCAAGCATTTCAACGAATTTGTAGCAGAAGCGGTCGAAGACACAGAACGACTTTCTCACCTAGAACACCCCGAAGACCATGTAATCAATGCTGGCGCTTCTGGCGCACACCATTCGGTGCGGACCCTTGTAGGCGTCCACCACTCCATTCTAGGTCACAAAACCCCGGTCAAGCTCACCACTAAGTATGATGGTGCGCCCTCGCTTGTATTCGGCACCCATCCAGACACTAAGAAGTTTTTCGTCGCCTCTAAGAGCGCGTTCAACAAAACTCCTAAGATCAATTACAGCCATGAGGATATTGACCGCAACCATGGTCATGCTCCCGGTCTGGCTGACAAGCTGAAAACAGCCCTCACCCACCTTCCGAAAGTCACCCCGCACGGCAGGGTCTTTCAGGGTGATGTTATGTACACCAAATCGGATGTACAAACCACTGCCACCCACCACCATTTCAAGCCGAACACGATCCAGTATTCGGTCAAGCGGAACTCGGAACACGGCAGAAAGATCGAA
>Ga0315288_10004181_pt1 | contig 18345 bp, 14 predicted proteins | sample YL17G11_20_MG_FD_203454 | JGI IMG/M metagenome (GOLD analysis project Ga0315288, IMG submission 203454) | Sediment microbial communities from Yellowstone Lake, YNP, Wyoming, USA - YL17G11_20 | ecosystem: Environmental > Aquatic > Freshwater > Lake > Sediment | place: USA: Wyoming | collected... | reverse complement strand
ATGTCCTTCAGGCGGCGGATGCGCATCCGCCCCACGTTCAGCGGGACGATGTGCACGCTGTACATCATCCCAAGCCCGTACGCAATCAGGAGGAACAGCGCGACCTCCCACTTCAGCGTAACGCCTATCGCCAGCGATACGGCGATGAGCACGATGCTTGTGGCGACGAGCGGCGCCGCGTGCCTCCGGTAGAAACGCACGCGCGACGGGATGTGCATCTTGTCCTCGCTCTCCTCGAAAACGCGGTTCAGTATCGAGGTCGCGTATATGTAGCAGAACGCGATGACGAGAAAGCGGAAGTCAAAGGTGATGCCCTGGATGAAGCAACAGGCAAACGCCAGCGCAATCGCGGCGACGCTGGAATAAAGATTGCTCGCGACCGCGGCGTCGAGCGCGCGCCGCAGGAAATGCCGCCCGCCGTCGCGGCTGGCGCTTTCAAGCCGCTCGATGACCGCCTGCGTTATCCACGACGGCGTTGACGCGCCCGCGGTGACGCCGACGGTCTGAAAGCGGCGGATTTCGCCGATGTCCAACTCGTCCGCGGTCTCGACGTGAAAAGCCGGCACGCCCCGCTCCCGCGCGAGTTGCGCCAATCTGAGAGTGTTCGCGCTGTTCTTGCCGCCGACGACGATTACGGCGTCGCACGATTGCGCCAGTTGCAGAACCTCGTCCTGCCGCTCCTGCGTGGCGCGGCAGATGCTCTGGAACGAAACGACTTCTTTCGCGCGCTTCCTGACGGCGTCGATTATTTTCCGGTAGGTATCCTCCACGAACGTCGTCTGCGCGATGACGGCCACACGGTCGGCAAGTTGCAGTCGCTCCGCCTCCTCGGGCGACGAGACGACCTCGCACGGGCCGGCGCAGAAGCCCTTCAGCCCGGAGACTTCCGCATGGTCCTTGTCGCCGACGATGACAACCTGGTAGCCTTTCTCGCTGTATTCCTTGATGCGCTCCTGCGAGCGCTTGACATGCGGGCACGTGGCGTCAACGATTTCGAAGCCGCGCGCAACGAGTTCGTCCGTTGTCTTCGGCGGGACGCCGTGGGCGCGAATGACAAGGTACGTCGGCTCGGCGGACTGGCCTTCCTCAAGAGGCTCGATGTTCTTCTCGCGCAGCATGTCCACGGCTTGCTGGTTATGGATGAGCGGGCCGAGCGTGTAGATGCGCGCGCCTTTTTTCTCGCTGGATTTCAGCGCGATGTCCATGGCGCGCTTGACGCCCATGCAGAATCCCGCGGTTTTGGCAAGAATAATTTTCATCCGGCCTCGTCGATGAAAAAGAAAATTTCCGTGTAGATTCTAGCAGTCGCCGTTCAAAACGCAAGAACAAGCCGCGCGACATGACTCGAACGCCATCCTTCCGCTTGCAACGCCAGCCAAATCATGTAACATGATTGCATGCCAAGAAAGAAGAGAAAACCCGCAATCCTGCGGATTCGCCGCCGCATGCCGCCGCCCTCGCGGAAGATGCACGACGAGTCGAAATACACCCGCAAAGGCAAAAGGCAGCGAGGAAGCGAGGCTTGAGGCGTGAGACCTGAGCAATGGAATCGCAGCCGGGGGCGGCTGCGCCACATGGAAAGGCGAAGCATGAGAAAGTTTCTTGTTACGGGCGGAGCGGGGTTCATCGGGTCGCACCTTGCCGAGCGGCTTGTCGCCGACGGGCACGAGGTCTTCATCATCGACGACCTCTCGACGGGCAGGATGGAGAACATCCGCGCGCTGAAGAAAGAGAAGCGGTTTCATTATCACATCGACACCATCAACAACGAGCCGCTGCTGGCGGAACTGATTGACGAGGTGGGCGTGGTGTTTCATCTTGCCGCGGCGGTGGGCGTGAGGCGCATCATCGAGCGGCCAGTGCAGACGATTGAGACGAACATTCACGGGACGGAGTTGGTGCTGAAGCACGCGGCGAAGAAGCGGAAACTGGTGTTCCTCGCGTCGTCGTCGGAGGTGTACGGCAAGAGCGACAGGGCGCCCTTCCGGGAGGACGACGACATGGTGCTCGGCCCGACGACGAAGAGCCGCTGGTCGTACGCTTGCAGCAAGGCGATTGACGAATTCCTTGCGCTTTCGTATCACCGCGAGCGGGGGCTTCCGGTGATAATCGGGCGGCTGTTCAACATCGCCGGTCCGAGGCAGGTCGGGGATTACGGGATGGTCTTGCCGCGGTTCATCGAGAGCGCGCTGAAAGGCCGGCCGCTGCAGGTTTACGGGAGCGGGCGGCAGGTGCGGTGTTTTCTTGACGTGGCGGACCTTGTGGAGGCGCTGGTGCGGCTCACCCGCGAGCAGCGGGCGGTGGGGCGGGTCTTCAACATCGGCAACGACGAGCCGGTGAGCGTCAACGCGCTGGCGAGGCGCGTGAAACAAATCGTGAACCCGCGCGTTAGAATTGTGCGGATTCCGTATGAGAAGGCCTACGAGCGCGGGTTCGAGGACCTGAAGGTGCGGGTGCCGGACATCTCGCGGCTGAGGAGCGTGATAAATTTTCGCCCGCGCTACACGCTGGCGGAAACGATTGAGCGAATAGTCCGGTGGAAGGCGGAATAGTTTTTTTCTCGACTGCGGCGCTCAAAAACGATATGATAAATTTGGACAATGGACTATGGATTATGGACTCTGGGCAACGAGGGAATCTATAATCCATTATCTATTGTCCATAGTCCATGGTCTTTCGGGGTGTGACGATGATTGACGGAGTGAAGACAAAGAAGTTGCGCGTGATCCCGGATGAACGCGGGCGGCTGATGGAGATTCTCCGGGCGGACGACGAGATTTTCCGGAAGTTCGGGCAGGTCTATGTAACGACCGTGTATCCGGGGGTGACAAAGGCGTGGCATTATCACAAGGCGCAGTACGACACGATGTGCTGCGTCAGCGGGATGCTGAAACTTGTGCTGTACGATTCGCGGAAGGACTCGCCGACTCACGGCGAGATAAACGAGTTCTTCATCGGCGAGGACAACCCGATGGCCGTGCAGTTGCCGCCGTACGTCTATCACGGATTCAAGGGGATAGGCGAGCGCGAGGCGATAGTCGTGAACTGCCCGACGGAGCCGTACGACTACAAGAAGCCGGACGAATTCAGGATTGATCCTCACAAGAACGACATTCCATACGACTGGACCAGGAAGGACGGTTAAGCATGAAAGGCATAATTCTCGCAGGCGGCATGGGCACGCGGATGCTGCCGCTCACGAAGATAACGAACAAGCATCTTCTGCCCGTGTACGACAAGCCGATGATTTACTATCCCATCCAGATACTTGTGAACGCGGGGATAAAGGACATAATGATAGTGGCGGGCGGCGAGAGCGCGGGGGATTTTCTGAAGTTGCTGGGCAACGGCAAGGAGTTCGGACTTAAGCACCTGAACTACACTTACCAGGAGGGCGCGGGCGGGATAGCGGCGGCGCTGGCGCTCACCGAGCACTTCGCGGACGGCGACAGCATTGCGCTGATACTCGGCGACAACGTGATAGAGAAGAACATCTGCAAGGGCGTGAGGGATTTTGAAAAGCAGGAGCGCGGCGCGAAGATTTACCTGACGGCGGTGAACAACCCGCAGTCTTACGGCATCGCGGAGCTGGACGGGCGGCGGATAGTGAACATCGAGGAGAAGCCGAAGAACCCCAAGTCCAACCTCGCGGTCATCGGGATATACATGTACGACTCGCGGGTGTACGACATGGTGCGCACGCTGAAGCCCTCGAAGCGGGGCGAGTTGGAAATAACGGACGTGAACAATTTTTACGTCGCCGAGGGGACGATGACGTACGAGATGCTGGACGGCTGGTGGGGCGACTGCGGGGAGTCGTTCAGGTCTCTGCTTGACACGGCGAACCTTGTGGCGAAGAACGGCGCGAACAAGATGGATTGAGCCGCGCGGCCGGCGCAAATAAGAGGGCGCGGCCTGTCTTGGGGCCGGGCCGTGTTAATCACAAGAATCGCGCGGCGCTATTTGTCATGCGCGGCAACCGTTTCATCGGGGACGTATTCCGTGTTGATGGCCGCGGCGATTTCGCGAGCGGTGAACGGCTTGCGCACATAGCCGTCAGCCTTTTTGAGAAGGTCCGTGAGGGTCTCGTCCCGAACCTTGCCGGTGCAGATAAAGACTTTGGTGTTCAACTTCAGTTCCTTGATTTTTTCCAGCACGTATTTGCCGTCGTACTTTCCGGGCATCATCATGTCGAGGAACAGAATATCATAAGAAGACTTCCGCATCTCTTCCAGGACTTCCTCGCCGCTTGACACAACGGCGGCTTCATGGCCCATCTTCTTGAGCATTGCCATGAGAACTTCCCTGAGCACTTCTTCGTCGTCGGCGACGAGGATGCGCTTGGGCTTTCCGGCGTCCTGTTTCAGCGTGCCGGCGGCGGTCCGCGGCTTTTCTTTCACTTCCGCCTCGGGCACGGGAAGATAAATCGTGAATGTCGTGCCCTTGCCGACGGTGCTTTGCACTTCTATCCTGCCGTGGTGCGCGGCGATTATATTGCGGGAGACGCTCAACCCCAGCCCTGAGCCTGCCTGCTTGTCCTTGCCCCAGACGCCTTTTGTGCTGAAGAACGGATCGAAAATCTTGGGCAGGTTCTCGGGATGTATGCCGCCGCCCGTGTCTTCGATTGATATCAGGATTTCCTTGTCAACCGTCTTAAGCGAGATTTTGAGTTTCCCGCCCTTTTCCATGGCGTGGCGGGCGTTGATGAACATGTTGAGGAACACCTGTTCAATCTGGCTGGCATCCAGCATCACAAGCGGCGCCGGGGAGTAATCGGTCTCCACGATAATGTTGTTCTTGTCAAACTCCCTGCGCGTGAGCGTGAGGACGTCCTCCAGCGCTTGCTTCAAATCCACGGGCGCGAGGGACTGCTCCTTGTGCCTCGAGAAGGAGAGCAGGCTGCGTATCACTCTTGCGGCGCGGTCGCCTTCGCGCAGTACGATCTCGGCAAGCCTTGTGACCCTTGTCGGGTCCGCCTGAGCCAGGCTTGCGAAGCCCATCATGCCGGCGAGGATGTTGTTGAACTCGTGGGCGACGCCCGCCGCGAGCGTGCCGATGGACGACATTTTTTCCTGTTGGATCATGCGGTCTCGGGTTTCCTTGAGCACGCGGTTGGCCCGCTCCATGTCCTGCATCATGTTGAGCATCGCAAGGCGGGACTGCTGCAGTTCCTGGACTTTCCGCTCGAGTTCCCGGCTTGCGGACTCGGCGCCCTGGCGGCTGGCCACGAGCGCGGTAACGTCTATTACGTTAATCAGCATTCCGTCATAGCCGTTCTCGCCGTACAGGGGCTGAATCCGGAAAACGACCTGCATTGCGCCCAACTGGCACTCGCGCATGGCCGGGGCCTGGTTGCTGCCATTCTTAAACACGTTGACGTATGCGCTCAAATCCTCCGCAATGACGCTGTTGTTCAGCCTCCATATGGTTTTGCCCACCAATTCCTCGCGCGGCTCCCCCAGGAGCCTTGAGAAGAAGGGATTAACTTCAACGATAATGTCGTTCCGGTCTATGAAGATAACTCCTTCCTCCATGCCGGATATTATGGTTGATAGTTTGACGGTCTCACGCGCCAGCGCCTCTTCGACGGCCTTGCGCTCGGTTATGTCGTTTCCTATGGACATTAAGCCGATGGGGTTGCCTTTCTCGTCCTTCAGGCGCGTGCTGTTCCAGAGAATAAGCCTTTCGTTTCCGTTCTTGCAGAGTACGGGGTTTTCGATGACCTTGGAATGCATGCCGCTGCCGAAGAATTCCGGCAACGCCTGCAGTTTCTCCTTTCTTATCCGCTCGGGCAGGAAGGTGGCAAACCAGTTCTTCCCGATTACCTCGTGTTCTTCGTATCCGAGCAGTTCAAGGGCATACTTGTTGATGAAGGTCGTGTTGCCGTCGCTGTCGCACGTGAGGACTATGTTGATGGCGCTGTTAAGAATGTTCTCCGAAAACTCTTTTTCCGCGCGCAATGCGGCCGAGGACTTCTCCACTGATTCCAGCATCTTATTGGTCTCGCGCGCGAGGACGGACAGTTCGTCCTCGCCCTTGACGCGGACGCGAACCGAGAGGTCGCCGCTGGCGCCTACGGCGCTCACGGACCGGGTGAGGCTGGTCAGCCGCAAGGTTACCAGTTTTTCAAGCAGCAACAGTGTGGCCAGCCCAAACAAAACGCCGGCCGACAAAAAGTACAGGATAAAGTCGTAGATGCTGGCCTGGCTCTGTTTATAAATCTCTCTCGGAATGTCAACCCGCAGTATGAGGATGGGCTCTCCCTTGATGTCTCTAAGAAGCGTAAAGCCGGCAAGATAATAATCGTCCAGGGGACGGACATAAGCATCTTGACCCGCGGTCAAGGCGGATTTTGCGTTGAGGAAGTCCCGCGGAATTTGCGGGTCATCGAGCCTGCGCATGCTGACGTTGAATCCCGCCCGCTTGCTCACATTGCCGACGGCGACGTCATCTAAATAACGCCCCATCATAAGCGTGCCGTGAATGGGACCCTTGCCCTCACTGGAAATAATCGGCCGCGAGACAAAGAACATCGGGCCTTCGGGAAGAAGTATCATTCCTTTCTTGCAGTCATCGACATCCGCGTGTTCGAGGAGCATGTGGTTATTCAAAATATATTCATCTACACTCTGAGGGAAAGTAACTTCACTTCCCTGCCGCCAATCAACCGCTCTTTTGAATATGAGGACGCCCTGCGCGTCGTAATAAAGGATGACATTGACTTTCGCGTCCGACAACGCGCCGGGAACGAGATTGGTCTGGATATACGTCTCATTGCGGTCCTTCACGAAAGCGCAGCTGTCATCCCATGCGGACCAGTCGCGGTCAAACATATCCAGCGCGGCGAGGTCATCGTTCACAATGCTCAACGTCTGCCGCAAATCGTGCTTTGCGATCGTTGCCTCCAATTTCGTCACGCTGTTGTTCAGGATTCTTTGCAGCATGAAATAAGGCCCCGCGATCAGACCGATGATCGTTACGCCCACTATGATGAGAGTTTTTCTGCGCAATGTCATTCGACCGCTCCGTTATTTTTCTTTCGTTCCAGCCGTCTCCGCCGCGTCGCCATTTTCAGTCCCGTTTTCCGCCTGTCCCGTTGCGACCGCCGAGAGGTCGTACGGCGGTTTTTCTCCGTGTTTCTCGCACAGTCCGTTTATCTTCCGCTTCAACTCTATCATCGTCATCTCGCGCCCCACGGCCAGCCGGTTGAAGAGTTCCAATTCGCCCATCTTTGCGGCCAGTTCGCGGCTGATAGCCTCGGCTTTGTCTCTGGCCTCCCTGATTTCATCCTCGGTGCGCTTGCGCTCCGTGACGTCGCGCGCGATGCCGGTTGTGCCGATTACCTCGCCGTTCTCGCCAAAGACAGGCGTCTTGATGGTCTCTACCCATGTCCTGCTGCCGTCAGCCGACACCAGCGGCTCCTCAATCAGTTTCCTCTTGCCCGTGGCCTCGATCTCCCTGTCGTCGGCCATGTAGTGCCGCGCAAGGTCCTCGGGCCAGAATGCCAGGTCGGTCTTGCCGACCATCTCCGCCGGGGGCATGCCGGCCGTCCTGCCCATCGCCTCGTTTGCGGCGACGTATTTGCCTTCCCTGTCTTTCAGCCAGGCGATGTCAGGGATGCTGTTGAGAATCGCCTCCTGGCGGTACTTGCTCTCCCGCAAGGCCTTCTCCTGCCGCAGGCGTTCCGTCACGTCGTCAACCATTTCGATCGCCGCCACGATTTTCCCGTCCTTGCCGGTAATCGGCGAGGACACGACCCTGTAGTTTCTTATCCCGCCGTTTGTGGGAGTGGCAGTGATGGATTCATGTATTTGCCCGTCCTCAAGAGTCTTGTACGTTGGGCAGTATGAGCAGACGTTTTCCCTCGGCGGGTTGTTGAAGGCTTTGTAGCAGATGGGTTTTTGCGACGCATCCACGGCGGGGTTCCATTCCCTCATCTGTTTGTTCAATGCCAGGATTTCCATGTTCGGGCTGATGAGCGCCACGCCGATGCCGATGTTGTCTATGACGGAGCGGTATCTTTCCTCGGACTGGCGCAGCGCTTCTTCCGCGTGGCGCCGCTCAGTGACGTCCGTCCCTATTGCGAGAACGCCGATGCTTTTGCCGCCCGCGTCTTTCAGAACCGAGTTGCTCCACAGAACCAGCCGTTCCGTGCCGTCCTTGCACGCGATGGGGTTCTCGTGGTTGCTATGATCGGCTGTCTTGAGAAGTTCGTCAAACACACCGTGAACCCTCGCCCGGAGGTCCTCCGACAGGAACGTTTCAAACCAGTTCTTTCCAAGCACCTCATCTCGATGATAGCCCGTGAGTTCTTCGGCGTACCTGTTGAAGGTTGTTATCCGCCCCCCGCAGTCCAGTGCCACAATAATGCTGTTGGCGGTTTCGATGATGTTTTCCGAGAACATCTTTTCCACGCGCAACTTTGCGGTGGCCTGCTCAGCCGCCTCTTTTGCCCTTTTCAGTTCCTTGCTTGTTTTAAGAGCGGCGTCTGATTGCTCCAGCGTTTCAAGCATTTTGTTGACTTCGCCCGCGACATTCGCCACTTCGTCCTTGCCGGCGACTTCAAGCCGCGCGGAGAGGTCGCCGCTTGCGCCGATGGCGCTCACGCGCTTGCTCAATCTGGAAAGCCTCGATACCACGATCCTCTCGACGATGAACAGGACGATGACACCAAAGACGAGGCCCACCGGCAGGAAGTAGAGTATGAACTGCGCGATGTTGGCTTTGCCCTGCCGATAAATCTCCCGCGGCATTTCCGCCTTCAGGACCAGCGCCGGCTTGCCGTAAACATCGTTCATTATCGTGTAACCGCCAATCAAGTTAGCGCTGAGAGGCTTCACAAAAACGGCGCTGTCCCGTGAAATGGCCGAGACCGCCTGCCTGAAATCCGCCGGCATCTGCGGATCGTCGAGGCTGCAAACACTCAACGACAGGTGAGTGTGTTCCTGCCAGACTTTTATCTCTTCCTCGTCGATATATCTGCCGAAGATGACCGTCCCATGGATCGACCCTTCACCGCTGGTTTTCAGAATCGGCCGGGAGCAAATGAGCATGGGGCCACTGGAAACCATGACAAGTCCCTTTACGGCGCTGTTTGTGTCTTTATGCTGCGCCATCAAATCGCTGCCCGCGATTTGGGTCCTAATGTTTTCCGGCAGGTCACGCACCAGCCCAGCGCCCTTATCATAGACCTTCCCGTAAAGGACTTTTCGGTCATTGTTCAAGATGATTTTCAGGTCAAGCCTCAAACTCGTGAAGGTAATATTGTCATCAGGCAGGTTGGCCTTCACGAACTCCTCGTTAGGTTCGACCGCGAATGAATACATGGAATCCCATGAAGCCCAATCAAAGGTCGTGGTATCCAAGTCCGTTAACGTACTGTCGACAAAACTTAATGTCTGCCTCACGCTCTGCCGGGTTGTTGTTACCTCGAGTTTTTCCACGCTTTCGCGCAGGATTCCCCTAAGCATGAAGTAAGGTATCATGATAAGGCAGACTATTGTCGCGCCGATTACGATGAGTGTCTTTTTGCGTAATGTCATTTTGAAGACTCCTTATCCTTAATACCAGACGATGCGGTTTCCTTCGTCGAAATTCCCTTATCGTTTCCGACCAGCACGACATCGAACGGCGGTTTCTCGCCGTATCTTTGGCACGTCTCGTTTATCTGTCGCTTCAACTCCATCATCATTATCTCTCTCCCAACGGCGAGCCGATTGAACCCCTCGAGTTCGCCGACCTTTTTGGCCAGTTCCCGGCTCGCCTTCTCAGCCATGTCCATGGCGTGCCTGATTTCATCTTCAGCGTGCTTGCGTTCCGTGATATCCATCGCGTAAATGCGCACGACGCCGAACTCCCTTAACAAATTCACGTTTTCCGCAAAGGCTCGGCCCCCCACGGACACTTCGCGATGGATGGATTCCGATGCGTTTTCGCGCTTGAACTCAGCCAGGATTTCAGGCATGTCCGGCGGCAGGAAAACATGCGGATCGTTCTCGAGTCCCGCCTGCTTGAGGTATTTCAGCGTGGCGTTGTTTTGGAAAATGACCTCGCCTTCCGCGTTGATTTCTATAATTGGACTCGGATTCGACTGGGGGAATGACGCGAGGTGTTCCATTTCCTTCTCCGCGCGCTTGCGCTCTGTTATGTCCACGAAGGTCTCAAGGAGATATTCCTCGCCGTTTATCTCAATCCTTACAACACTCTTCAGTACGGGGACTTTCTCGCCATTCCGGTTGAGCGCGACTCTTTCGCTATGATCCACCGTTTCTTTATTGTCGAATATGGGGCATTTGCCCTCTTCGGCGGGGCAGATGAACTGGTGACAGATGTGACCGATTACTTCTCCTCGCTTCCTGTCGATGATGGCGAGCGCGGCCGCATTGATGTCCACAATCTCCTTGTTCAGGTTGACTATCATCATCCCCACGGGACTGTTCTCTATTATTGTCCTCTGCCGCTTTTCTGATTTCTCCAACTGTTCGACCTTCTCGGCCAGCGCCTTTGTGCGTTCGGCCACCTGCAGTTCGCACTGTCCGTGAGCCGATGACACCTTGTCGGCCAGAAGATTATACTCTTCGCACATCTGCCGCAGTTCTTTCGGTCCTGAGGCGGCAAGACGCAAATTCCTGTAATCCCCTTCCCGCATCCTGGCGAGGGACTTGGACGCCTTACCGATTGAAACGGCGAGCACATGGCTTACAACGAGGCAAGCCACCATTACCAGCAGGCAGGTAATCAGACCGGCGTATTCGATGTTCACCGCCTGCTCGTCGGCGTACGCTTGAATTGTGGCGACATCCTCCATCACTACCACGTGCCAGCCGTTTGAAGCAAGTCTTGCCGTCGCCGCGAAATTCTCCGCGCCGCTGGCCGGAGCGCGAAACCTGATGTAACCGTCTGTCTCCCCGTTATTGATTCTTTCCCAAAGCGTCCCGTAATTCACGCTTTCAATCACCCTGCCGGCAAATTGCTTTGTCCGATTAAGTTTCTCTTTCGTCTCACCGGAAAGAGGCGCAAGGCTTTTCAGCGTCAGGGCGCTGTCGGTGCTTAAAATGACAATCCCGTCATCGGTGGCAAGGAAGGCCTTTGACGAATCAAACTCACCCGGATCAAGGATTTCCCCGGCAACAACGTCAGCGTCAATCTTTGCGACTATGGCCCCCACAAAAACGTCATTGTTGTACACAGGAGCGGAAAAGTAGGCGCCCACCACGTTGGTGACAACGCCGACCGCCATGTAAAACGCGGTATGCCCTTTAACGGGTTCCGAAAAATAGGGCCTGAAGGAGAAGTCCTTTCCCGCAAACTCCGGCGTCGTCGAAACGACACAAACGCCTTTTTCATCCAAGAGGTAAAGGACGCTGTATCTCCCGGCTCCTCTGAGTTCTTCGAGACGGCTGACGATTTGCGGATCCTGCTCGGTCCTAATCTGCTGCGCCAGGTAGGCCTTGATTGTCTCTGTCTTGGCCAGGGACTCCACGGACTCCCTGTAACGCGATACCGACTCGTCGGTCTTTTCCGCCACCAGAGTTGACCAGTCCTTCAGCGCCTTGCAGCGTTCATTGGTTACAATGCTTCTAACAGCATTGATATGGAAGAGCATAAAGAGGAAAAGAGGCAAGACCACCACCGCGGTTGTTGTCAGGAACAGCCACCAGAAAATCCCAACGCCTTTGTGCTTGCTAAACGGCTTGTTCATCTCAATCTACCCCCATAAAATTCCCTCTCGATAGGCAACAAAAGTACCACCGCGAACTGATTAGGATAATCGTTGCAGAGTTGGATGGACGTGTTTACGTCATCGATGCTGGATATATATGGATGGACTATCGCAATTTCGGCAGTTTACGCCGAAATCTTTTTGGATTTCAAAAAATGCTGAAAATATGCCCCATCACTTCCTGCCCCTGCGCCGCACCTCGCGGTCCATCTCCCTCTTCGCCTCGCGGCCTTTGATGACCTCTCGCTTGTCCCCCATGGTCTTGCCGCGGCAAAGCCCTATTTCCACCTTCGCGAAGCCGCGCTTGAAATAAAGCGACAGCGGCACCACCGTAAGCCCCTTGACCGCAATCTGCAAAAGCAGCCGCCGTATCTCCCGCCGGTGCATCAGGAGTTTCCTGCGGCGCTGCGGCTCGTGTCCCATCACCCCGGCCTCCTTGTACGGCGCGATGTCCAGCCCCACAAGGTATAACTCGCCCCCGGCCTCACGCACGTGCGAATCGCCGAAGTTCACCTGCCCCGCGCGCAGCGACTTCACCTCGCTGCCCATCAGCGAAAGCCCCGCCTCAAACCTCTCCAGCACGAGAAACCTGTGAAAGGCCTTCCTGTTCCGCGCAATGCTCTTGACGCCGCTCTCTTCGCTCATCGCTCCTCAACGCCTAAAGAAACCGCCCTCCGATGTCGATTACTGACTCGTGATTCTAACAGAATAAGATTAAGCCCTCAAAGCAAATCCGTTCATCACGCGACTGTTTCGCCGTCCGCGAACCGGACGGGTTGACTTAACTCCCCCTTTCAGATATTCTTTTAGAGACTTTTATGACAAGCGAAACCACGGGGAGCACTGCCGTCATGACCAGGGAGAGAATACTCGTCGTTGACGATTCCGAAGGCACGCGGAGTCTCTGCTCCAAGATACTCGAAAAGGAGGGCTACGTCACCGACACCGCCGCCGACGGCGCTGAAGCCCTCGAAAAAATCAAGTCGGAGCCTTACGACCTCATCCTCACGGACCTCATGATGCCGCACATGGACGGCCTTGAGTTGCTTGAACACGCACAGAAAGAACATCCCGGCGTCCCGGTCATCATCATCACCGCCTACGCCTCCGTCGCCACCGCCGTGGAAGCCATGAAGAAAGGCGCGTATGACTACGTCCCCAAACCCTTCAACCCCGGCGAACTGCAGATTACTGTCCACAAGGCCCTCGACGAAAAAAACCTCCGCCGCGAAAACATCGAACTAAAAAAGGAACTCAAGGACAAGTACCACTACGAAAACATCGTCGGCACCGGCGGCGCAATGCAGAAAATCTACCGCCTCATCGAAAAGGCCGCCGAGTCCAACAGCAACGTCGTAATCTACGGCGACTCCGGCACCGGCAAGGAACTCATCGCCCGCGCAATACACTTCAACAGCCCGCGCGCCGCGGAAAAATTCGTCCCAGTCTCCTGCGGCGCAATCCCGGAGACCCTGCTGGAGAGCGAACTTTTCGGCTACGTCAAAGGCGCGTTCACCGGCGCAAACACCGACAAGAAAGGAATGTTCGAAGTCGCCGACAAGGGCACTCTTTTCCTCGACGAAATCGGCGACATCACGCCGGCCATCCAGGTGAAACTCCTGCGCGTCCTGCAGGAGCGCGTCATCACGCCCGTCGGCGGCACGGAGCCCACCAAGGTGGACATCCGCCTCATCTCCGCCACCAACCGCGACCTCTCGAAGGAAGTGGAGAAAGGCGGCTTCCGCCAGGACCTCTTCTACCGCCTCCACGTAGTGCCCATCTACCTGCCGCCGCTCCGTGAGCGCAGGGAGGACGTCCCCCTCCTCGCCGAACACTTCCTCACGAAGTACTGCAAGGAAAACAACAAGAACATCAAGGGCTTCTCCGCGGAAGTGATGAACCAACTGATGAGCCACAACTGGCCCGGAAACGTCCGCGAACTCGAAAACATCGTCCAGCGCATCGTCACATTCGAAGAGGGCGAAGTCGCCGGAGTGGACAGCCTCCCGCCCAACTTCAAACAACAAATCGAATACCACGAAAAGTTCTACAAGGACTCCGTCGAAAACCTGCAGGACCTCATCGACCAGGTCGAAAAGCACCACATCGTCCACATCCTCAAGGGGACCGGCGGCCGCCGCACCGAAGCCGCCGAGCGGCTCGGCATCGACCGCCGCACGCTCTACGGGAAAATGCACAAGTACAGCATCACGCCCGACATGTTCAAATAACGCCCGGCCCTCGCTCACCACAGAGCGCACAGAGAAAAATCTTTTTCTTTTTCCATTTTTTATTTTTTTTTCTTCGCTCCTTCCACTTTCCGCCCTCATCCCGCCGGAGGCGGATAAATGTCTTTGTGGTGGATTACCAGCGGCGTTCTCTGTGGCGCTCCGTGTTCTCCGTGGTGAAGAGTTATTTGTCGGTGAAGGCGTTCTGGATGAGTTGGATTTCGGCCCTGGGGCGGATGATAAAGGGGAAGATTGCGCCGAGGATGCGCTTGAGGCCCGTGGGCGGGGCGGGCTTTTCCATCGTTATGAAAACGCAGTCGTAGCGCCACGAGGTGTCGTACAGGCGGAAGTGCGAGGCGTATTGCCGCGCGACGCGGGAAATCTGCTTCATCTTGTGAGGCGTGATGGCGGAGTCCGGCGGGCCGAATTCCTGCGTGGTGCGCGTCTTGACCTCGACGAACGCGAGGATGCCGTGGTCGAATCCGACGATGTCCACCTCGCCGGAATCCGTGGAGTAGTTTGTGGCGAGGATGCGATAGCCGCGCCTCTTGAGGTACGAGACGGCGAGTTTTTCACCGAGGTCGCCGAGAGTTTTGGTTTCGTGGGCCACGGTCGATTCATGCCGGGCACGGGTGTCAGACCCCTCCCGTCCCCCGACATTCCTCACTATTCTTATAAATGAAAGGTCGGGGTCCTCTTTGGCGTCTGACCCCCTCGCCGGAATCACTCGGTTGGGATTTCTATTTTCTTCGCCTTGCGGGCGGCCTTCTTGGCGGCCTTTGTGTCGGCGGCGAGGCGCTCTTTCACCTTGGTGCTCTTGCCGACAAGCCCGCGCAGGTAGTAGAGTTTCGCCCTGCGCACGTTGCCGCCGCGCCTGACGGTGATCTTGTCGACTACTGGGGAGTGCAGCGGGAACGTCCTTTCCACGCCTTCCGAGCCGACCATGCGGCGGACGGTGAAGTTCTCGCGGATGCCGCTTCCCTTGCGGGCGATGACGGTTCCGGTGAATATCTGCACGCGCTCCTTGTCGCCTTCCTTGATTTTCACGTGCACGTCCACCGTGTCGCCGATGTTGAACTGCGGGACTTCTTTCTTGAGGTACTGCTTTTCAATCTCTTGCACGATATCCATGGTACGCCTCAGTGCTTTTGCGGGACGGTTCAGTCCCTCTCTTTTCCGGTATCGCCGCCGGCCTCGTCTTGCGAGAGGTCCGGCCTTCGTTCACGGGTCAACTTGCGCGCCTGCTCCGCGCGCCATTTCTCTATTTCCGCGTGGTTGCCCGACAGGAGAACTTCGGGCGCTTTCATTCCGCGGTATTCCGGCGGCCTCGTGTAGTGCGGATAGTCGAGGCGGCCGTTTTCAAACGATTCGTTCCGCGCGGACTCCCCGCATCCGAGCGCGCCCGGCAGGAGCCGCACCACCGCGTCGACCACGGCCATTGCGGCGATTTCTCCGCCGCTCAGAACGTAGTCGCCGACGGAAATTTCGTCGGGCCTCAGCCCCGTCCTTATGCGCTCGTCGAAGCCTTCGTACCGGCCGCACAGGAGGATAAGCCCCTTCTTCGCCGCGAGTTCGCGCGCGACCTTCTGGGTGAACGTCCGGCCCTGCGGGGTAAGCATCACGAGATGCGAATCCGCCCGCTCTCCGGCCCTCACCGCCTCCACGGCGCGAAACACGGGGTCGCACGTCATCACCATTCCCGGCCCGCCGCCGTAAGGCGCGTCGTCCGTCTTGCGGTGCTTGTCCTGTGAATAGTCCCGTATGTCGTGCAGCCTGATTTCCGCCACGCCCTTCTGCCGGGCGATTTTGATGATGCTTGTGTCAAGCACCGCCGGGAACATCTCCGGAAATATCGTCAGGATATCTATAAGCATCATGCCGGACGATGAGACGTCGTGTGGCGGTCGGAGTACGTTTGCGGGCGCTTCGGCGCATGCAAGGCGTTTCCGGCCGGCCACTTGAAGCGGGGCAATATACCCCAAGCGCGCAGGGAAGTCAATAAAATTTTGCTTCTTGCGCCGGGGTGGCGGTCGTGGCCCTCTTTAGCGTGCCCGTCCGCGGCAACCTTATCCTGCTGTTTTTCTCCACGGCGGTCTTTCTGATGACCTCGCTCGGCGCGGGGCTTATCATTTCCACTCTTTGCCGCACCCAGCAGCAGGCGATGATGACGGTGTTCTTCTTCAACCTTCCAGCGAATCTCCTTTCGGGGTTCATGTTTCCCATCGCGAACATGCCGACGGCCGTGCAGTGGATAACCTACGCAAATCCGCTGCGGTACTTCCTTGTCATTCTGCGCGGGATATTTCTGAAGGGGGTGGGGTTGGATGTGCCGTGGCCGCAACTCGCGGCGCTGGCGGTGATGGGGGTCATTACGCTCTTCATCGCCTCAAAGCGTTTCCGCAAGACCCTCTCGTGATTTCCGTAAGGTTTTTCCTTATCCCACCGGCCGCGCCTAAATATAAGGTCTGCCAAGTACCGATAATAGCAGTAAAAGACTCTTTACCGTGATCGGTAATGTAATGATTTTTGCCGAGGATAGGTTTATGTCCGCAGACCTCGAAAGCGCCGCTTGCAAACCTTGTCCTGTTGCCGCGACCGGATTCAACCCCGATGCCGTTCTTCCTTACGGATGCACGGTAAATCACATTCAAAAGGCAATGGCCTATTTCATCGACTTCCTGGGTTTTATAAACGCGCAAGTGCACACAAAAGGTATCCCCCGGATGGAATCCATGCTCATGCCGGCGAATTTCAGCAGCATGGTGGGTGAATTCATGGCCGCGAACATACCGAAGTATTGTCCCGGCGTAGTCAAAAACAAGTATCATAACGGCCACCCCGACCTGATACCGAGCGGGAAATTTCCCGATGACGCGGTTCAACATTCGGCTGAAGGTATTGAAATCAAGGCTTCGCGCTATGAGAGCGGTTGGCAGGGCCACAACCCGGAAAACGTTTTCCTTCTGGTTTTCGTATTCGACAGCAACCGCTCCTCGGACGCAGCGAAGAAGGTCAACCCAAGGCCATTCCGTTTTGTCGAAGTGCTGGGCGCGCAGATTAGCAAGAAAGACTGGGTATTTTCAGGACGGTCCGGAAAAAGCCGCAGGACGATAACGGCCAGCGTTACAAACAGCGGATACCGGAAGATGCGGAAGAACTGGATCTACAGGTCGCCCGATTAAAGGTCGGAAAAAAGCAAAAGGTTATCGGAAGGAGAAATTTTCTTTTGTTGATGAGCGATTTTCAAAGACGCCAATTTCGGAATCGTGCGTTTCGCCATGTCATAGTAATCCTGGTATCTCTCCACGCCGACGCAAGGCGCTCCGATCGCTTCAGCAGCCGCTACCGTCGAACCCGATCCCATGAACGGATCCGCGACGATTCCCCTTCCAAGCGGCAGCGCCGCATAGACGATCTGCCGCAGGAATGATTGCGGTTTCAGGCTGGGATGCGGCGCAATGGCGCGTTCACGCCGCGGCGTGCGTTCGCTTGCGATAACATCGCTGAAAGGCTTTCCATCGGGCGTTCTTCTCAGGCCGCCCGTTTCGTATTTGCGCAAGCAGGCGCTGACGGTCATCCCCGGCAACAAAGGCTTCCGGAAAATCCCCCATGGCTCATAACAGCCTCGCGGCATTGATACCACATCGGGAAACTCGCGTTCCGCGTTCTTGGGCCGGTCGCCGCCGCGCAGCGTGCGCACCAAACGTATTAACTCGCCCCTGAATTCCAATCCTCCCTCCACCACGGCGGAATAAACGAGTTGGGACAGGAAGGCGTTTCCCGCCAAGAAAACGTGTCCACCGGGGCGCAACATACGCGAGGCCAATTTAGACCATTCAAAAAAGAACCTTCGCGCTGATTCTCGTTCCGAAGAGTTAAGCGCCGTGAACCTGGGCAGCGGGGCGCGGCGATGCCCGTCAAAAGACGGCGGTATTCTCCACACGCCGCCGTTGCCGTTGGACCTTTTTGCAATCTGGTCGAAATCGTATTCCTTAACGCCATAGGGCGGATCGGTGACGATTGCGTGTATGCTTTCAGGCGGGATGCGGCCCATCCATTCGAAGCAATCAGCGTGGAGGATGAGGGAGTTGCCGATCCTTTGCGACGCATAATCGAGGGCCAATTTCAACACATTGCCGCCTGTCATGGTATAACGCCCCTGGGTGAGCACTGGTATTGCCGGTTCTTTCCACAACAACCGTTCAATAATACTATGAGCATCCTTCTTGTCAATCACAAAGCAACTATTGCACGACTTTGCTTGCAAAAAGGAAAGACTTTTGTTAGTATTCCCCCCTTAATATCCGGTACGTTGAGGGGTCAGCGTATTGAAACATGGTTCACTATTCGAGGAGATAGCGCGCATGGCAGGAAACATAGTAGAACTGACCGACG
>Ga0315288_10004180_pt1 | contig 18347 bp, 21 predicted proteins | sample YL17G11_20_MG_FD_203454 | JGI IMG/M metagenome (GOLD analysis project Ga0315288, IMG submission 203454) | Sediment microbial communities from Yellowstone Lake, YNP, Wyoming, USA - YL17G11_20 | ecosystem: Environmental > Aquatic > Freshwater > Lake > Sediment | place: USA: Wyoming | collected... | reverse complement strand
TTATATATACGCCTGGAGTCGGCTATCAAGCAGCTGGGCGGCACTCAGGAAACCGCGCTGGCTACCACCGAAACCGTAGCCAAGGCGATTGCCTTAACCGGCGGAGCGGCGGAAACCCAAAAAGCCGGGATAGAACAGTTTAACCAGGCGCTCGCGTCTGGGGTCTTGCGCGGGCAGGAATTCAACAGCGTAATGCTAAATACACCGGGCTTGGCGCAAGCCATAGCGGACGGCTTGGGCGTTACGGTCGGGCAATTGCGCGCCATGGCCGAGGCCGGGGAGTTGACGGCGGATAGGCTGGTAAACGCCTTGGGCAAGGTCGCGCCCAGCATAGCGGAAAAATTCAAACAGCTGCCGTTGACTATCGGCGGCGCGATGACGCAATTGAATAATGCTTTTATCGCGTATGTCGGCAATGCCGATAAAGCGTCCGGCGCCAGCGCCAAATTAGCGGGCGTCATTTCCGGCGTCGCCACTAATCTGACTACCATTGGCAATGCGGCGCTATTCGTCGCCGTAGTCTACAGCGGTAAGTTTGTATCGAGCCTTGCTGCGGTCACTGCCGGTTATATCGCTCAGTTTGGCGCCGAAACCAGCGCCCGAGCCTCGACAATTGCATTGGCTCAAGCCAATGTGGCGTTGGCCGTCAGCAATACCAGACTGGCGGAAGCAAGCCTGGAACGAGTCCATAGTGATTTACGCGCAGAGGCGGCGACGCTGGCACAAGCCAATGCAACCAGAGTACGTGCGCGGGCCGAGATAGCGACCCTGAGAACTTCGGTACAAACGACAGAAGTCACCGAGGCATTACGCTTGGCGACCGTGCGCTTAACCGAAGCGGAAGCCGCGCGCGGCGCATCGCTGGCGCATATTGCGACGCTGGGTAGTCGGCAGGTTGCTATCGCTGGACAGCTCACTGCCGCGCAAACGGCGCAAACCGACTCGACGGTGGCTTTGACGACTGCGACTACGGGGGTATCCGTTGCTATGGCCCGGATTTCCGCGATAGGGAAGTCCGCATTTGCATTTATTGGCGGATGGGTTGGTGCCGCAGTCATTGCTCTATACCTGCTATATGAGGCGCTGGTAAAAATCACCGGATCGGAAGAAAAGGCCGCGATTAAAGCCAAAGCCTTGGCCGATGCTTTGGAGCTAATGAATAAGGAAGTTAAGCAATTGTCGGCGGCTGAAGTTGATATAGATTTTGACAAGACTACGGCAAGCATTGACGAAGTACAGAAAAAAATAAAAACGCTTGAGACGTTTAGTTTCGGCAAGTTATTTAATGTCGCTGACCTGGTGGCGCAGCGCGACCATCTACTGCAAACGCTGGATGTTTTAAAGCAGCGAAAAGATGCATTGGTTGCGCAAAAAAACGAACAAATCATCAATTTTGACGCATCGACGCTGTCGGCTGAGCAGTTGACAGCCGCGCTTGCGGATACTAAATTAAAAATTAGCGAAATTAGTAATAGGATTGAACCGCTAAAGCAACAAGTAGCCGATGGCTTTATCGGTAGCGAGGCTATTAATTCTGACCTGTTGCAACTAAATGCTTATCAGCAAAAATTAAAAGCGCTGGAAGAGGCAACCGGAGGGGCAGTAGTCGCCCTAAAAGCCGCAGACACCGCCTACAAAGAATTTTTCACCACGCAAGAAGCTAAGTACCAGCGTGAAGCTGAGCTGCTTACCCAGCGCGAACAACAGCAAATCCAGGAGATAGAAAGATCGGTTGCCGGTGAGAAAGAACGCGCTCTTAAAATAAGCGAAGTTATTATCCAGTCCAACACCGAGCGTATCCGCCAAGCGACTGAATTAAGCGCCGTGTTAATTAGCAAGGCCGAGGATTTATACAATAAGGAACGAGCCACAGCCGCAGCCGCATTCGGCATTGAACAAGCGCTATTAACCAAGAAAATCGAAATACTGAAAGTTTTGGAGACCGCCACCAAGGCCGCCATTGACAAAATGATTGCCGATGAGCAGCGTCATGTTCAAGCCGCCCAGGCCGCCGCCGAAGCGCGTAAAAACTTGGCTATCTCTACCGAGGAAGCGATTCTGGGTTTTTTGCGCGAGAGCATGAACGAACAGGAAAAGGCCCACTCTATCGGTAATGAGCAGGAAGAACTTGATTCATCCTTGCGCAAAGCCAGGGCAGCCGGTGATTTTGAAGAGCAGCAGCGCATTTCTAAGCGACTAATGGAGCTTGCGGTCGAGCGCGGCCATGTCGAGCGGCAAATTGCCGAAAAAAACGGGCACTCCGTGGAGGGCGCGAACGCTCACGCCGTCGAAAGCTATCGAACCGCCGCCCAAGCTGGACAGGATGCTTTAAAAGGAATGCAGACTGCCGAAGAGGCCGCCGCAGGGAAGGCGCATGCCGCCGCCGAAAAAGCACAACAGGCGCTTCAGGATGTACAAGCCCGCCTCGGCAAGTTGCAGAGTAGTTTAAGCGAGAGCACCTCCAGCACGCATACCGTCACGGATAACGTGGGCGAGGTTTCGGCTCACATCAACTCCCTGAACGGCCAAAACACCTCAAGCACCCACACCATAAACACCGTTCAAGCCAAGCAACACGGCGGCCCGATCTTGCGTCTTAATTCCGGAGGCAAATTATCCGGTTACGGCGGTGGCGATACCGTCCCGGCCATGCTGGAACCCGGCGAGTTCGTAATGCGCAAAGAGGCCGTCGATAAATACGGCGCTGGCCTGTTCGCCAAACTCAACGCGATGAATGTCAATGTCGGTGACGCGGTCAGGCGCCGTTTCGGCGGCATTATCCCCGGTTTTGCAGGCGGCGGCAGCGTCGGTTCAAGCGTGGTCGATTTGGAAAAAGAGCGCCGCAAAGCACACCTGGACGCGGCAGCCGCAAAGGTCGCCAAGCAGAAAAACGAAGAACAGGAATTGTATAAAGAAAGAGAGGCGATTAAGGCAAAAATACTCCCCCTTGCGCAGCAAGCACAGCTCACCAGCTTCGGCGGCGGTTCACGCGTAAGTAGCCCCTATCCTATTCTCGACGGTCTTTTACAAGGCGCATCAGAAGCAGTGATGAATGGCGCGGGCGCAATGCGATTTTTAAATAATGCTAACGGATTAATTGAATTGCTCATTAAGAATTTGCACTTCGCAAAGAAAAAATTTGAAGACCTGCCCATTCGTGGCGCGACACACCTAACATTAAGCCTCGCCGCTGGCGGCGGTGTCCCCGGCGTTGGCGATGCCGATACAGTACCCGCCATGCTCACGCCCGGCGAGTGGGTAATCAACAAATCATCGGTCGCTAAATTTGGCAATACGTTCATGGATGCGGTTAATCGTGGCGTGTTGCCGCAGGGCTTCAATTCCGGCGGACAGGTCGGCGCGTCCTCGGGCGGCAATGTCGTCGTGCAATTCAAAGCGCCCGGGGGGCAGTCCGCGCAGGCGGAATTCGGAAGCCAGTCCGATGTTAATCAATTTCTTGAAGTGATCCGGCTGTCCGGGGGCGTGACAAAATGAGTATCAGTTTAGACGCCATCGCGCTGCCGGTTGACCTAATTTGGACGGATGAGTTCGACTGGTCGCCCGTGCAGCAATCCCAACAGTACACCCTAACCGGTGCGCTGATTCTTGAAACCGGCGTCAAGCAGGCGGGACGACCTATTACGCTGATCGGTGGGCGAGACGCGGCCTGGGCGAACCGGGCAACCGTCAAGGCGCTGTATGCAAAACTGACCGCAACACCACCTTTTGTGTTGACGCTCAACGATGCCCGCACCTTCAATGTGACTTTTGCCAACGGTGGAAACCCCGTCGAAGCAAAGCCAATCATCGATTTTAACAACCCGGATGACAGCGATGTGTATGCGCTGACGCTCCGATTCATCACACTGTGAGTTAATTAATGACTATTTTAGCGGGCGACATCAAACTTTTAGCCTCCGACACCATGACCGACGCTATCGAGGGCGGCGGCGCGATGACCGGCAACGTGATTGTCGACGGACAAAGCAATAATATTTTCGATGATATTAGCACCCTGGATCGGGTTTACGGCGCGGTACATTTGCGCAAGGTTTTCGGCGCTGTCGCTACGCAAAACACCGACAAATATTTCGGCAGCCATATCATTATTTCAAAGTTGCCGGGCGATACAAAAATCGGCGTCAATCTATTCAACAGCGGAGATTGGTTTGACCGCCGCGACGCCGCTAAAGGCCGCGTCGAGAACTACCGCGCCCAAGGTGCTGTTTATAACGGCTTTTTATGGGCAACGCAATATACCGGCAGTCGATCAGTGACTATTTTTCAATCAGAATCAGCGCCATTACCTGGCATTGGCGACGTGCTTTTTTTGAAATCGGCTACAGCCGCGCAATATGTTCGTATTGTTCGGTTGGAGCAGGATGTGCAAACCTTCACCGATGGCACCGGCGCATTTAAACGCCGCATCCTCGCTATCGAGATAAGCGATGTCTTGACCGCCGATTTCGTCGGCTCTGAAATTAGCCGCTACGACACGTTAACGCCGGCCGGTAAAATTTATCAAACCGTAGTCGCCAACGCAGCACGTTACTATTCGGCGCGGCCTCTGGCCCTGTCCGCCGCCTTAAACGATTTGTTGGTCAAGGTCGACAGCGTGTATTCACAGGTCGTGCCCGCCTCGCAATCTGAAATAGCGCTGGTCGATAATACCGCCGGTGGCAGCGTTGCGCCGGTTTTGGATAGCGCCAATGGCACGACCAGTTTTAGCACCAGCGTCACTTTTTCCGCAAATAGCGCCTTATACCTGGGCTCCCCCTGCCTGCCTGGCACGCTATCGATTCCGGTCAGTGGCGGCACCATTATTGATGATGCCGGAACGCTAAAAATCGGAACTACTACCATCGGTGTCATTCATTACGCCGACGGCACGCTGCTATTCGACGCGACAGCGCCGAGCTATTCCGGCGCTAAAACCGTGACCTTCCGCCCGGCGGCTGCGCCAATAAGTGTCGCCGATACGACGACTCTGGAGGTCACGGCGGCAAATCGCGGCTATGTCTGGACGACCAATATTACCCCAGCGCCAAAGCCGGGAGCGATGAAGGTGATGTTTCGCGCGCTGAGCCAATGGTATGAACTCAATGATAACTCAGCTGGGGGATTGATCGGCACCGAATCCGGCATTGGTTCCGGCACGATTAATTATGTCTCTGGATCGGTCACGGTCACGCTGGCAGCCCTGCCGGATGTAGATAGCTATATTATTTTCGCCTGGGGCACAAAGGCCGATTTTATCAATCGCTCGGCGATCACTCCCGGCCCATTCAAGTTTAAAACAACGCTGGCTAATACCGGCCTCGATGCCAGCACCTTAACGATCACTTGGAACGACGGAACCGCCAGAACGATTACCAGCAACGGCGCAGGGACATTATCCGGGTACGGCACGGGTACTGTAAATGTCGGCACGGGGCTTTTAGAATTCAGCCCCACCAGCTTGCCGCTGGGCGGGCAAACTTTCACCATCGCCTATAGTTACGGCACCAAGCAAACCGCCACCATTACCAACTTCAACACCGCCGGTGAAGTCGTGACTATGGATATTGGCAACAACCTTATCGCGGGGTCGATAGAAATAGCCTGGGTAGGCGATTGGACTGCGGTAGCCGCGCCTTATGGCTCGGTGCAACTGCCATTAACCGGTGGCAGCATCAATCAACGCGATGTCGATAATAGCGCGGGCGCATTGCGCGGTGGGCGGTCGTCGTCGGTAAATTACACGACCGGCGAGATCAGTTTTAATGCGGTCGTCGACGTAATTTATCAAGAAGCCGTTATGACGCTGGGCGACGGGGCGGCGCTACGCGGCGACCCCGGCATTTTTGCCAGCCTCGTAGAAATAGAATGGTTTGAAAAAACAACCAAAACGATAGTCCCCGCATCGTTTGAAGTATCTTATCGCACCGCCGCCGCCGGAAGTTCAGCCAGCGAGTCATTTACGCCCAATTATCTTGAATTGGATTTGACGCCGGGTTATGCCGAGTCAATTGTGCGCGGCTCGGTGCTGTTTACTGCCGGCGGCAGAACCTACGTCGATCGACTGGGTTCGTTGTATTACGCAATTAGCCCCTCTACCGGTGCCGGAACTTATGCGGGCACCATCGACTATACAACCGGCCTTGCTTCACTGGCAAGCTGGGCCAGCGGACAGACGAATAGCGTAGCGTTGAACTCGCTAATGACCACGATGAATTTCCGGCCCGTCCATCAGGCCGCCTTTCGTGTTGCTGTTGCACCGGTTAAGCCGCAATCTTTCCAAATGCGCGTAACGCCTGCGGCAGGAGGCGGACAAGTCACGGCGACAGCGGACGCCACTGGCTTCATGGAAACCGCCAATATTTATGGCTACATCGATTATCAGACCGGCGTAGTTAATGTGATGTTCGGGCAATGGATAGTAGCGGCAGGCAATGAAGCCGAGCCTTGGTATAATGCCGCGCGCATCCGCGCTGATGCAAAAATATTCAAGCCAAAGCTAGTGCTTGCCGACACCATCCTGTTTAATGCAGTCGGCTACAGTTACCTGCCGCTGTCAGCGTCAATTCTGGGTCTCGATCCGGTGCGTCTGCCTGCCGATGGCCGGGTTCCAGTTTATGCGCCCGGCGATGTGCTGGTGATCCTAAACGATCAGACCACCACCGGCACTTATACCAGCAGCAGCCAAACCAACTTGGGCCGAGTGCGCCTTGCCAAGTTGACCGTGCGCGACTCCGCAGGCAACGCGCTGCCGGTGGATAGATACACCGCTAATCTTGACACCGGAATAATTACTTGGGGCAGTTTATCCGGCATAGCGCAACCGCTGACGATTATCGATCGCATCGAAGATATGGCCGTTTGCACCGACGTGCAAATTACCGGACAGTTATCGCTATCACAACCATTGACACATGCTTTCCCGCTGAACAATACACTGGTATCCAATGCGATTATTTACGGCAATCTGTTTGCCCACACGACAGTCCCGTTCGACCAGCAAACATGGACGAATATCTGGAGTGATGCGCTGATCGGTTCCAGCGTATCAGCACAATTCAATTATTCGCAATATCCGATTCAAGTTAATAACGAAAGCGCCATCCAGGAGCGCTGGCTGATTAAATTTAGCAATAGCAGCGCGGTGGATGTGATTGGCGAGCATGTCGGGCAAATCCTCACCGGCGTAGCGATTGCGGGCAATATTGCACCGATCAACCCAAACACCGGTTTTCCGTATTTTACGATTCTAGCGACCGGCTGGGGCAGCGGCTGGGCGTCTGGCAACTTGCTGCGCTTTAATACCTACGGCGCCAACTCCCCGACCTGGATAATTCAGGCCATCGGACAGGGCCCGGCGACCGACACTAACTACACCTTTTGCCTCGAATTTCGCGGCGATATCGATACGCCGTAAACCGTCATTACGGCAGGGATTCACGTCTGGCTATCCTGCCTGACGTCCTTTGGATAAATGCAAATCTGTTCCAGACGGATTTGTGCCGGAATCCACGACTGCATGGGTGCAGGAGGTAGAGCAACGCAGGGAGCGGTTGCCGAGAAGCCATGGATGGCAACCTCGAATAATTTTAATTTTTACCAGCCAAGGAGCTTAAATGAACGTCAAACTAGCAACCGCCCTGCGCTCCTCGCGCGTATCTTTGGTCAAAGACGCGCTCGATGCCAATGCCAGCCCGGGATACATAGAGTTTTATACCACCCCGCAGCCCGGCACCGGCGGCGCAGCGATTACCACGCAAACCAAGATCGGCACCTGTGTGCTGGCCAAACCCTCGGGAACGGTAACCAATGGCGTGCTGACCTTTGCGGCGATTGCCGACGACGTGTCCGCCGATGCCAGCGGAGACATTGTCTGGGCTCGCTTCAAGGATGGCTCGGGAGCCTGGGTAATGGACGGCGATTGCGGGGCGACTGGGTCGGGGGCGATGATTATTTTTAACACCATTACAGCCATAGCGGGCGGACTGATTGAGGTGTTGAGCGGGTCTTTGACTGAGGGTAATGCATAATGTCGGCGCACACGTACTGGCGGATCAATGTCACAGCAAACAATGGCGGTGCCTACCTATCGTTAAACGAGATTGAGTTTAGAGCGGCGGTTGGCGGATCAGATCAGTGTACGGGCGGCACGGTATTATTTAGTTCTCAGGCTGGCGGCACCGATAATGCTGCAACTAATGCGTTTGACAATGATCAGTCATCGAAATGGACGTCTAACTCCACCCCTACTGGCTATATAGGCTATCAATTTGCTAGTCCTGTTAATGTTGGACAGATAGCGATTACGGCCACATATCCCGGACAGGGTTCCTACGCGCCCAAGGCGTTTTCTCTTCAGTATTCAGATAATGGTTCTGACTGGATGACTATTAAGGAGTTGTCCACCAATGAAACTGGATGGGGTACTCAAGAAACGCGTTTATTCAGCTCTTATACCGCGTCATTGTCGGGAAATGTGACTGAGTCGTTGGCAATTACTGATTGGACTGTCACCGCCCATAGGTGCGACGGCACTGGCGGTGTGCTATATAGAGCTAATATTTCTGGATCGAGTTACACCTTAGATTATATGCCGACTGACCCGATGATTGTTACGCTCGCCGCAAAAGTTGACTACAGTTGGACATCCGGCAGAGGTGCGGTAGTTGGTGATTATGTTGTTGCGTCTAATCCAGACAGCGTTCCGCATCTATTTAAAGTCACCACGGCCGGAACTTTTGCCGGCACGGAAGCAAGTTGGAATCTATCTGGAACAACAACACAAGGCGCGGCAGTTTTAACTTACGTGGCGCCGCTGGTTGATCCAGTATCTATCGGGCCCAAAATACCAACACTACCCTAAATGTCATTTACAAGCGGCACGAATTTTAATGTCAGCTCTGTATTTACAACCGGGCTGAATTTTGATTTAAGCGTGCCTACCACGTCGGCTTACTTAGCCGGTGTGTTAGCAGGCGCGTCGGGATCGTTTTCTGCGCGGAACGAAATTTTTTCCAATAATTTCACGCTAGGACTGGATTTTATTGTCATCGACGGGTTCACGCCGGGCAATGATTTTTCATTTATTCCCTGGTTGCCTCGCGGCACCATTTCAGGAGCGCTAGCGGGGCTGTCTGGTGAGTTCTCGACAGCTTTCCATCAAATTCCCCGACAGTCCATATTCAATGGCGGATTGTCTGATGTGCTGGGCGCATTTGACGCGAATATTCCTCCGCAGGCCATATTCAATGGCGGATTGTCTGATGTGCTGGGCGCATTTGACGCGAATATTCCTCCGCAGGCACTGTTGCAGGGTGCGATGGACGGTATTTATGGGTTTCTCGATGGCCACAATTTTTCTTACGAAAGCGTCATCGCCGCCACTTTTGATGGCGTTGCCGGAGCAATGGCGGCAAGCTACGACCCAAATGTTCACCGGTACAATATCGCCTCAATATTGAGCGCCCAACAAGATGCGGGAACGCTCACTCAAAAACTATGTTTCTCTTATCAACAAGCCGCGCCCATACATGCCGTAGCTAATGCCGCGCAGCTCGACGCCACGCAGATGCCTAATACTGTTAAAGTTGTCGTCAATGCCACGGCCCCGTTAGCTAATCAATCCTGTATAGTTGTTGACGATGCGACAATGATTGTCGCAGTAACGCATTCGACATCGGATCGATTAACCCCAGTACAGATTGCCCGTTGCGGAACTGCCGCCGATGCAACGCCGTTGTGGTCTGATTTTGTAGCCGGTTTCCATTTGCTGGAATTTATTACCTCAACCAGTCGTCATTCGGTTGATGATGTTTGGCAAACCGTGCATGAGGTTATCCGAACGGTAATACCTTATGCCCCTTATCCATTCACGCCCTTGACTATTGGCGCTGATTTTATTGTCGAACCGGGGTTATTTACTGTTGGGCTGAATTTTAGGGGCGAAATGTTGCCTCCAGTTGATTACCGAGACGAACTGAGTTATGCAGGCTGGCGGCATAGCATGACCAGCCCCAGCCAATCGGCCACGCGCAATGTAAAGCGCCAATGCTCCATCGTTCAGGATGCCCGTCGCCCGCCGCCAGGTAAATCGATCCACATCGATCCGCCCAGGCCGCCGCCGGTGATCGATCCGGGACATACAACCCACACCATCCCAACCCAAACGGTCTACACCATGCAACATACACTAAGCGTCACCCTACTGGATTTAACGCCGATCCCCATGCAATCGGTCAGCCTATCGCTCGATGCCGAATCGTTCGCCTGGCAATTTAAAGGCACATTGCTCGACAAGTCCGCGCTGGCATTGGTGCAGCAGGTCAACGGCTCGCCGGTGCAGCTGATCATCACTATCAACGGCTACACATGGAAAGTGCTGGTCGAGCGCATCGAGCACAATCGGCAGTTTGCTGGTCGCAGCATTACCCTGTCCGGCAGAAGTTTAAGCGCATTATTGGGCCAACCCTATGAGCAACCTGCCAGCGCCACCCAGGGCAGCGTGCTGACCGTCCAGCAAATCGCCGAATTGCAACTTCCTATCGGCTGGACGATCAACTGGCAAACCGTAGTCTGGAATATTCCGGCTGGAGCTTACAGCTACACCAACCAAACCCCGATTCAAGCGCTCGGCAATCTGGCAGGCGATATTGGCGCGATGCTGGTGCCCTCGCGCAATGCGCAGAGCCTGACCATGAAGCCGCGCTACCCCGTGCTGCCGTGGGATTTCTTCGCGGCATCCGCCGACGTCGTCATTCCCGAAGCCGCGCTGGTCAGCCTCACCCAGCGCCCGGTCGTGCCCTATCAAGCCAATGGCGTCTACGTGCATGGTGGCGAAGTAGGTGGTGTGATTGGCTGGTGCCGCTTGAACAGCACCGCAGGCGATCGGCTGGCGCCCACCGTCAGCAACGCGCTAATCACCGACGTGATCGGAGCCCGCGCGGTCGGCGAACGGATACTGTCCGGTCAATACACGCAACCGGCCATTCAATCCGCCACCCTGCCGCTTGACGGCGGCGCATTCCCGCTGATTGATATCGGACAGCTGGTGCAAATCACCATCGATGCCGCCCCGGTGCGCGGCATTGTAAATAGCATCAGCATCGATGCCAGTCTGGCCAGCGTGCGGCAAACAATCCAAATCGGCGAAGAAACGCCGAACACCTGGGCGATATTTAAAGAGCTGCTGCCGCGTGACCCGCTATTAGTAGCGACATTGGTCGAAACCGACGGAACCACCTCATTAATGAGCCTGCTAGATAATGGCGTGGTTAGAGTTCGCGGTACGGGTACGGTTGATAATAAATATTATATCAGGTCGGGCAGGATCGACGGCGATGCGCCATCAATGACTCAGAGTGAGATTGTTATTTGATGGGTTTAAATTTTCCCATGATGCCTGGGCAGTTCTCAAGCGGGACGGGGTATGTACCCCGTCCTTAACGTTTGGTGTTTTCTGTAGCCGGTTGTTTTAAGCGTTAGGCGTCTTTAAGTTATATGACGCAAAAAGCTTATCTTCCGCTTCCCGAAGGCGCTTTGTAATTTCGCATAGCTCATTCTCAGTAATGCCGTAATCATCGCCAGGAAGAACCTCGCGCAGAATAGACATCGCCATCGACACTTTTACGCGGTTTGTCGCTCGTAGGTACTCAGCTTCAGTCATATAATCTTCGCGTTCATTATTCATCCCTTGTGCAGTAGCATGGAAGATTGTCGCTGCCGCAATGCCTGCAAAACCCTTCCATAAGCGCAGCCATCAAATCAAGACGGGCTTCGTCGCTCATTTCTTCCATCCGATCACGGAGTATGTTAATTAGCGTTTCAGTTTCAGTTTCTGTATTCATGTTATTTTTCCATCCGATCACGCAGTATCGTTTGTTCCATTTATAAACGGCAGAGTCTCTATCATCATGGAAGCCTGCGCAGCAGTGCGGGTTTGTGCATTTCGCATACCCCATGCCGTCATCGCCTTCTCCTGTCTCTGGATTCCAGTCGTCATATTCAAATTCGGCTACTGATCCGCAAAATGGGCAATTTAATAATTCACTCATGTTTTTTATTTCCCAAGCCGGGCGGGGTTTGCAACCCTGTCCGAAACGTTTAAATACACCGGCAACTTATAAATCATGAGTAACGGGGTTGCAAACCCCGTCACGCTTCGGGTATGTGCTTCGCTGCCGACAGCCAGTCTCTATACGGTCTGCTAATAAACTGCGCCTTTAATTTCTGAAGCAGAGCCAGTTCTACTTCAGAGACCGCAAAATCGTCCATAAAAACGACATTTAATACTGTGTTGTCGTCGCGCGCCGAGACGAATGGTGCCGCGTCCACCTCGACGCAGAATCTGTGTCCGTCAATTAATCGCACTTTTCCCCACTGACTCATTTTATACCCCACTTCACTGAAAATAAATATAATCCAATAGTGCTTCCGCTTCTTTGCGGAATATTTCTCGGTTTTCAAATGTTTGCAACCGCCCCTCGTATCGCCACTTTTTTATGAAGTTGCGAAACTTCTCGTTTTCTTGCTCAAGCGTTCTAGCAAGCTCAATGGCGACCACGCCTAGCGCATCGTGTGGGGTTAGCACTTCAACTTTGTTTGATCTTGGTGTATTTTCCATCTAGGTATCTTCTGCTTTAGATCAGTTTCTGTTTTCAACACGGTTTTACGGATACCCGCTATATATTTGCGTTGGGCGACATGAAAACCAGCCAGTGCGTCAGCCCTTTGCGCCCTGAAATATGCCCGTACATCGGCTTGTGTGGTGTTAGTGCCAAAACCTCACCAACCTTAACTTGCGTTTCGTTCCACTTAAAAACAAGAGTTCCGTCCGGGTGCAGTACGCGGAAGCACTCCTGAAAACCTTGTCGCAAGTCGTCTCGCCAATTGTCAGATAGCTTTCCGTACTTCGCGGCAAGCCAGCTTCTAGGCCCCGCAGTATGAAGATGCGGAGGATCAAAAACAACGTGTTTAAAAGCTCCATCCGGGTACGGCATCGCCCTAAAATCAAGCAAGGTGTCAGGCTCAATACGCAAAATGCGGACTCCATCAGCTTTTCCGTTCGAGCGGTCAGTTACCACAATCGTTTCGCTGCGGCGGTCGCCGAATACAACATCGTTATTTTTCTTGTCCATCCACATCATCCGAGTACCACAGCAAGGGTCGAGCACACGTCGCCCAACCTGTCGCTCAACCGGAGCGCGGTTATAATCTTTGTTCATTTCTCAAACTCCTGGGCCGCGCCCTTTTAGCTCAGACGTTATGCCCCATCAGCTCACGCGCTCTGCTTATTGCCTCGCCACGTTGGTCATGCGTCATCAGGTCGCGTAAAACTTTTCTCGCTTCATGCGCCGCTTTATCCGGCGCGTATTGGTTTGGCGTTCCTGGTTCATTGTTCACATGCCACAAGTAGCCGTAGGCGACTGCTATCGCGTCCTCCAATTTTTTCGCGTAGGCGCTCATTCCTGCCACCGTCCATCCGCCATCAAGCGCATCTCCTGGCAATCCGGCACATGCCTGAATGCATTTTTCTGCATGTTCACTATTTTTAGTCATCGTTTTCTCCAGTTAACGGTTGTGGCTTAACTCCGGCGTTAGGCGGAGTCGGTATTTCTATCGGCTTCCATAATTTAATGTCGTAGTCGTCATCAAATTCAGCATCGCCAAAAATATTTCCGTAGGCGTTCGCCCAAAACCATCCTTCGCCTGGCTCTACGCACCAGGCAACAACCAATATTCCTTTTCCGTCCCACCCCCAAACATTAATTGAGTAATCTTTATTTTCCAATAGTTCCGGCTTTTGCAGTTCTGAATCAATCCAGCCGTCTAATCCGTCATTCAACTCGGACTGTCCGGTCTGGGGCGGTTTTGTAGGTTTGTGGTCTCTCATAATTCCTCGCTTCGTTTAGGTTTTGTCCCCGTCCAGCCGGTTACTTCTACGTTAGCCCCACTGTTGCACCACGGCCTGCGCCACGCCTGGAAATGTCTGGCTGCGGTCGCGCTTGCGTGTTGCAGATGGTGGCATCTTCCAAATCCGCTGTTCCCGTCCCGCTACTTTGTTCGTCGGTTTCAGCGGTTCCAAAGTGTGTCGGGTCTGGTATGGATTCCGGTATCTGATCCCCATCGAAGGGTTTACCGGTAATTTCGTTCATAAAAATATGTTTGCCGGCTAGAAAAGTAAATGCCTTCTGGCTACCCAATGCAGCCAGGGCAGGGGTCAATAGCTTCACTTCCCTAGTCCCCGCGCGTCATCTTCGTTTATGCCGGTTTGCGCGGAAAAAGCATCGACCGTTATCCATTGGGCAGACATTTACCCTCCATGCCTAAGCAATTGTTTTGCGGCCTCGGCCTTCTCGCAGCAGGATATGCAGCGCTTGGAATTATTGCCTTTGACGATCTTGCCTAGCTGATCCATTGGCTTGAATAGGTTGCAGGATCGGCAATGGAAAGTTTGTTTGCTAGCCCGGGCGCCCATTAAAAATCCCCGCCAACATAGCGATGTTCGGCATTATTGCTGAACTTAGTTAAGCGGGGGTCAGGCGCTTGATAGTCGTCATTGGCCTTTACATGCACCCGTATACACTTCGCCTTGCCGCTGCTTTTTATCGGCTTGCGCGGAAGGCCTATTTTCAGCTGAGCGAACGCGGCGCTGTCTGTCGTGGGTTCTTGTTTTTTATAGTGTTTAACCGGGGATCGATTTTCTCTGGTGAACACCATCGCCGCGAGGTTGTTGATTTTCAGCCAGGCAATTACGGCGGCGCGGCTGTACACAAGTTTTCCCAGCGGCCCCGGTCTACAGGGCTTGGGAAAAGCCCAGTTATCGCGGGTGGTGACAAAGCCGACTTTGCATATTGAGCAACCGGCCATTTTGGCGATTCCGGCGCGGGTCACTTCGGTTTTCGGGTTTACCGGCGCGGCTGGCGTAGGGTTCATGCTGCCGCCTTCTGGCTTTGGTTGAGCAGCTGCTGCGCCAGCTCTTCTGTTTGCCGGATAGATTCCTCTGTCCAGAGCCGATGCGCGGCTTTTACAAAAGCGGCATCCGTGGTCAGGCGTGGTTTGGGTTTCCATGGGATCGGTTTTTTATGGATGTTCATGGCGCTATCCCAATCGACTGGTTTGCTTGATTAATTATTTTGAGCAAATGCTTTGCCTGGTTTACTGCATCATCAACCGCATTGTGATGGGTGCCGGATCGGATTATTTTAATATCGGGGGCCATGGCTTTTAGGGTACGGTAGCAACGATCATTCCAATAAAGCCAGGGCGGCGTGAGATGCATTCGCTCATACGCGGAGGCCAAAATAACATTATCGAAGGCTGCGCCATTGCCCCACACGCACAGGTTTCCCGGTTCTGTTCTATTGGCAGCCCACTGGGAAAATTGAGTCAGCGCATCAGGAAGAGATAGTCCGTTGCTGAATACTTTACGCGCGTGATCAGATTGATCCATCCACCATAATACAGTTGATGCGTCCATGATTCCGCCGTGCTCGGCGGATGATTCCAGATTAATGGTGGAATAATATTTCTTGCCGATTTGTTGTTCGGCAAGGTCGAATTCAACTGCGCCGATGGCGATAATCGCGGCATTGGGGCCCTTGCCCATGGTTTCCAGGTCTAGCATTATATTATTCATTTAATTACTCCCAAATTACTTAATTGAAAATGCATGCCATCGGGCATTGACCAATTGCCGCCCCAGTCGAACCCGGCATCGGTAAAACAGGCGACCAGCTCTTTTGTCATGGTCGGTTTTTTTCCGTATCCGTTCCAGGCAGCATTAATGTCTACGGCCACGCCCCATGAATGTAGCGATGGTGTGTTGCCCTGGACTTTCTTGCGGATGTTGAAGCACCCGTCAAAGGTTTTCAATTGGTAAGTCAGTCCGCGCAAGATAATATTTTTGAAGGCCTGCTCCAGCGGCGCGATCATATCGCCATTGCAATACAGGCGTTTGGGGATTGCGCCTATTTCCAAATGTGGCGGCACATCCCAAAGGGTCATGTGGCTTTCTTTTTCTGCGGGGCCATACTTGACTTGGCAAGTTTTGTAGGAAACTGTCATTTTAATTTTTGCTCCTGGTTTATAGGTGTGGTGAGCGGTATTGATTCCACTACTACTCTATTCAAATTAAAAAATCCAATCCGGCCACGAACAAATATCACCGCCTCGGTTTTAGCAAAGAGCATGGCGGGCGAGATGGTCTCGGTATACGTGGCTACGCCCAGACTGTTGCTTAGTCTTACGGCGGTGCCGACTGGATATTTTTGATTCCATTGGTCTATGGCTTTTTGCACTTTACCAGTGATCATTGTATTGATCCTTGGGAAATATCTCGTTTAGGGCTACGATCAGGATGATTAGCGCAAAAAAGATTATGCAAAAAAGGCTCATGGTAAAAATACCTGCGCGGGGATGCCATTGCTGAGATCCCGCCTTCGTCTATGATTCGGTGTACGTTCATTGCAGCTGGCGCGGACGATGGTCAGCGCCGCATTCCTGCCCGCTTCGCAGGCTTCGGTAATGCTGTGCCCGTGGTTTAATTTATTCATGCCGATACGTATCGCCGCCCAGGCCTGAGCCAACTCAAGGGTTAGCTTTTTACTATAAGCGTTGATTTGCTCAGCGACCACGGCATGGCGGCGCTGATCTTCCGTTTGTTTGGCCCGGTAGGCGGCAAGGCGGCTTTGGTTTGATTGGTTCTGCTGTTCAATGGTTTGCATTTCTCTATTCCTTTTTAAATTTTGGTTTATCCGCCCGTAGGGGGAATGCTGTCTCTCCAAGCTGTCACGTCGTTTTGTGCGTCGGGCTAAAGCACAGTCTTTGCGCTTCTAAATGCCCGCCTTCTGCCCCCAGACGTTCTCGCGGCGCGTTTACTCCCTTGCACTCGGGGGCTGGATCAAATGCGCAACTCTGCCAGCGACATCGCCCATTCAATGGGTGCGCAATGTGAAATCGGTTGCTGCTCTAAAAAAAGCCAGCCGTGTGCTGGCGAGTTAGGAGGGCTGCTTGGTAAATCGGTTATTTTTGGGTAAAATCAATCCGTTGCGGGGCTTGCGCAGGATCGCGATCAAGGAAAAACTTAGGTATTGATTTTACTATTTCGTTCATTTTATACCTACAATCCTATTTGTTTATGTGCGCGTAATTTACAAAGTATAGCCCATCCAGTCAATCAGGCTACGCCTTGCCTTTTTTATCTTGAATAGCTCAAAAAAGGCCGGATGCATGGCTCTATCGCCCTGCTCCCATTTCTGAAAAGCGCCCAGGCTGCAATAAATTAATTCAGCTGCCTGGGTTTGGGTTAGGCCGCTGGCCGTTCGATACTGTTTAATTTCCTCGGGGGTCGGGCTTTGCATCGATATTCCTTAAGTGCTCCGGGACTAGCTCCATCACTTCGTGCGGGGCCATCAGCTCGCCGCCCTCGTCATTGCTTTGGGCATATTGGAGCATGTACCGCGCTGCGGTTGCCGCCGCGTCGAATGGGGTTAATCCGGCCCGTGCGTTTTGATGCCCGCCGCCGAATTTGCCGGATACCGTTGAAAAGTAGCCTCCGCCTTTTTTATTAATTATGACTGTTGCTCTCATTTTATTACCTATTGAGTTGGTGCCGCCATCCGTGGCGGATTGATTTATTTACTTATTTAGGGTGCTTTGCAATATAAAGCTGCTCGATATAAAGATTAAAATCGCTATCTCCTTCCCAGCAATTTTCACCATCATCGCTCATGAATTCATCACATAGCCTATCGTCGGCTTCTTCTGAATCAAATTCATAATTGTCAGGATCATCGAGGAGTACCCATCCTATATTAGCGCTGCCTTGATCGGCTGGATAGATTGCATAAGCCCCATTCTCAATGCATATTATTTCTTCGGTTTTTATTTCTTCGCCGGTTGATTTTACTATGATTGTGCTCATTTTCGTATCTCCCCTGATTCGCTCAGGTTTGGCGTCTACCGTCTGCTCCGGTAGATGAGCTGTAGAAGTTCTCTTCCACGGTTTATATAATACGCCCATTGGGCGTAATTGCAACTTGTTTCCGATTTTCCACGGCGGTTTATTTCTATTGGTTTGTAAGTTGTTGAAATAAATAATTAATTGTTTTTTATGGCGCAAAAATAACCGAAAACAGGCCGCATTAACTGCCGGTTATTTTGCCATTAATTACAGGCCGGACGGGGTTTGCAACCCTGTCCGTAATGTTTAAATGCAGGGCTGCCAGCGTGACCGTGACCGATCCAGGCTGCAATAAATTAATTCAGCTGCCTGGGTTTGGGTTAGGCCGCTGGCCGTTCGATACTGTTTAATTTCCTCGGGGGTCGGGCTTTGCATCGATATTCCTTAAGTG
>Ga0315288_10004178_pt1 | contig 18349 bp, 12 predicted proteins | sample YL17G11_20_MG_FD_203454 | JGI IMG/M metagenome (GOLD analysis project Ga0315288, IMG submission 203454) | Sediment microbial communities from Yellowstone Lake, YNP, Wyoming, USA - YL17G11_20 | ecosystem: Environmental > Aquatic > Freshwater > Lake > Sediment | place: USA: Wyoming | collected... | reverse complement strand
CGCTCCCATAATGTTCACTGGCGCCGCTTACTTTTTACCCTATCTGCCACACAAACCGACCGACCAGTTTATGGAGTTGGGTTATCATATTTACGTGATGGCAACTCAGTCTCCCGACGTCGAAGCCACCAAGCCGATTCTTTACGGAACGGTTCTAATTCTTTTAATTTTAACAGTACTTTTGAATTTTATTGCTATATTTATCAGGTCGAAAGTTAGAAGACAGATGAGACAGAGTTATTAATCATGAGCCAACCAATAATGGAAGAGAAGACGGAAGAAATCAACGCCCAGACTCTTTCGGGAACAACGGAAAAGAAGGTGGATAATCTGGTGGCTAAAATTCTGGTGGAGAAGCTTTGTTTCCACTACGGCAGGACTTTAGCACTTAAGGGCATTTCTATTGCCATTAAAGAAAAACAGATCACCTCTTTTATTGGTCCCTCTGGGTGTGGCAAGTCGACTTTCTTAAGATGCTTGAACAGAATGAACGATTTGATTGCTGGGTCAAAAGTCACCGGGAAAATCTTTTTGGACGGGGTGGAAATTCATTCACGCAATACTGACCTCTCCGAATTAAGGAGAAAAGTAGGGATGGTTTTCCAGAAATCCAATCCTTTCCCCAAATCCATTTTTGAAAATGTGGCTTACGGTTTAAGAATACAGGGGATTAATCATCCCGCCACCCTGCATGAGGTGGTGGAGAAGACCTTGAAGAATGCGGCATTGTGGGATGAGGTCAAAGACAAGCTGTCCGAGTCGGCGATGAAGCTCTCCGGCGGTCAACAGCAGAGATTGTGCATCGCCCGCGCCTTGGCGGTGGAGCCGGAGGTGATCTTGATGGATGAGCCATGCTCCGCCTTGGATCCCGCCAGCACTTTCAAGATAGAAGAGCTGATGAGAGAGCTTAGGGAGAGATACACCATCGTCATAGTCACCCATAATATGCAGCAGGCGGCTCGAGTCTCCGACTTTACCGGATTTCTGTTCTTGGGGGAGATGATCGAGTTTGGCGAAACGAATCGAATATTTACCCGACCTAAAGAGAAGCTAACGGAAAATTACATAAGCGGACGTTTCGGATAAGATAGGGAGGTGAATGGTAAAGTGAGAGAAGCTTTTCAGGAAATTATGAAAGAGATGGAAATAGAGCTAATCGACATGGGCGAGATGGTGGTAAAGGCTCTCAGAAGCTCAGTCGAGGCACTCAAATCCCGCGATTTGGAGAAGGCTCGAAGGATCGTGGCGGAGGATCGGTTTATCAATAAGAAACGATGGGAGATCGAGAGTAAGTGTATCAATCTGATTGCCACCCAACAGCCAGTGGCAACGGACCTGCGGGAGATCATCGCGCTTTTGAACATCATTTCGGATTTAGAGCGTATGGGTGATCATGCCGAAGGAATCGCCAGGATCGTCATCATGTTGGGAACTGAGCCTCTGGTCAAACCTTTGATCGACATTCCCCGGATGGCTGAGAAAACGTCAGACATGGTCAAAAAAAGCCTGGAGGCTTTTGTCAGACGGGATGCCGAGACCGCCAGAAAGATCAGCAATGAAGATGACGAAATTGACAAATTATATGAGCAAGTTTATCGTGAGCTTCTGTCATACATGATTGAGAATCCTACCATCATCACCCGAGCCACTTACTTGATCTGGGTGGCGCATAATTTAGAAAGAGTGGCGGATCGAGTGACCAACATCTGTGAGCGCATCGTTTTTCTCGTTACCGGCACCATGGAAGAGATAAACGTATCCAAGTATTGAGAACTATTCGCGTGTAACACCGGTTCGGGCGGGGGTTGCACGGACATGCCCGTCTGGGAACCCCCGCCCGATCAGCAAAAGACTTTTTCACACCTTAGAGTCCCACCCGTAGACTTTAAAAAAGAGAAATTTCCGTTTGCATAAAAGGGGGCATTGTCGTATTTTGTTCAAAAAGATGGCTAAGTTGTTTAAATAGCCATTGTTTTCAAGTGTGGCGTTAGGGACTTCTCCTGATGCCCACTCAAAAAAGAAAGCTGGGTTATGAGTTTGACCATATCTCAACTAAAATCTAAATGGAATAAAGAGAAAAGCTTCTATAAGACACAAGAAGTTGGTTCCGGCATTCAGATATTTGTAAAGGACGTTTTCAAGTCGGAGGATGTATTCAATCTTAAGGTCGGATTCGACTCTACTCCCTTGGAACGACGCAGAAATGAGTTTGTCGAAGAGAAGAAAACAAAAGATTCAAGAAAAGCAGATATTGTCATTTACATTTCTCCAGATATAATTATTCCTGTAGAAGTTGAAAAATATCAAAATATCGAAGCGGGAAGAGGGCAACTCTTACAATACCAAGCAGATTTAGATAAGAAGTATGGCATACTAACTGATGGTTACACTTGGCGATTTTATAATAACAATATTTTCCGAAAATTTACTCTTAACCAAATCCTTGAGGAAACAGAAGAATTCTTAGAATTTTGGAAAGAATACACTAAGCCGGAATTTTATTACCTCTCGTTCTTTGAATCCCTTGGGCAACTTACACTCCTAAAAGAGATAGAAAAACTACCAGTTGAAGAAAACAGGCTTATTTTCTTTGAAGACATTACTGGACTCATAAGAGGTTTTAAAAACAAGTTAAAAATAGAAGGATACTTTAATGGTTTAGAAAAAAAAGAGAGAGAGAAAAAAGCAGTCGAGATCACCTATGCTTATATCATACAGTTCATTCTTTACAAGACCTTAGTTGATAATGACTTTGATGACTTTGGAGGCGAATATGAGGAAAATGTCAAAAAGATTCACAACTATATAAAAGCAGAAAGGTATAAAGACATCTTAGGAGTTATTGATAACATATCCGCAAAAATCTCCGAAAACATTTATCGACCCTTCGCAAAAGAGCAGGAATTCATCAACCAAAAGCTTTTGGAGCTTTATCGAAGTTTAGAGAATAAACTCTCTGATGTTGCTCCCTGGCTGGACATTTTTGTGTTCATAAAGAAATATAGTTTCGCCAGTGTTAAAAATGAAATTTTTGGATATATTTACGAGAATTATCTAAAAGAACTATATGAGGATGAGAAGAAGGGTCAGTATTTTACCGATCCAGCTGTTGTAAATTTTATGCTGCATCAAATCGGCTACACGCCCGAAAACATACAAGCAAAACTCAAGAACGATAACGAGAGCATTTCCTTAATGGACCCTGCTTGCGGTAGTGGGACTTTTCTTTACCGTGCCACTGATTCGATCATTCATTCGTTTAGCTCAAGACCAGAAGAATTCTCCAACGAGATCGAGGAACTGGTTATGAATAACATCTTTGGGTTGGATATCGCGGAATTCCCACTTTATCTGGCTGAAATGAATATTCTGATGCGAATGCTTCCGCTTATTATCACCGAGAAATACAACAACCCAATTGATAAAAAAATTAAGGTTTTCTTAACGAAAGATAGTGTATCTGAGTTCATGGATGCGGGTATTGAGAATACTATAAATGATATACATGTAAGGCGAGGGCAATTGTCTTTTCTCACGGGTAAACTCGATTTAGGATACAAAAGCTATGTGAGAGATGAAGGCGATTTATCTGAAATGAAGAAAAGCATGCGACCTCCCCGCCGCCGCTTCGACTTTGTTATAGGAAACCCACCTTATGTCTCATATAACGAGTGTTCCAAGCAGGGTGTATTGATTTTTGAATTGATGAAACAGCATAAGGCCAAGCTCAACGATATTTATGGGGTAAATCTTCACAGCGTTCCCAACAATCCCAAGAAATATCGCCCCAACCCAAATCTCTACGCTTTTTTTATTTCAGTTGGTTTAGCTTTGCTCAAAGACAATGGTAAGCTTTGCTACATCATTCCACAAACAATTTTGACTGCTGGGGATCTAGATGTTCTGCGTTATCATTTAGCAAAATTTACTAAAATTGAAAAGATAATCATTTTCAACGGGAAAATGTTTGTTGGGCGTGGAATTAGACAGAACAAACCCGTTCCCACCTCAAGTCTAGTTTTTGTTGTTTCTAGAAGAGTACCTCCTCGACTTCACCAAATAGAAATCATCAATCACAAAAATACAGATGCTAATATAGACGAAGCTTTACAAAACATTTTGGATGGCAAGAAGATTAGAAAAAAGAAAATTCTACAGAGCAGACTTTTGCAGAGTGTGGCAAACTGGAATTTTATTAAGCAAGATAAAGAGATTTTGGACTTTTTTGTTATGTACAAAAAGAATACAGAAGATATTTCAATTTATTACAACCATGCTGTAGCTTGGCATTTGTTTGGAAGCAAGTTTTATTTCGATAGTGGCTATAGTATTGATGAAAAGAGATTATTAAAGGCAAGAATAGATTCAGGGGTGAATTATTTCTATCCGAAAATAAACAATGTTTTTTGGACCATTAAGGAATTTCGTGGTTACTGGCCCAACATCCGAAGCGGTAAAGCATCAATGGTTATAAAATTAAGACAAGCGAACCAAGGCTATAACTTATTAGATAGTCCACACAAAATCATTTGGTCTTATGCTAATCCTCAAAAATTTCACTTTACTTCGATTCCAGTAATTTGGGCGCGGAATCAGATTTGTGCCATAGGGACCGAAAACAAGGAGGAGCTTTATTATCTTTTTGCATTACTTAATTCAGGTGTCATTAACCTTATTCTTGATTCTAATCTAAAAAGCGAACAAGAAAAAGACTTGTTAGTTTCTACTACGGCAGTAAAAGAATTTGTTCGTGTTCCCCAAATCGGGGAACATAATGAATTTATCAAGGACGAAATCATCAAATACACACAGGAAATGCTGGAACTGGAAGAAAAGACACTTTCGGATTTCGTAGACTTTTCAGAAATTCTAATACAAAAATTCAAGGATATAAAAGTAGAAAAAAATCATCTTATTCTGACCGATGGAGATAAAAAAACAAAACTCAAGATCAATGGTGACCCTGCACTTGTTGAAAATGCTTTAACCGGACAGCTAAGGAAAGGTGAGTTCCCATTAGATCGTCAAAAGATTAAACTTTATGACCTTCGCCATCTACCAGTTATCGATCTTCAAAAACAAGCTCAGCTAAGGAAATACATTGATGACTTAGTTTTTGCATTGTATTTCAAAGTCAATTTGCAAGAAATAGGTTTTGAAAAGGCTAAGAGTCTTGAAGAAATCTGTAAGAGAAATAAGTTTTACAAAATGATCCAAGCTAGCTAACCCCTGGTTTCCGACTGCGAGACGGTTGGAGGAATATTAACAAGGAGACACATCAGATGAGCAATATGGGTTCATACGAAGAAAGCTATAAAAACTTCGATTGGAAAATATCAGCAGATGAGCTTTCATTTGGCAAAAGCGGTCCTATAAATATCGGTTATTTTTGCAGTGATCGAATCTGCGAACAAGGCTTGGGGAAAAAGCTCGCCTTAATTTGGGAAGGATTCACTGGTGAGGTAAAGAAGTATACTTATGACGATATCAGAGTCTTCAGTAACTCCTTCGCCAAATTTTTTCAAGAGATAGGCTTGAAACCCCAAGACCGGATTTGCATATTCATGGATCGGATTCCAGAGCTGTATATCTCTTTCTTAGGTATTCTAAAGATGGGTGGTATCGTTCAGCCCTTATTTTCAGCGTTCGGTGAAGAGGCTTTGTTCACCAGATTGGATGATGCCAAAACCAAAGCTATCCTCACTACCAAAAAACACGTGGGCAAGGTGCGAAGAATCAGAGAGAAACTTCCAGAGCTTACTAAAATCATTATTGTGGACGCAGACAACTTCAAACTCCAAGAGAGAGAAATTGCGTTTTCTATGGAGAAATCTCCGAGGGTGGAGAAATTCGACATATATAAAGCAGATCGAGAGACGCCTTCAGTTCTCCACTATACGTCCGGTACTACCGGCAAACCAAAAGGTGCTCTGCACGTCCACTCCTCCATCATTGCCCAGTATCTCACCACCAAATGGGTGCTGGACCTTCAACCTGATGATATCTACTGGTGCACTGCCGATCCCGGTTGGGTGACCGGGACTTCCTACGGCATAATCGGTCCGTGGTCCAATGGAGTTACCCAGGTGGTTTTTGATTCTGGGTTTAGCGCTGAGAAGTGGTATGCCTTCATGGAAAAGTATAAAGTTACGGTTTGGTATACCGCACCGACAGCTATTCGGTTATTGATGAAAGAAGGGACAGAGGTCGTAAAGAAACATGACCTTTCGGCTTTAAGGTATCTTTTGAGTGTGGGTGAGCCTTTAAATGCGGAAGCGGTGATCTGGTCGGAGAAAGCATTTGGAAAACCATTTCACGACACGTATTGGCAGACTGAAACGGGATGCATAGTAATAACCAACTTCCGCGGAATGGAGATCAGACCAGGCTCGATGGGAAAAGCTTTTCCCGGAATTGTTGCCATAGTGGTCGATCCCAAGAGCTTTGAGCCGATAAAGACACCCGGCTCAGTTGGACTCATTGCACTGAAACCCGGCTGGCCATCCATGTTTCGAGCCTACTGGGGAAACAAAGAAATCTATGACAACAAGTTTAAAAATGGGTGGTATATATGTGGTGACCGCTCCAGCATTGACAAAGATGGATATTTCTGGTTCGTGGGTCGGGATGATGACGTCATCAACACCGCGGGTCATTTGGTGGGACCATTTGAAATTGAATCAGCTCTTATCGAGCATAAAGCGGTGGCTGAATCTGCCGCGGTGGGGAAACCCGATCCGATAAACATGGAGGTGGTCAAAGCTTTTGTAGCTTTAAAACCCGGATTTGAAAAAAGCGACGATCTGGAGCTGGATATAATGAATTTCATCCGCAAAAAGCTGTCCCCGTTAGCCATGCCTCAGGAGATAGAATTCGTCCAATCCCTTCCCAAAACCAGAAGCGGAAAGATAATGAGACGACTTCTCCGTGCGCAAGAATGGGGAGAGCCGATCGGGGACGTTTCGACGCTGGAGAATGAGTAAAACCGTCCGCCGACCGCAGTCCGCCGCAAAATCGGGGGCAAGGGTCAAGGGGTCAAGAAAAAACAGAGAGCGAAGAGCAGAAAGCGAAGAGCAAAGAGCAAAGAGAAATTCCCTCTCCCCTCCGAGGAGATTGAACGAAGTGAAATCCGTAGGAGGGATACGGGGTGAGGGGCATTAAATGGAATTAAGTAAATAAAAAGAAATAAAAGAACCTTGAAAGGAGTAACAAAATGGATCCAGCAAAACAGATGATCATTGATTACGTTAAGAAAGAATTTTTAGAAGAAGATAGCGATGTGGAGGTGAAGGAGGATACTCCTCTTATCTCCTCGGGGATTGTTGATTCTTTCTCCATGGTCTCTTTGAAGACTTTTTTGGAAAAGAAATTCAAAATCTCCATCCCGGATGACAAAGCCACTCCGGAGGCATTTGATTCGGTAAACAAGATTATCGATCTGATTAAAGAATATGTGAAAATATAAAAGCAATGACGGACATGTGGTGAGCGAGGTCGAACCATGGCGAATAACGAATGACGGCCTCGTGGTGAGTTTGTGCTTCGACTTCGCTCAGCACCATGAGCTTGTCGAATGGTCGAACCATAAAAGCAAACCCCTCTCCCCGTTGGGGAGATTCGTATGAATGCTTCGCAGGGTAGGGTGAGGGGGAATTAGAATATCTGAAACAAAGAAATATTTCATCTCCCCTATAGGGTGAGGTAGGAGGATTTTATGGCTTTTCCCAGTAAAGCAAAAGAGTTCTATCAAAATGAGCTGAAGGGTATCAAAGAGGCGGGGTTGAATAAAGAAGAGAGATATATTCACACTCCCCAGGGGGCGGATATTAAAGTAGAGTTTCCGCAAGGTGCGCCGGAAAAGGAGGTAATCAATTTCTGCGCCAATAATTACTTGGGTCTTTCCAGTCATCCAGATGTGGTCAAAGCAGCTCACCAAGGCTTGGATGCCAGAGGATACGGTATGTCTTCGGTGAGATTCATCTGTGGGACTCAGGACATTCATCGGGAATTAGAGAGAAAATTAAGCGAATTCCTCGGAACCGAAGATACCATTCTGTTTCCTTCGTGCATGGATGCGAATGCGGGCGTGTTCGACGTGCTTTTGGATCGACAGGATGCCATGATCGCGGATAAACTGGTGCATGCCTCGATTGTAGACGGAATGAAGCTCTGCAAAGCCCAGCAGTATGTTTACAAGCACTCCAACATGGAACATCTGGAGGAGAAATTACAAGAAGCACAAGAGAACCGTTTGAGAATGATCATCACCGATGGGGTCTTCTCGATGGATGGAGACATTGCCAAGTTAGATAAAATCTGTGATCTGGCGGAGAAATATGATGCCATGGTTTTGGTGGACGATTCTCATTCCACTGGCTTTGTGGGCAAGACCGGAAGGGGGACTCACGAGCATTGTGGGGTGATGGGACGCATCGACATCATCACCACCACTATGGGCAAAGCCTTAGGCGGAGCTTCCGGTGGCTGTGTCAGTGGCAAAAAAGAGATGATCGATCTTCTGCGGCAGAGAGCCAGACCTTATCTTTTTTCCAACACCGTTCCACCGGTGATCGTTTCCGCTGCCAGCAAAGTTTTAGATCTGATTTCCAAGACCACGGAAAGAAGGGATAAGTTAGAAAAGAACACGTTGTATTTCAGAGAAAAGATGACCGAAGCGGGATTCGACATCAAAGAGGGCATTCATCCCATCGTTCCCATCATGCTTTACAATGCCAAGTTAGCATCCGATTTCTCTAAAGATTTATATTACGAAGGAATCTATGTGATCGGCTTTTTCTTCCCAGTCGTTGCAAAAGGAGAAGCCCGGATCAGAGTCCAGATCTCTGCCGACCATGAGATGGAGCATTTAGACAAAGCCATCTCTGCTTTCACCAAGATCGGAAAGAAATATGACATCCTGGGAAAGGGGAAAAAGGAGATAATAGAAAAATACGGGCTGTAGTTTTGAGAATTGAGAAACGAGAGCTGAGTTAAAAACACAGTTCGGACGGGGGTTGCACGGACGTGCCCGTCTGGGAACCCCCGCCCGATCAAGCACCAGGAATTGTTCTGGGAATTTATGTGGATCATTATAACCATGTGAGCCAGTCGGAGAGAGAAAAATGACAGTGAACATAAGCTCCAACAAGGAAAACCTGCGTATAGACGACATACAAGACATGCTTTCGAAAGTGTTTTGGAGCCCCAACATAACCACGAATGAAATATGGAAAGGCATAAAAAACTCCGCATTGGTAGTTGGTGCCTATGCTGAAAACGGCCAACAAGTTGGTTTTTTGCGGGTGGTGTCGGACAAAGTGAGGTTTGCATATCTTATGGATGTAGTGGTGAAAGAAGACTACCGACGATTAGGTATAGGTCAAAAAATGGTGAAATTCGCTCTTTTGCATCCGGAATTAAAAGACGTGTATCAATGGCTTCTCATTACAGAGGATGCACATGGTGTTTATGAAAAATGTGGTTTTGAATCATTGAAAGATCCAGATAAATGGATGTCAATCTTTAAACCAAGACCAGAAAGAGCTGAATTTGTTGGTTAACCTTCGGCTCCAGTCGGACGAAGTGCAGGACAAGCCCCATCCGAACAAGAACCTACCGCTTACGGACATGCTGGACATGCGGGACTTGCTGGACTTGCGGATGGCTGATTTTCATTTTTTCATTTGTCCTGGTGGAACTGGTGGTTCTGGTGTTTCTGGTGCATCTGGTGGTTGTTTTTATTTTTTTTCACTTTTTTTCCTACGGACAGGCCTACGGACAAGCCTCCAGCTCGTTCTCCGGCAACGGATTGTGGATATTTATGTTGGTGCTTTAAGAATGGTTCGAAGCTCACCATAAATAGAATCCAACCAAAAATTCCAAGTGCTGGGAGTCTTCCCTTCGACCCTTCGATAAACTCAGGGTGCTGAGGGTTCGACTTCCTTCGGCTTCGCCTCAGGACAAGTCGCTCACCCTCCTTGAGCAAAGTCGAAGCATAAGACTCAGGGTCTTCGATGGTTTCACTGTCGGTATCAAACAGATGGCTCATATTATTCTTCTTCTCCCTTTAGAGAGTTTTAGTGCATGCAAAATATATTCGACTCTCCAATAACGGTGGAGCTATCGGATTCACCACAAAAGTTGTTGTGAATTTGCTACTAAGACCTCACCCCCTTTTATTCCCCCTCTCTCCCGCCTTTAACGGGATTTTCAACGTGAAACGGAGAGGGGGATATTATAGCTGATTGGCGGGCAGCTCTCCCGCCAAAGGCGGGATCGCAACCCGACCTACAAACTTTCTCGAAAGAGGTATATACTTGGGGCGGGCAACGCAATCGCCAGAAGGCAACCGTTTCTTGGCAGTTTACAAAAAACGATGCGCGTGACAAATATGGCAGATTTTACCATAGCATCAGAAATTAATGTTACAAAGCAGTAGTGGAGCTGGCTTGGAAGTTGAGAGAAAAAGGGTTTGAAGTCAGAACAGACATATTCACAAAAGAGGAGGTTTTAGCCTTATTTGATGACCTTGACCTACACATCTTTAAAAATGAGGGCGACTCAATTTGAATCGCCCTTATGGACCCGGCGAATGACACGGGCTTCTACTCCTCGTCACTCGTGTCATTCTGACTCCCTGGGTCATTTTCCTGTTCCTTCTCTGTATCATCCGTCCATGAACCAGAAAGAATATCTGAGATCCATCCCATTAGAATCCTCCCTTTCTGCCTCAATTTACTCTTTCAGAGATCAGGTACACCCAGTGTGTACTTGGTTTAAGTCCAATACTCTCAGAAAGGGCTGGGGTGGCTAGGTCAACCATTCCCCAAGGTTCTATATTTGATATACCCACTTCTATAAGGTAATCTTTGAATATGTGTGTAAATTTGTTTAGCGCCTCTTGTTGGTAACGGACGCCTCGTTCTTTACCAATTTCTTCGCAGATTATCGTGTGGGGACAACCCTTGTGGCTGTCCGTCTAGAAGTTCGGACAGGGACAAGCCCTGTCCCTACACAAAGACTTTACGTTGTGTCAGGACCTAGTCCTGACACATTTTGATTTCAATACGTCAGTCACCAGGATTCCCTATACGGGGAAGAGTAAGCTCCTGACATACCTTTAAGACATTAAAAATGTATCCCACAAAGTAGAGACTATAAGCTTATACTTTTAAATATAATAACGGAATTGTCTCCTCTCTTCTTTCCAGTTCTCAGTCGCAGTTAAAATACTGCCTATGGTATCAGAAAATCTCAAAGTGACAGGCTTACCATCTCCATAAATACAAGCGTTGTAATTTAATTTGGTAAGAGCCATAATATCTTTTAAAACTTTCTTTATGTCTGGATTTCCTCTTGTAATTTTGACATGCAGAGGATTAGGTATCTCAAGACTTGAACTCGAATTAAGGCGTGGTATGAATCCTCTTGTAAATAGATATCCCTCTTTGTCGTCAATTATAACCGCGATTCCTCTCATAACTCCATAATTGGTTTTTTCATTCTCAACGTCGCGAAATAATTTTAGAGGCGCTTTGTCTTGAATAACGACGCCAACCAATTCAGTATTAGAACTATACCTCTCAACAGCTTTTCGAAAACCTCTCCACTCATTATCTGAAAAGGTAGCTCTTCCATGGATGAAAAGTTCTTTGGGATAAACTTCCTGATTGTTGTCATAGTAATCCTTCAAGGCAAGGCTTAATAAATTAAAAGCTTCATCCTCATTCAAATGATATTCATAAGGTGTTTCGCTCAACCATAGACCATTATTTCCGCGAAATATAGTTCCATCACCGTCATCCAGAAAAAGCTGTGCTGCACTACAAACCATTTGGCTATTTTTTTTGCCTTGGAATCTCTTAAAAACAAGACCTACATAACACACACCGGCTCTGATGTCTGCTATCTTCCATGGTTTTTTTCCTAATTTGTAATAGAGTGCTGTAGATATTGACCATGCCATGAAAGCCTTCATGTCATCACTATATCTTTGCTGGGTTTCTATATCCTTGAATTCTAACTTTGGTTCGACAATAATTTGAATAGGCGCATCTAATAGTTCTTGATTGGCTTTTGCTTTTAAAAGGTGGTGAAAATCAGAGCTGGCATCAAAATATTCACTCACGTCATCGCCAAAAATTTCTTCCACTGGAAAAAGTGAACCCTGTCCCGCTTCTTGCATTTCGAAAAATTCTAAAGTTTCCTTACTGAAATCCTCACCAGACCCCTTTTTGCTTCTACAATTATCATAAATATATTTGGGAACGATGACAATCCAAATGTTTACTCTCGGATCATCACCTCTCGAGACCTTTATCATATTCTCCAAATAAAGATCAACGAGTTTGCCTGTCCTTATTCTTCTATTTTTGGACTTCTGAAAAATCGAAAAAATATCAGTTTGTTTTATTTCTATAAACACTTCAGGCTCTTCAGGCCAATGAATATTAAAAACTGCTTCAAAGCCAGGAAATGATGGGCGCTGAAGTTCGTTAGAGACAATCTCACCTCGTTTCGTTCTTTTCAAAGAAATAATGGGCTTCTTAATTTCTTTTACGAACATGCTATATTTCTTTAAAACTTCCTTAGTTCCAATTACACCGGCAGACACAGTATAAGCGTTAAATCGAAATTTAGTACCCCATTTCTCGTAGGGACCATAAAGAAGTAACCCATCCCTCGGATCAGCAGCTTTTTGATTGCTAGCAAAAAGCAGATTTGGTTCTTCGATATATTCTATTTTATTCAACATGCTGTGGCTCATAATATCCGATTTCAGATATGCCATAAAAAGGTTCGTTTTCTATTACCATGCAACTGGCATCATCAATTGATACACTAATATGCTCAGTTTCTTTGCTAGGTGAAATAAATAGCATTGCAGCTAATAAGGTCTCCAACCATTTCCTGTTGTACCAATCACTCGGAATACTTCTCCTAAATCTATGGTGAAGCTCTTTATCAAACCGTTTGAAGTTCTTATCAGTGAATACTACCGCATAGAAAAGCTTGTAATGTGGTATTGGCTCAAGATCAGCCTCTGCTTTGAGTGCAAAATGCCAGTTAACAATTTTGCGTTCACCTTCGACTATTTCGGTTGATCTACCAGTCAAAATCCTTCGACTTCTGGACTTTGAATATCTGCCTAAACTAATAGGTTTTCTGTTTTCTGGAGTATTTCTAAAATAAAATATTTTATGTTTTCTTCGTTCTCCTCTTGACCAACAAATCAGACCTTTTGCAGACAAATGCTGCTGGAATGATTTATTCAATAAACGAATAAGTTTTTTTCGGGGCTCTTTGAGTACGAAATCATTATCAACTCTTAATTCATCATTCGAGAAGAATGACTCTATTGCAAAACGATGACAATTTTTAACTTGAGTAAATTTATCAGTGCTTTCCTTCTTCATAAAAGAAATTATTCTATATGATTCTATAATTAGGGGGTACGGAATTTTGTAGATATCCTCCTCTGTGTATAATTCTGGCTGGTGGACATAAATATTTTCAGGCAAGTGTAATTTAAACCAATTCGAATAATATTTTTCCTTTCTAGGAATTACTCTATTTTGTGATTTTATAGCATTAAACCAGACTGTGATTGGATCTTCCATATCCTCTGATTTGGGTATTTTTATTTTATCTAGTTCCTTGAATAAATCAATCAAACCTTGTTGCCAGTTTCCGTAGAAATTGATACTGTTCCAACCAAGGTAATGGTAAGGGAAATCGTCGTATTCAATATCATCAACTCTTATGGGAATAATGAAGTTATTACCTAGACTTTTAATATCAATTGTTGTGGCACAGTTTAATTCTCTTGACACACCAGAGTTTTGATCTTTTGCTTTTGTTGCATAAGTTTTTGTGGTGGTTGCAATAAAGATTTTTGCCTTTTCTTGAATTATCGGTCTTATTACTGTATTGAACGAATCACCTGCACTTATATCCTCAAGGTCTAACCATACATGATAACCTAAATCTTTAAGTTTTGCATAAAGCCATGCAGCAAAATAGTTATCTTGAGGAGTGGTATGTGAAATAAAAATAATATCTCGTTCCATATATTCTTTGAATCTACCTTTCTACATCATTCATTTGCCAAGCCGGAAAACCATTGAATATAATAGCCCACGCCCGATCTCTGGTAAATCCAGTCTGTTTGCAATATTCATTATAATCATTTATGCAATCTTGTCAAGAAGTTTTATGTTGTGTCTGGACCTAACAGACGAGCGCCTGTGCTGGTGGGATTTTTGAAGTCCTGACACATACTGTGACCCCCAAACCGCATCAGCAAGCTGATGCACTCCAACTTCGGGTTTTTCAACTGCCCCTAGAGATTGCGGCTACAAAATCAAAACATAATTTTAATCCAAAAAATGCATAATTTGAGTTTAACGTATTCCTATTTCGCGAAAAGTGTTATCTTGCCCGAATAGAAAAGTGGGAACTCTGCTTCACAATTGGAGTAAAATAGAGCAGATCGTGTTAAATACTTTGAGGAAAGGAGAAAGTAATGGAAAAAAATCTTACAATATTCATAACACTTTTAGTGATTTTGGTTTTCGCAGGTATGGCGTGTGCCGGTGATGAACCAGAGGCTCGATTTCCTGAGACCAACGCGGGAAAGCGGGCTTTTTCGTATTTCAGCGCATTCAACAGCAACAACGAGAATGACATGCGAACATATTTAGAGCAGAACTTCGCTTCGCATACCCTTAAGGAGCGTCCCATCGAAGAGCGCATGGCTGTATATCGTCAGCTCAAGAGCGATCTGGCGACTTTGGAGCCGGTAAAAATCCTCAAGGAGAGTGCGGACGCGATCAGGCTGGTGGCTCGATCTGCAAAGGAATCATGGCTGGAGCTGACCTTCGAGCTCGAAAAGAGTGAGCCGTATAAGCTTTTGGGCATAAGGATCATGCGCTTAGATGAGCCGCCTGATCTTGACGCCCAGACTGCTCCGATAACCGAAGAAGAGATGCTAAAGGAGCTTGGGACTTTCATGAATGAGATAACCATGAAGGACGAGTTCTCGGGAGTGGTTCTGCTGGCGAAAGGGGAGACGCCGATCTTCCGGAAAGCTTATGGTTTGGCAAGCAAAGAATACAACGCTCCTAACCGTGTCGATACGCGCTTTAACTTAGGCTCGATCAACAAATATATAACTCGCATCGCGATTGAACAGCTTGAGGGAAAAGGCTCACTCAGATTGGATGACCCCATCATAAAATATCTTTCGGACTATCCCAATAAGGAAGCGGCTGAGAAGGTAACGATCAGTCATCTGTTGGATATGACTTCCGGAATAGGGGATTTCTTTGGTGAGAAATATCAATCGACTCCGAAGGATCGGATCAGGAACCTGTCGGACTACCTGTTGCTCTTCGGGGATGAGTCACTTCTGTTCGAGCCGGGCACGAATCACCAATACTCTAATGGCGGATATATAGTTCTGGGGTTAATCATAGAAAAAGTGAGCGGACAAACCTATTTCGATTATGTCCGGGATCATATCTATAAGATCGCCGGAATGGAGAATACCACCCACCTCGAGGCGGACGTGCCAACGGAGAATGTGGCGAGCGGTTACACCAATAACTGGGATGAAAACGATCACCCTAGCGAGCTGAGGCGTAATAACATTTACACCCGTCCAGCGCGTGGAAGCTCTGCGGGAGGCGGGTATTCCATGGTGGACGATCTTTTGAAACTGGTGGTAGCACTCAAGACGAACAAGCTTTTGGCACCCAAGACTTCGGAGGAAATCAACGGAGCTGGCATCGCCATCGCGGGTGGAGCTCCCGGAATCAATGCCCAAGTGGAAACCAATCCCGAAACTAACTATGTTATCATAGTTCTTTCGAATTACGACCCACCAACAGCGGGCAAGGTTGCAAATAAGATCAACTCGTTTCTTGAGCGCTTGAAATAAACTCGGGGAAAGTTACAAGACTTTTCGACCACACCTCCTTGAACAAGGAGGGGACAAAGGGTAAGTGGACTAAAATACCAGCACCTAACTTAAGTTAGGCGCTGGTTTTTTTCTCATCATAGATTCTTCCGGATCGGATGGGTGCACGGACGTGTCCGTCTGGGCAACCCTCGCCCGATCCGAGTATGACAATCGGGATTCTATTCGGTTAAGTATGAGTTATCTGTTTCCGATAATGATAGCAAATTACGAATTATACTGATGGCACCAGAGGGTCGGGGATTATTTATTCCTCAGGTGTAAAAGACAATCCAGCATAATCACAAACCATTTAGCTTCGTCCCTTCCAAATAAATTTCCGTCCTCAAATCAGGCTTCGTCCTTTTCTAAAAACAACCGTCCCCCGACGAAAGAGATAATTACAGCTATCCATAAAATGGGGGGATGCATGTCAAAGCAGAGACATGATTTTTTAAGAAAGGTGATGTCTGTCATCGTTAAGGGAATAACGATGAAACCAAGGATCAATCACCGGGGATTGAATACTACGGTGATTGCGTTGGCATTCTTGTTGGGCACATACAGTCCGGAGGTGCGGGCGGATCTGCTGTATTCCGGGATTTCCGTCAGTGATGCCGGCACGGATAACCAGATTGCCTATCCGAACACAGGACGAAAAGTTGCGGTCGGGCCAGAGGGGACGATCTACATAGTCTACTACGGCTCGAGTGGTGGTATCCGTGTGGCACGCAGCACCAACCGGGGACAGAGTTTCCAATCGAGCGTGCAGGTGAATGCCACGGGCTCCGAGTCGGAGATCGCTGTCGACGCCGACGGCGTCGTGCACGTCGTTTGGGCCAGCGGTGGCAGCACCTGGTATAGTCGCAGCACTGATGGAGGGTCCAGCTTCTCTGCCCCGACAGCCGCCGGCTCGGTGTCCTCTTCATCGGTGCACCTGGCTGTCGACGCACCCTGGGTTTACATTATCCCCCGAAGTGGAGACTTGTTGTTCCGCAATGGCTCGAGCGGCAGCGGATCGTTTCTGAGCACCGCTTTGGGATCGAGCCAGGCTTATGCGGACGTACATGTCGACCGAGCTAACGGCGACGTGATCGTGGCTACGGACAATCCCACCGTTCGTTATTTGGTCAGCAGCGATCATGGGGCGACGTTTGGTTCCGAGAACTTTCCTGGGGGATCGATCTTCTACTCGACCGCCGTCTTCGCGCCGACGACAACCAGACGGTACTTGTACATTGCGGGCACTGGCTCCGATGCGCTCCGGATCGATGTCGACTCCAACACCCAGACCAGCCTGACATTTGGCAATACGATGATAAGTCAGGGGCGAACGCTGGCCGTCGACCTTTTTGGCAATGTCGTTGACGGTTATGTGAGTGGCAGCGAGGTTCGGTTTGCAATCAGTGCAAATAACGGAGAGACATTCGACTCGCCCGTTATAGTCGATACGGCCGACTACCTTAGCATCGGGATCAGTCGGTACTATGGCGACATCATCGCTGCCTACCAGTCCGGGGGACAGATATTCTGCAACGTTTACGGCGGCCTGATCCTACAAGCACCCAACGTGGTGACTGCCGAGGTTACGGACATCGGTACCACGACAGCGACGGGCGGCGGAAACGTTACCAGCGACGGAGGAGCAAGTGTCACCGCTCGTGGAGTGTGCTGGAGCACGTCAGCCGATCCGACCGTGGCAGGTAGTCACACCACAGACGGTTCAGGAACCGGCACGTTTATCAGCAGTATCACAGGTCTGAGTGCGGGAACTACCTATCATGTGCGGGCATACGCAACCAATTCTGTGGGAACCTCTTACGGAGGTGATTCTTCATTTACTGCCGCTACTGGTGCCACCACACCCACTGTAACGACGGCAACCGTAACCTCTATCGCCTCGACTACTGCATCCAGTGGTGGTAATGTCACCTCAGATGGAGGAGCAACTGTTACCGTTAGAGGAGTCTGCTGGAGCACATCTGCTAATCCGACAGTTGCAGATAGCCATACGACAGATGGCTCAGGAACAGGGACGTTTACGAGTACGATTACAAGCCTGACACCCAATACACTTTATCATGTTCGAGCTTATGCCACTAACTCCGTGGGAACCTCTTACGGAGGTGATTCCTCTTTTACTACTCTAACCACACCTACTGTAACTACGGCAACTATCACTTCTATAACTTCCATCACCGCATCCGGTGGTGGCAACGTTACTTCGGGTGGAGGGACTACGGTCACCGCTCGAGGCGTGTGCTGGAGCACATCTGCTAATCCGACAGTTGCAGATAGTCACACCACAGATGGATCAGGGACAGGGACGTTTACGAGTTCGATTACAGGATTGACGCCCAATACACTTTATCATGTTCGGGCTTATGCCAC
>Ga0315288_10004177_pt1 | contig 18351 bp, 13 predicted proteins | sample YL17G11_20_MG_FD_203454 | JGI IMG/M metagenome (GOLD analysis project Ga0315288, IMG submission 203454) | Sediment microbial communities from Yellowstone Lake, YNP, Wyoming, USA - YL17G11_20 | ecosystem: Environmental > Aquatic > Freshwater > Lake > Sediment | place: USA: Wyoming | collected... | reverse complement strand
CCACCGCTCGCCCGGCATCATCCGTAATGACCCGTCCGCCCGAACGTTCGGTGGCGGCGGTCTTAGGTATCGTCAAAAGGGCCAGGTCCGCATCCTGCTCGGAAAACCCTCTGACCAAGGCTTCAATCGCGGAAGGCTCGATAAACTTGTCGCCCATCGTAATTAGCACCGACCCGAGGTGCCCGGCTCTGTGCAGGGCTTCGGCTGCCACCTGCGCCGCATGGCCGGTGCCGGACTGCGGACTCTGCCGGGCGAACGCAACGCCGGAATGCTCCCTGTTGACCGTTTCGATGACCTGGTCGGCCTCGTGGCCTACAACCACGAGAAATCCGCTGAACCCACGCTCCTTGAAGGCCGAAATCACCCGGTTTATGGCCGGGACGCCGTCGATTTCAAAGCAGACCTTCGCCAAATCGGGCTTGCCCATCCGCGTGCCCTTGCCCGCAGCCAGAATCACGACCGCCGTCTGCTCTACAATGCCTTCATGCTCGTCAGCCCGCATAATCTCGACAAACTTACGCTGTTGGCGGCAAATTGCAAGCATTTTCGGCACAGCACCGGCCTTTGCCGGTTTGGATTCAACTCTACCAGCCGGCTGCCGAGCGACGAATAACACCAACTTCGGCAAAGAAGTCAAACGCGCCTTCCCCCGGAGCAGCAAAGGCCAGGCACGCAAGGGCGGAAGGCATTTTCGCACCTACAGAGGGATAGCAGTGATGGCCGGCTCTGACGTTGCTGCCGAGCCGCGTGAAAGGTGTCCCCAGTGGAACCACTGAATTACATAAAGTTCTATTTTTGCCCTGCCGCCGGGAAGTTTTACAAAGGTAGAGATTTAGTATTACCACTGGGAGCACTGTGCACAGCCGCCGCGTGTCACCCTTGCGCACCCAGCCCCTCTCGCCACTCCTCAGCCACCCCCGGCTCGTCAAAAATCGAACCGGTAGAAAAAGCTGTGTCTATTTATCAAGACACCGCCTTTAATCGCTCAAAATGTGTGACGGAGAAGGAGCTATGTCTATTTATCAAGACACAGCCTTTGATGGCTCAAGATACATTAGGGAGAAGTAACTATGACACTGGGCACAGCTTTGGCACTTGTTTTATCTGACTTCTGTCATCTAACCTCTAACCAGTGCAAGGACATAAGGCGGAAGTCCTCGAAATTCACCTTGCAGTCGCCGTTTACGTCCCCCGCAACGATTGTCTCACAGACCGGCTCGCCAAAGTACGATTTACTCGCCTCACCGGTTCCACCATAGGCCCCCATATTGATTCGCCCGCCGTTGGGAAACGGCTCTTGCCCAATAGGCGTCATCGGATCACCCGCGTCAATACAGAGGCTCGTCACATCGTCTATCGTCCATCGTCCCTCGTTCGGCTCCCATCGCCCCCCCTGCGATTTCAAATGATAATCACCATTCTCCGGATCAGCAAAACAAGGATCGGCATCTATGTTCCCTGTTCCCGGCCACCCGCCTCGTATATCGCAATAGCTTGCGGCTGCCGATGACTCCTCGTTCATCAGGACTATCTCATCGGGGCCGTTACCCCAAAGGATACAGTTGGATAGGGATATCTTCCCACTGAGAGAGTAAATGCCACGCTCATTGCCGGTGAACGTACAGCCTGCTATCTTTGGGAAGCTCCCCCTATAATTACTACATAGGACACTATACTCGTTATTACCGCTGAACGTACAGTTAATTATCATTGGAGAACTGCCCGGGTACTCGCTGGCCAGCCCGCCACCTCCACCACCTCCGTTGTCACGGATGATACAGTTGCTGACTGTTGGGCTCGACGACCTGCAATAAATCCCTCCGCCAACATAGTAGCTGCCCCACGGAGGATAAAGCTCTAACTCCATCGGTGCACGCCCGTTCCTTATAGTGAAACCGGCCACCACCGAATCGGCGCCTTCACCGGAATGGAAACGGAATCCTCGATGCCGATTCAAATAGTGTTCGGTGGCGTTGCAGTCGATAATGCAGTTCTCGGGGCCGTTCTCTGATTTGACGGTGATAGCCTTGCCGTGAAAGTCAATATCGCGATTACCTGGGCCGGTGTACCGGCCGTCGGCAACGACTACGGTGTCGCCGTCGTTGGCATCGTCAATCGCGGCCTGGATGTTGTTGAAGTGCGCCGGCCCATCGTCATCGACCGTAATTGTCCGGCCGTGCGTGAAACCGACGCCAGTTCCCAAAACCAGAAATACCGCCGCGGCTGTTACAATCGCCCGTCTCATAACTCATCCCAATTTCAAAAGTGCGCCACTATTCGCACTTATTATACCATATTGGTCCCATCCATCCAAGGGGGAAACACCAAATTCCGCAAAGTCCTGTTCCATGCGTCTGGGATTCGTCCAGCTCCAATACCAGTTGAAATGCACTGTTGCCGCCGTTGCCACTGCCGCCAGCTCGTGCTGCATCCAGCCGCCGCCTCTCACCCCCGCCCAGCCTCCGCCGTTTCTCCCCCCACAGCCTTCTCGCCAGAAACCGGGCTGCCAGAAAAAGCTATGTCTATTTATCGTTAACTTTCGCACTTTTTGAGAGCCAAAATCGCTGCCAAACAGGGTTTTATATGCGATCTGGAATTAAACGCATGTTCGAGAAAAGCTCCGAACATCACATAAATTCGCCGAGTGGAGGCTACAGGGCTTGTGGCCCAAATCTACCCAGGTTAACATCTTGGCAAAAGTGCGAAAGTTCACTTTATCAAGACATGGCCTTTAATCGCTCAAGATGCGCGGGCTGCCGCCGGCCACCCCCGCCCAGCCGCCACCCGCCGGGCACCCCTTCCAAGCCGTCGGCGGCCATTCCCCCACAGCCTTCTCGTCAAAAGCCGGGCCCGCAGGAAAAGCTATGTCTATTTATCAAGACATAGCCTTTAATTGCTCAAGATGCGCGAGAGACAGGCGGGGGAAGGTGCGACGCTCTTTGGCGGGGAGGACGAGTCCTGGAGCGCTAAGGGCGTATCCGCTTGGCTTCGCAGACGAATCTATACAGGACTTCCGCCCTTGAGCAAGCGTGCATCTTGGTGAAGATGCGGAGCAACTGCTTGTCAACTGTCCCGACGGCAGTGCGCATACGCCTGGCAAGCTCACGGTCCGTCAGCACACCGCTAAGCAGATAGCGCGCAATCTGCTTCTGTCTCGGCGAGAGCTTGTAGTGCTCCGCCACCATATAAAACTGATGCTCCGATACAACCATTAGATCGACTCCAAACGACCGCCAAATCGGACTACACCCTGCTTCGGGCGCGCCCGCGTCTCTACCGGCCAAGTTGCTGCACCTTCAGAACATTCCCCAGCAAGGCCAGCTTCATAGCCTTCACTGCATACATTGTACTCTTGCGAGGACGAAAAAGCCATGTCTATTTATCAAGACACACCCTTGAATTCCGAGATACCTCGGAGCAATAGTCCGGGGACAATGCGGCGGAAAGACCTGTGTCTGTTTATCAAGACACCGCCTTTAATTGCTCGATATGCGCGAGGGAGAGGCGGGGGAGCGTGCGATGGAAGTCGCAGAAGCAGTTTGCAGTCTCGATTTCTATCTAAGTTCTCAAGTTGTGCATTTACAAAGGGTCATGAATGAAGGGCCGATGAAATATCCCAGCGACATTCCACCAAATACACACGTAGCCTCTTTGCCGGATAAAGCAGGAACCTGCCCCCTGAGCCCTGGAAGATTGGCTTTTTCCAGAGCCGCAGTCAGCAGGTTCCACTGGTCGTGCTTCTATTTCGTTAATGCTGGCTGTTCAGCCTCACCAATCCTACCGTTTCTTGAGCGTAACACTCATCTGGCCGTGCAGCATGCTCTCCAAGTCCGGATTCGTCGTAATAGCCTCTATGTACTTAGGGTCGGCCATCCTGGGATTTATGTTGTGGGCAAGAATCACCCCTCCCGGACGAACCAGCGGCAGCAGCTTGTTTAGGTAATCGGTGTATCCTTCCTTGTCCGCGTCGATAAATACAACGTCGATCGGCTCTTTGAGCTTCGTAACGTTCTCGTGGGCGTCACCCTCGACGAGCGTAACGCTGGCATCAACGCCGGCCTTCTTGAAGTTCTCGCGGGCCAGCGCAGCCCTTTCGGCGTTGATCTCGTGCGTGGTCAGCTTCCCGCCGGTCTTCTGAAGGGCGAGGCTCAGCCAGATGCCCGAATAGCCGTTGGATGTGCCGATCTCGACAACGTGCTTGGCGCCGACGGCCTCGGTCATCATCCGCAGCAGCCTGCCGTCTTCGATTTGGACATTCATCATTCCTCCTCGCTGGTTCTTGTCCATATCATCGAGCACTGTGAGGATTTTTTTCTCGGCGTCGGTCTTGCCTATCGGCGAACTTTGGAAGAACGGCTGATCGCCTCCCCCCGGCGCGCCAGAACCGGGGCCGCCCCCGCCAGGCCCGCCCATGCCAGACCCGCCCATGCCAGACCCGCCCATCCCAGGCCCGCCCCCGCCGGGACCACCCATACCGCCACGCATTCTCTCGCTTCTCTGCTTCATATCCGCAATCAACTGGCCCATCTTCTCTCTGTTATTCTGCTTATAGGCCTCTTCGAGGTCGTTGAGCCACGTCTGCATACCGCCCCGCATATCCTGGCCCGGCTGCATCCCGGGGCTCGATCTGCCGCCGCCTCTCGCCTCACGAGGCGCTGGGCCGCCTGTTTCCTGGGCCGCCAGCACCCCCGCCAGTACAACCACAACAGCAATCCACAATGTAGCCTTCTTCAACATTTCTTGCTCCTTTCAAATACGATTTCTTGTTGGCGTCGGTCCTTATGCGGACATGATCAAGGCAACTGATAGACTCATCTTTTTCATTGTAATTCCCGATTCGTCACTAACCGAAAACCTGCTGATTTATTGCTATCATAACCAAATGCTTCTGCCTGGAGACTGTTGCACCGGTTTCGTTACTTGGCTTTCACGTCGTAGCAGAACAGTAGATCCTGGTCGCGCACGTATAGTTTTCCGTTGGCAATGACCGGGTGAGACCAGGCCGGCAGCTTGCTGCGATCCGGCTGTTCAAAGCGGCTGCGTTCGGTGTACTGCTTCGGGCTCGGCTCGATAAGGAGGATGGCGCCATCCTCCATGCGATAGTAGAGCAGGCCGTCAGCCAGAGCCAGCGAGCCTTTCGCGCGCCGGCCTGCGCTCTCACGCTGATCCCACATGACTTTGCCGGTCTTGAACTCGAGGCAGGCCAGCGCGCCTCCCTCATTTCCGCCGGTGGCGCCGTAGAGGTAACCATCCATAAGGATCATGCCGCCGTGGTGGTTCTGCATGTCTGTGGTGGCATAGACTTCCTCGGCCTTGACCGTGCCGTCGGCATCCTTACTGAGCTTGACCAATCCGCCGCCTGCGCCATAAGCTGAGGAGGCGAACACCATTCCATCGTGGAAGACCGGCGTGGAACAGTTAATAGCCATGCCGTTGGCGGGCTTGTTATACCTCCAGAGAAACTTGCCGTCCGAGGCGGCGACGCCGATGAGCGCCCTGGCGGTAAGCTGCACAACCTGGCGCTGCCCTTCGAAGTCGATTGCAATCGCCGAGGCGTAGGCCGCTCCGCCACCACCGCCGAAACCGCCGAAACCACCACCGCCGCCGCGACCGCCGCGACCGCCGCCAAAGGCCCCGCCTGAACCGCCGGTCATCGGGTTCGTCATGCCTCCCTCAAATCCCTGATCCGGCTGCCAGACATTGCCGCTCGAATCCGTAAACGGCGCGGACTGGCCGGCCTTGATCCGTATTGTCGTTGCGCGAGACGCAGCACCCTCTGCCTGCGGAAGGATTTCAATCGCTTTAATCGCCGGGTTTTCGACCTTGGGCGTGAACACAATGCGAAACTCTCCGTTGGTCACTTCCACGGGCACCGTTTCAATATAGGCCCGGTAGGGACCGCCGGCCTTTACCCAGATGTCAAAGTCCTTGAATTCCTTGCCCTGGACATTGAAGGAAAAAACACGCTGGCCGGGGGCGGTAATGCCTTCGTAGGTCTCCGCAAAGTAGAGCTTGGCCAGATACTTGCCGTTGGGAATCTTGCAGGAGAACGCGGTCATCGAAAAATGCTCGCCCACGAACAAGCCCGGATCCCTGGTTCCGGTGACCCCCGAAGCCGAAACGCCGCCGGCTGGGGCGGAAGCAGCAGAACCGCCGCCGGCTCCACCGGCACTCCCTCGATCACCGCCGCGTTCGCTGGCACCAGCTCGATCACCACCCGCTCCGCTGGGTGCTCCAGAAGCGGCGGCCGGGCTGTCGGACATCCTGGACTTCCAGATCGTCTCGCCGGTCAGCTTGTTCAGGGCCACCAGCATCGCATCGGCCCCGCCGGGGGTGACAACTACTTTGTCGCCATCAACGAGTGGTGATTCGCGGTAACTCCAATTTGGTATGCGCCCTCCAAAATCCTCTGTCATGCTGCGCTGCCAGATGATCTTGCCGTCTTCCACTTGCAGACAGACCACGTTCCCAGCCAATCCCTCGACATAGAGCCGTTCGCCATCGACCGTCGGCGTGCACGCCGGCCCCTCTCTTCCCTGCGATGCCCGCTGCCGGAAGGCCGGCCCAAGAGGCATTGCCCAGATTTCACTTCCGTCCTTCTCGGACAGGGCCCAGACGACTTCCTCATCGCCGCGATTGCTCATGACGAAAACACGCCCGGCGGCAATGGCTGGACCGCTGTCGCCCCCGCCGAGTTTGTCGATTCTCCAGGCAAGTGGTGGACCATTTTCAGGCCATTGCTTGAGCAGGCCGGTGTCCGCGGACTTGCCGTCCCGGTTCGGCCCCTGCCATTGCGGCCAATCCGCGGCCATGCTGCTGTAAGCGACTGCCATCAAAACTAATGCTGTCAACGTTGCTTTAACCTTCATTTTCTACTCCCTTCAAATACGATTTCCTTCTTTCATCAGTTTTCATGCGGACATGATCAAGGAATTGATAAACTCGTCCTTACCATAGCGGCGTCCGATTCGCTACTAAACGAAAAGCTCCTCATTTATTGCTATCCGATGCCTATCGGACGACTACGCATTTCATCTGCTTCTGGTCTCGAATAAGGAGCTTGCCATCGGAAAGTGCCATCGCTGCCCAGTTTTGATTCCCATCTCCAAGCAACTCTGCTGTTGCAACCGGTTTGAAAGCTGACGGGTCAGGCTTAATAAGATATAACTTTGTACTGCCATCGGTAGCGAGGATCAACCCGTCGGCGAGAATCATACCACCTTTACTGAATGCAGGCGAGCGGCTGGTTTTCCACATAATCTTGCCGTCCATGCTCATACATACCAGGCCGTCACTGCGTTCATTTGTTGTGTATTGAACGTAGAAATAACCATCATGTAATATTGGCGGCTGCGTATGTGCGCCAAATTCAATAGTTTTATATAGTTCTGTAACTCCGTAGCTGTCGTCTGTTTTCTTTTCAATCTTTATCATCACCGCCCCGGCGTTATAGGCGCCCGTGATGAGCATCCGCCCTTCACCGGCATCGACTGCACTTGGAACTGGTATCCAGCATGAGAAGTTCGTATATTCCCACAGAGTTTTGCCGGTAAGCGGTTCGATTCCAACTACTTTACCGCCGCTGCCGCTTCTTCCGGCAGATGCGGTAATCATAACAAGATGATCTTCCTGGCCAACTTTAACTATTGACGGGCTTATATATCCGTTAAATCCGGGATTACCAAGAAACGGTGTTTTCCATTTTTCTTGGCCTGTGAGCTTGTCATAAGCAACCACCCCGGCCTGAGGGGCCTGTGGGGCCACAATAAGCAAATCACCGTAAACCAAAGGACACTGAGCAACTGCCCACATCGAAAGTCGTCCACCGCCATAATCAGTCCAAATATTCTTATTCCAGACGGGCTTGTGTGTGTTTATATCTATGCAATAAAGGTCGCCGTTGTGACCGCACGAATAAACATTATTGCCGTCAACGGCAGGTACGCTGCGCGAACCGGGAAACTCAACAGAGCCTGGAGCGTTATAACCAAATTTCCAGAGTTCTTTGCCGTTTGAAAGGTCGAAACACCGCAGATTATCGCCGACCTGATCGTCTCTATCGAGCAAATAGACCTTACCGTCTTTGACAACAGGTCCGCCGAAACCTCTGCCAAGAGCAACAGTCCATAGGACTTCCGGCCCATTCTCAGGCCAGGAGCGTAGAATACCTTTCTGGTCTGAAATACTATTTCTGTTGGGCCCAAGATACTGCGGCCAATCGGATAGACTGCTGCAAGCCGCCGCCATCAATACTACTGCTGTCAACGTCACTTTAACCTTCATTTTCTACTCCTTCCAAATACGATTTGTTGTTGGTGTCGGTCTTCATGCGGACATGATCCAGCAAAATGCTTTCTAAGTCTTTTCTTCCAACGCTCCTTTCGCGCTAAACAAATCGATTCTGCACTGCGTGCACATGCGCATAAAGCACGCCTCATCCTTACTCTTTGTGTAGGTAGTGGGCGCAAACAGATTCGGGTTACACCAAAAAAGAAAAAAAAAGAGACGCCGCCGAACTCAGAAGGGAAAGTTCTCAGCACCGCAAATGCGGTCTCACAGCGGCCAGGAATTTCTTAACCGGTTGCCGCCGCACGGCTTAAAGCTCTTTTATGAAGATGTTCTTGAATTGGAGCAGGCTCGGCGGGCCTCCCATTCCCCGTCGCTTTTACCGCAAACAAAGTCTGCTCAGAAGGAAGTGAACGAGGACTCCCACAGAAAAGGGTTTGACAGCAAACGCACGAAATGCTTATATCGACGGCACTTAAGATTTCAGGCGCCCGTAGCTCAATTGGATAGAGTGCCGGACTTCGAATCCGAAGGTTGCAGGTTCGAGCCCTGCCGGGCGCGTTTCTTAAGTCGCGGGCTTAAAAGCGTTTACGCACAGGAGCCTTTTTCGATGTCACCTTCTGACGGGGACTTGTGCCAGATTTGTGCCAAGTTTCGACACGCGGTTATCTCCCTACCACGGTCCAGCAGATCATCGGCGACAGATAGATAAAATCTATCGGTCGTGGCGAAATCTGCATGACCGGCCAATCTCATGACGTCGTGTTCACTCATGCCGTTGGCCAGCCAATTACTTAGGACCGTGCGTCGCAGATCGTGGAACGTCTTCCCCGTGATACCGGCACGATGTAGAAGCGTCCGATAGCGCTCCCTGAAGTTGTTCAGGACTTTCAGACGACTATCTGAGTAGCTCCATCTGCCCTGTCGTCTCAACTCCTGAATTCGTTCATATCGTTCCTGGGACACAAACACATAGGGATGGCCTTCTGGCTGTTGCTCCTGATGGCGTGCCAACAGGTTCACGACTTCCTCTGTCAAGGGCAATCTACGACGATCGTGTCCTTTCGGCAAGGCTGCATGAAATGATTCATTGTTGCTGGTATCGTCAGTTGTGGCCGGGAAGTTCCGCGTGATCGGCGGGCCATGGAACGGGTCGGCGGGCGGGCCGGCGAAAGCGATTTTCCGGAGAACCGACTGATGAGCACCAGACAACGAGCAACACTTCCCCGCGCCTTATCGAAAGCGCATCGCCAGTTCGATCTCTGGCGTAGCGGACAGCGCAAGCGTTGCCCGACTGCCTCAAGAACTCTGGCGTCAGGCCGTAGCCCTCGCCCGTGAGCACGGGCGTGTTCACCTCGGGTATCGTCTCAGTCCTCGAGGGTCGCCGTATCGCGTTGTTCTTCACAGGCCACCGCCATGCCGGGGAGAACCTTACCGCGGTGTTGAAGCAGCGGGCCTCACAGCTCGCTCCGCCCATCCAGATGTGCGACGCCCTGTCCCGCAATATGCCTGAAGAACTCAAGGCCATCGTGGCCAACTGCCTGTCATACCTCTCTCACTTGGGTTATTTGAAGGTATCAATCAGTTGTTGACTTTTCTGAAAACATACGGCGTGCTGGTTTTGTTGATTTACATAGCCGCCAAAGGCAGCGCGTGTTCGAAGCGGCTTCGAAAACACAGCCCCTACAGTCATTAAGATACCTGGCCTACGTTTTTTGCCTGGCCACAAATGGCGAGAGATCTCGGAGGTGGTTGACGATTTGGGGCATTTTTTCGACGGTGAAGTCGATTTCATCTTCGGTGTTGTATCTGCTGAGGCTGAAGCGGATAGAGCCGTGTGCGGCGGTGAAGGGAACGCCCATTGCGCGGAGGACGTGGGATGGTTCGAGTGAGCCGGAGGTGCAGGCTGAGCCGCTGGAGGCGCAGATGCCGAACCTGTCGAGCATAAGCAGAATCGCTTCTCCCTCGATGTATTCGAAGCTGATGTTGGTTGTGTTGGGCAGGCGGTTTTTCGGGTCGCCGTTGATGCGGCAGTCGGGGCAGGATTCGAGAATCGCTTTTTCGAGCTTGTCGCGCAGTTTTTTGACGCGGGTGTTTTCGAGTTCGATATTTTCGGCGGCCAGCTCACAGGCCTTCCCGAGTCCGACGATTCCGGGGACATTTTCGGTGCCTGCTCGACGGCCTGATTCCTGATGGCCACCGAGCATAAACGGCGAAAGGCGCGTGCCCTTTCGGACGTAGAGGACGCCAACGCCTTTTGGGGCGTGGAGCTTGTGACCCGAGAGGCTGAGCAGGTCGATACGGCTCTCAGAGAGATTCAGCGGGATTTTGCCGACGGCCTGGACGCCGTCGGTGTGGAAAACGATGCCCTTGTCGGTGACCAGGCGGGCGATTTCTTCAACGGGGAAGATCGTGCCTGTCTCATTGTTGGCGTACATAATGGTGACGATGGCGGTGTTGTCGTCGATTTGGGCCTCGAGCTCGCCGAGGTCGAGGCGGCCCTGCTTATCGACGCCGATCTCGACGACTGTGTAGCCGAGGTTTTCGAGGTCGCGGCAGACGGCGAGGACAGCCGGGTGCTCGACGCGGGTCGTTATGACCTTTCGCTTGTTGGGGGCGGCGGCGATGGCGCCTTTTATTGCGGCGTTGTCGCTTTCGGTGCCGCCGCTTGTGAATATGACCTCGGCGGACTCACAGCCGAGCAGAGCGGCGACCTGTTCGCGGGCCTTTTTGATTCTGCGTCCGATTTGCCCGCCGAAGGTGTGCATGCTCGAAGGATTGCCGTAGAGATCGCAGAACAGGGGGCGTATTTCCCGGAGCACCTCGTCGGCGACTTTTGTCGTTGCGTTGTTATCGAAGTATATGGTTTCCATTACGTTTAGTCTTTCTCTTGCGGATAAGGGCTGAACCGGCGGTAAAACCGCCGGCTAAATACAGGAGATTCGATTCGTAGTTATTGTCATCGCTTGCTCCATACAGTTGTGCGGTCAGGCTTGCGCATCGGGCTCGTTTTGTTCCTCGACGACGAGGTCCGGAGAGACGAATTCTCTTAGTTTAGCTTCGACGACGTCCCTCATAGTGAACTCGGCGAGCTGGCACTGGGCGCACATTCCCCTGAAAGCGACGATGACCTTGTTTCCCTCGATGTCTATCAGCTCGATGTTGCCGCCGTCGGCTCGAAGGGCGGGCCTGATTTGTTCGTTTATCGTCTGCTGGATTAGCTGTATCTTTTGAATGTTAGTGAGTTTTCCCGCTCGCCCGGGTGTGGGAGCAGGCTGCTCCTTTATTTTGTCGCCGCGGACTTTTTCGATAATCTTTTCGATTTCACCCTGGCAGCCGCCGCATCCGCCGCCCGCTTTGCAGTAATTTGTGACCTGTTCGACGGTTGTGAGGTCATTTTCCCGGATGACCCTTTCTATTTCGGAGTCGGTGACACCGAAACAGGTGCAGACGATATTACCTTCAAGCTCGTGCTTTTTTGCGCCGCCGCCCTTGAAGTTGTCGATTGCGGCTTCGAGGGCCTCTCTGCCCATGACGGAGCAGTGCATTTTCTGTTCGGGCAGGCCTCCGAGGTAGTCGGCGATGTCTTTATTTGTCACTTTTGCGGCTTCTTCGAGAGTCATACCCCTTATCATCTCTGTTAGAACAGAGGAAGTTGCGATTGCACTTGCACAGCCAAAGGTTTTGAACTTGGCGTCGGCGATTCTGCCGTTCTCGTCGAGCTTGAAGGTGAGCCGCAGGGCGTCGCCACAGGCGAGTGAGCCGACCTCTCCGACGCCGTCGGGGTCTTCTATTTCGCCGACGTTTCGAGGATTGAAGAAGTGATCTCTTACTTTATCGGTGTATTCCCACATAAACTCGTATCTCGTATCCCGATGAATTGGGGGGGTAAATATGTCTTGCGTTATTGACTTTTTTTCAGTGCTTGCTCAAAGTCCATTATTATATCATGAATATGTTCCGTGCCTACGGAGGCTCGGACGTAATCGGGCGTAACGCCGGCGGCGAGCTGCTCGGCCTCTGTCAACTGTGAATGTGTGGTGCTGGCCGGGTGTATGACGAGGGTCTTGCTGTCGCCGATATTTGCAAGGTGGCTGGCGAGCTTGACGGAGTTAATGAACTTTATGCCGGCCTTTTTGCCGCCTTTGATGCCGAATCCGACAATTGCGCCGCAGCCTTTAGTCAGGTATTTCTTAGCCAGTGCGTGGTCGGGGTGCGAGGGCAGGCCTGGGTAGTTGACCCAGGTGATCTGTGGCTGTTTTTCGAGCCATTTGGCGAGCGCAAGGGCGTTTTCGCTGTGCCTGGGCATACGCAGGTGTATGGTTTCGAGGCCCTGAATAAAGAGAAAGGCATTGAACGGGGAGATGCAGGATCCCATATCGCGGAGGAACTGGGTTCGGGCTTTGATTATGTAGGCGAGGTTGCCGAAGGATTCGACGTATTTGACGCCGTGATAGCTGGGGTCAGGCTCGGTGAGCTCAGGGTACCTGCCGTTGGCCCAGTCGAATTTGCCGGAATCGACGATTGCGCCGCCGATGGACGTCCCGTGCCCGCCGATGAATTTTGTGCAGCTATGGACGACTATGTCGATGCCGTAGTCGATGGGACGGAAGAGGATGGGAGTCATTACCGTATTATCGCAGATGACGGGCAGGCCGTTCTTGTGGGCGAGCTCGGCGATTTTTTCATATTGCAGCACATCGTTCTTGGGGTTCCCGATGGTCTCAATATAGATCAGGCGGGTGTTGTCCTTTACGGCCCTTGCGAAGTTCTCCGGGTCTTTGGGGTCAACGAAGGTGACATCGATGCCGAGCTTTGGGAAGGTGTGGCTAAAGAGGGTCACTGTGCCGCCGTAGAGCGAGTTCGATGAGACTATATGTCCCCCGGCGCCGCAGATGTTAAAGATGCTGACGTAGATGGCGGATTGGCCGGAGCTCAGCGCCAGGCCGGCAACGCCTCCTTCGAGGGCGGCGATACGTTTTTCGAAGACGTCAGTGGTCGGGTTCATCAGGCGGGTGTAGATATTGCCGAACTCTTTCAGCGCGAAGAGATTTGCCGCGTGGTCGGTGCTCTTGAAGACATAGCTGGTTGTCTGGTAGATCGGCACCGCCCTGCTCAAGGTGTCGGAGTCGATTTGTTGACCTGCGTGGAGAGCCAATGTTTCGAGATGATGTTGAATTTCCTGTGCCATTTTTGATTCCTGACTATTTTTTTGGTAAGACTTCTATCATTCTATCGAGCGAGGTTTTCGCTTTTACCCCGATTTCTTCGGGGACGGTGATTCGGTATTGCAATCCATCGAGGGATGCGATGATTTTATCCAGGGTGATTTTCTTCATATTTGGGCAGACGGCCCTGTCGGTGGGGGTGATGAATTCTGCGTTGGGATTTTTCTTTTTCAGTGCGTGGATTATTCCGGACTCGGTGGCGACGATAAAGGCGTGGGCGGGGCTTTTGGCGGCGAAGCCGAGCATTTGCGATGTGCTGAGAACCTGGTCGGCGAGGTGTTTAACCGGCTCACTGCACTCGGGGTGGGCCATTACGACGGCGTCGGGGTGGCTTTTCTTTGTGTTTTTTATGTCGTGCTCGGTTATGTTGATATGCGTGGCGCAGTAGCCCGGCCAGAGGATGAGCTGGCGGCCCGTCTTCTCGGCGACAAACTGGCCGAGATGCTGATCCGGGACGAAGATGATTTTGGTATTTTGCGGGAGCGAGTCAACGAGCTCGACGGCATTGGCGCTGGTGCAGCAATAGTCGCTCTCGGCTTTGACTTCGGCGGTGCTGTTGACATAGCAGACGACCAGTGCGCCGGGATGGCTCTGTTTTAGCTTTCGCAACTGGTCAGCGGTAATCATATCAGCCATAGGACAGCCGGCGAACTTGTCGGGCAGAAGCATGGTCTTTTGCGGCGAGAGAATGGTGGCGGTCTCCGCCATAAACCGCACGCCGCAGAAAACGATTACATCGGCGTCGGTTCGTGCGGCTTCTATGCTCAGGCCGAGCGAATCGCCGGTGAAATCGGCGAGGTCCTGTATCTCGGCGGGCTGATAGTTGTGCGCGAGTATGACGGCGTTACGCCGGGTCTTGAGTTCTTGAATTTTTTCAAGCAGTCTATTGTCCAAAAGAGCCTCCCCGCCGAGCTGCGCGGCAAGATGCAGAATCAAGCGGTCTTTGGTGGGGTCAATTTGTGCTCCCGGCCGTTTTTGATAAATACTAAATCGGGGTTCGGGGTTTTGACTGTGACGCCGGCCGGAACGGACTCCTTTATCCAGACGTTTCCGCCGATTACGGCGCCTTTGCCGATGACAATATCGCCAAGTATCGTGGCCTCGGCATAGATAGTGACGTTGTCCTCTATGGTTGGATGTCTTTTACCGCCCTTTATCACCCTTCCCCTTTCGTCCTTTGCAAAGCTCAAGGCGCCGAGCGTGGCGCCCTGGTAGATTTTGACGTTATCGCCGATGACGCTTGTTTCGCCGATAACGACTCCGGTGCCGTGGTCGATGAAGAAGCTCTTGCCGATAGTTGCGCCGGGATGTATGTCGATTCCGGTTTTGGCGTGCGCACATTCGGCCATAATACGTGGAATGAGGGGCACCTGCTTTAGATAGAGCTCGTGAGCAATACGATGGGTGGCAATGGCGATGATGCAGGGATAACTTATCACAATTTCCTCATAAGATTTCGCGGCGGGGTCGCCTTCAAACGCTGCGCGGACGTCGCCTTTGAGGAGATCTCTGATTTTGGGCAGCCGAGTCAGCAGGTGCTGGGTGACATTCTCGGCCATTGTTCGGCAGTCGCATCCGTCGCACTTTTTTATTTTGCACTGGTATTTGAAGGCTCGCTCGATCTGTGCCGAAAGCTCGTCATACACTTGGCAGAGAATGTCGCCGACTATAAAATTGATATTCGATTTTGTGACGGTTCTTTTTCCGGTATGGCCCGGAAAGAGCACCTCGATGAGCAATTCGAGGATTTCAAGAATCTCTCCTCTGACGGGCAGATTGGAGGCGTCGATGAAGTTTATTCCGCAATCGCCTTTGTAGGTCTCGGCGATTTGGGCGACGAGGGTTTTGATTTTCTTATCGTTGAATCTTTTCTTTTGCATCGTCGGATTCTCCGGCAAAAACCGTTTAGGGCTATTCAAACATACCTGTTGAAATATATCTTTCTCCGGTGTCTGGCAAGATAACGACAATTGTCTTGTTTTCGTTTTCGGGACGTTGCGAAAGCCGGATCGCGGCCCACATAGCGGCGCCCGAGCTAATGCCGGCCATTATACCCTCCTTTGCGGCCAACCGGCGGGCCGTCTCCATAGCGTCATCGTTGGCGACCTGTATGATTTCATCAATCAGCTCGATCTTCAGAACTTCGGGGACAAAGCCGGCGCCGATGCCCTGTATTTTGTGGGGGCCGGGTCGGCCGCCGGAGAGAACGGGGGAATCCTTAGGCTCAACAGCAACGGCCTTCAAGTTCTTGTTGTGCTGCTTTAGGACTTCTGCGCATCCGGTGAGGGTTCCGCCGGTCCCTACTCCGGCGACAAAGACGTCGATATCGCCGTCCGTATCCATCCATATCTCTTTTGCTGTGGTTTCTCTGTGGACCTGCGGATTTGCGGGGTTTTTGAACTGCTGCGGCATGAAGGAGCCGGGATTCTCTGCGACGAGCTGCTCAGCCTTCCGGACAGCTCCGGTCATGCCAAGCTCGGCCGGGGTCAGGACGATCTCGGCTCCGAACAGCTTAATGAGCTTTCTTCTCTCAATGCTCATTGATTCGGGCATTGTGAGCATCAGCCGATAGCCCTTTGCGGCACAAATGAAGGCAAGGCCGATGCCGGTATTTCCACTGGTCGGCTCGATAATGAGGGTGTCGGGCTTTATAAAGCTGTCTTTTTCGCCGGCTCGTATCATCGCCTTTGCGATCCTGTCTTTGACACTGCCGCAGGGATTATACGACTCAAGCTTTGCGAGAATGGTTGCATCGGGTGAGCCGAGCTTGTTGATTTTAACCAGGGGCGTAAAGCCGACTGCAGCAACGATATTCTCAAATATTGCGCTCATAGGTCTCTCCATTCATATCTGATAATCCGAGGCGCCGGATCCCTTAGCCTGGTCAACCAAGTCCTGCAGGGTAACGGACTGGAGGACACCTTCAATTGCCCGGTGCACCTTTGCCCAGACGTTCCGAGCGGCACAGTCGGCGGCCCGCTGACAGTAACCGGCATTCTCGACACACTCGGCGGTGGTCACGCATCCTTCGAGGCAATGAAAAATGTCACTGATTCTTATCTGCTCCGGGGGCCTTGCAAGGACATAGCCTCCTTTGGCTCCTCTGACACTTCTTGCCAGGCTGGCGGATTTGAGTACAGCCATCAGTTGCTCGAGATATTTGGCCGATATTTCCTGACGACGGGCAATTTCCCTGAGCTGCATAGGGCCTTTTGAGGCGTTTTCAGCCAGATCCAACATAGCCCTGACGCCATATCTTGTTCTTGTAGAAAGCTTCATACCAACTCCTGTATTCCTACTGAATTAGTAGTATATTATACGAATCCAGCACTCGATGGTAGCAAAAAAACTGAAAATTAACGAAAAATTTCGCAGGGATTCGCAAAAGGGTCTGGTTTCGGCCTTTTTGAAGGCCCCATTCGAGGGCAGTTGAGGTCGCTGACAGGCTACTATACAGGGTGCAACAGCAATTAACTTGACACAATAGCCGGAGGTCCTTAGACTGAGATGGTGCTTATGTTTCGGTGCAAAAAGAGGGGCCTTGCAGCATGGTAAAACGTGCCAAGAAAAGGGTAGTGTTCATATCTTCTTTTCCGCCAAGAAAATGCGGAATTGCAACATTTACGTCCGATCTGATCAGAAGTGCGGCGGCGGCGGCGCGAGGGGAATTTGAGCCGTTAGTTGTGGCAATGCGGTCTGGGGAGGATTTGAAATATGACGATCCGGTGAAGTTTGAGATCCGGCAGGACGTGAAGAGGGATTACATCACTGCGGCGGACTATATCAATTTCAGTCATGTTGACTTAGTGTCGGTTCAGCATGAATTCGGGCTGTTCGGCGGAGAAGGCGGCTCTTACCTGAACCTGCTGCTCAACAGGTTGAAGGCGCCGATAGTGACGACTCTGCACACGGTTCTCGATGAGCCGGAGGAGGCTTACCACAAGGCGATGGTTGAGGTTTGCGACGCCTCGTACAAGGTAATCACAATGAACGAACGCGGCGTGACGATGCTGCGGGACGCGTATGGGGTATCGGGCAGCAAAGTGGAGCTAATCGCACACGGGATACCCGATTTACCTTTCGTTGACAGCAACTACTACAAGCACAAATTCCAGATGGAAGGCCGAAGGACCATTCTGACGTTCGGGCTTCTCAATAAGAACAAGGGCATCGAGGTTATGCTGGAGGCGATGCCGAGGATAATCCAAGCGGAGCCGTCGGCGCTGTATATCGTGCTGGGCATGACACACCCGAACGTGCTGATGAGCGATGGGGAATCGTACAGGTTTCGTCTTCAAGGGCTGGTAAAAGACCTTGGGCTGCAGGATCACGTGATTTTCCACAACAGATTTGTGAGCGAGCAGGAGCTGCACAATTTTCTGTGCGCCGCCGAGATTTACGTGACGCCTTATCTGAGCAGGAAGCAACTGACAAGCGGGACATTATCGTTTGCGGTCGGTACGGGCAAGGCTGTGGTCTCGACGCCCTATTGGGCGGCGATGGAGCTTCTGGCCGACGGGAGAGGCAAGTTAGTGCAATCGGGAGACTCAAAGGAGATTGCAGAAGCGATAGTGGAGCTGCTTGAGAACGATTCGCTGTTTTACTCACTTCGGAGGCGCGCTTACGATTACGGCAGGTCTCGGACGTGGCCGAAAATCGGGCAAGTGTATTGGAAGCTGTTTAACGCAAAGCGAGCTCCTATCCCGATTGGCGCGAAGAGTCCGCTGACAGCGGCCGAGACAATATCGAGTATCGAAGTCCCGGAGCCTTCGCTGGAACACCTAAAGCGGCTGACCGACGATACGGGGCTTTTCCAGCATGCGAAGTTCACGATACC
>Ga0315288_10004176_pt1 | contig 18369 bp, 13 predicted proteins | sample YL17G11_20_MG_FD_203454 | JGI IMG/M metagenome (GOLD analysis project Ga0315288, IMG submission 203454) | Sediment microbial communities from Yellowstone Lake, YNP, Wyoming, USA - YL17G11_20 | ecosystem: Environmental > Aquatic > Freshwater > Lake > Sediment | place: USA: Wyoming | collected... | reverse complement strand
CGCGAAGAGCGCCGCGACGGGGTGCGTACCGGGTCTATTTCGTAGGTGGAGGAACGGCCGTCTACCTTGGATGGCGCCGCTCTTCCATCGACGTGGATCTCTATTCCGATCGCGAGGTCGTCTTTCGGGACATCCAAGAGATCAAGGAGCGGCTCAATATCAACATTGAGTTTGCCCGTCCGGAGGACTTCGTTCCACCGCTCCCGGGGTCAGCAGGCCGACACGTGTTCGTCGTTACGGTCGGTGCGATCACCTTTTATCACTACGACCCTTACGCACAGTTGTTTTCCAAGGTCGCCCGAGGCTTTCAGCGCGATCTCGAGGATGCGCGAGAATTCATACGCAGCGGGCTGGTGGATCCCCGAAAACTCCGGTCGCTGCTGGCAACAATTCCCAACTCCGCATTCGCCAAGTACCCCAGCCTGTCCCGAGATGGAATCGAAAACGCCATCGCGACCTTTCTCACGAAGACATCTTGATCATCGGCTTGTGTCACCTGCCACGAAAAGGCCGGAGAATCGAAACGAGCGTGAAGTACACCGCTCAATCGCTCTCTCATTCATCAAAAGGCCTGACCCGTCGATCGCCGGCGACGAGTTGTACGACGCGGGGTCGCAGTTCGTCGATCACGCGTCGGAAGACAGGCAGTCCGGGCACGAGCGGGCCGAGCCACTGATCCCACGTCTTCTCGGTATAGTCGAGCACACGATTCTGGAAGAAGTCTTCTGCGTCTTCGAAAGCGACGCTCCGAACGGCACACTTTTCTCTCAGGAACGTGGGAAAGTCGGCAATATCGATGGTATCGCCGTACGTTCCCAACACGCGCCAGAGATCGTAGTAATCGCGCGCGCGTGAACGGCTCCAACCCCGTTCTCCAAGCTTCTCGGCGTGCTGGAGGATCGCGCGCAGCTTCTCCGCAACGATCTCCTCCAGCGCATAGACTCCCACCTCCACGTCGAGCGACTCGCCGTATCCATGGATCACCTTTCGACTCGACACCGGTTTCAGTACTTTCTCGTCCACGGACGCCTCGATCATGACCCGCGTTTGCTGCTGCCTCTGCCATGGAAAGCGCGCTCGGATCGTGAAAGCCTCCTGGCCGGCTGGATGCTGCTCCCTCTCGGTGTAGCGCTCGCAAACGATCTCCACGGGAGCATACTCGTCCAGCAGATTCGACGCCGCGTCACACGCGTCGCGGATCGCGCGTTCCATTGCCTCGCCGGTGGGTACGCCCTCCAATCCTGAGAAGTCCAGATCTTCGGAGAAGCGATACTCCCCAAAGTAACACTTCTTGAGCGCCGTACCCCCCTTGAAGACCAGCGTCTCCCGTAGCGGTACCACTTGCGCGATACCCGCGAGAACCCACGAGAGGAGATAGTCGCGCTCGAGGACCTCCCAGGGAATGCCGAGCTGCTTGCGCGCTTCCTGCAATCGCGTGCGAAGCGGCCTCATGCCCCGACCTTTCCGGGCAAGTTCTCCTGGATCATCCAGCGGTTGTTGCACGGCCCCTTCCTGCGTCCCGTCGGATCGAGCTTCCGGTACCCCTTGATCGGTTGCGCGGCCAATCGTTCGAGCTTCGACGGATCGAAGCCTTGATGATCGAGCACCCAACCCAAGCGCTTGACCGTGGCCGCGTCCAGTTTCAGGGCGTACTCGACGATTCGGGGGAGGTTCAGTTCGGAGCCCTTCACTTCGAATGCGTGCAGCACTTCGGCGAAGTCGCCGCAATACTGTGGCATGGAAAGACCGTCCAGCAGAGTGCGTTCGGGATCGGTGATCGTCACACGCGCCTCGCCCGCCCACACCTTTTGAGTTCCGAAGAACCGCTCCGGTTTTACCTGAACGAACTGGTACGAAGTCCCTTCGGCGGGAAAGCCGCGGCGGGCTTCAATGTTCTCGCGCCTCCGGGTGCGGGGAACCGATGCGTTTGTCGTCGTGAGAACAAACACCGTCCTCGGCGCCTGGTTCGTCAGGCCGTGGTGGTGGAGCGCAGACCAGTGCGATACGGCGGCGGGATCCACCAGCGCCATTGCGATCTCGAACTCATGGGCGGGCGTAACGCCGGGGACGACGGACGACAGCGCGTAGAGCCCCCGGCGGAGCGACACGATCCAACCGTTTCGCCGCAGGTGGTAGAGTGCCTCGCAGAGATAGGTGTCCTTCAGACCCACACGCGGTGCCAGCTTTCGGGCTCGGTCTGTCGAGAAGACCCGGTCCCCCTCCTGAGCGAGGAGCCGAACGAGCTCGATTCCGACCTGGGACTGTCTTAGCTTATGTTGGGCATTAATTGGATATTCTCCGTATTATGCGTGGTCCGATCTAAGAATCACTCGATATTATACGGCAATACTCGGAGAATGTCAAATGTTTGCTGACTATGATCTAGTCTCCGGAGACTCGACCCGGACCTTCTGCCCGGCGACGACCCGGCCGGGCGCCGACTCATGGCATCACCCCAGCTCTCGCCCGAGGAGCCCCGCAACGAAGCGCCCGGGGGAGGTGTCGCTCGCGACAAGGTCGCGAATCCGGCGCAGAACCTCATCGCGGCGCCCCAGGTTTTCTGCAGCCTTCATCGTTTGAACATAGGCGTTCATCACATCGAGACCCGTGATCTCGTATCCATACCCCGCAGTCAACCAGCGCAACGCGGTCATGCCGGCTTCCACCGCGAACGCCGGGTTCTTGTCGGCGAAGTCGCGCGCTGCCCTCGACAGCGTTTGTGGCGAACAGGGAGAGCTGTTAGCCAACGCGATCGCCTGATCGTAGAGCTTTGCGTCTTTGGCGGCCGCAAACCACTTCCCCTCGTCGCCGGGTGTGTGATTGACCAGGTCGCCAAGGACATCCTCGGGCTTTTTGTTTGGGTACTTCCGGACCACGGCGCGGAACCATGCCAGGTACGTCCCGGTCCGGCCGGCCTCCAGGCCATAGAAGCGATACGCCTCATCGACGAGTCCCGCCGACAGCAGAACTTCCTCGCACACTCGGGCGATCACCGTCGGGTTGTCGTTCAGTCCGCGGCCTTTCTCCGCACCGGATCGCTTCGGTCGTCTTGCCCATGGCCGCGAGCGCTTTGACACCGTACTGGCGATAGTGCCACATCTTCCACGGCTCGATTTCGAGAAGCTCAAGAATGTCCTCGTAACGTTCGGCGGCCAGAAGCGCGCTGAGACAATTCGTCGACCCCGCGAAAAAACTTAGCGGGTTCGGAGCCGCGCTCCAGGCCATCCTGCATATGCCGATGAGCCGGTCCGCCCATTTCGAGGCCGTTTCCTTCGAGGCGCACAACGTGCCCCAGTGGTCGCCGAGAGCTTCGATGTAAGGGATCTTGTCCTCTTGATAGGCGTCGTAGAGCCGTTCCAACCACGCGTCATGAGTTTCTGGATCCGCCGGCGCATCGGCGACGACCGGCACGAGCACCTCAATGGCGTCGTTGACCGCGATGCCGATCGCTCCGGAGGAGCTATCGACGTGCTCCAGGGCAGGCGAGAGTCTTTCCAGGAAGACGATGGCCCCTTCGGCGGCCAGGAGCGGATCCTTGCGCGCAACCTTCTTGATCTCCGTGACGGCTTCCCGGATACGGATTATGGCCGGTTGCGACCTCCAGCCAAAGGCGTGCCGGCGAAATCTCGCTTTGAACTGCCACTTGTGATTCTCGTTCGGCGCCATTCTCCGGGACATCTCCTAAGAATAAGCAGCGATGATCACTCCGGACACCGGATCGCCGAATGCGCATCTGCAGACCCGCGCCCACCGGAGTCGTGCACATTGTACCACAGGCCGTAGGCGACAAAGTCGCGCGGCATCGCCATCAGCGCGAGAGAAGTGATCCACAACAACGGCCACCCACCGGGAACAAACTTACTCCTCAGTCTGGACGTTTTGCCGACCATTCGGGTTGCCGTCCCCTGGTGCTTCCCAGCCAGACCGTCCACGCTCGCCGACGGGCGGAAGTTCCTGTGTGGGCACAACTCATGAGATGCCATCTTGGCATTTCAAGATCACGCCGATTGGCCGGGATTTGCGGCGGTCGTTGCTATCGACCGTACGCGTTTACTGAACAAGGGGCGGCGGTGCTTTCGAGCGTGCTAAGTGGCGAGCGAGCGGTCGAAGTCGACATCCAGATCATACGGGCGTTTGTTCAACTCCGACAGATGCTCTCTTCGCGGGAGCATTTCTGCCGAAAGCTCGCAGCATCTGAAAGTAAGCTCACGGAGCACGACGGCAAACTCATCACGGGGTTCGAGGCGATTCGGCAGCTCATGGCGCCACTTCCACAAAAGGACAAGCGGCAGATAGGCTTCGTCCAGCCCCATAGGGAAAAGTAGCGTGTCCTCTCTCGACTTGAGATCCTGACTCGGTCCCTGGATCTGGGCGGGAGGCCACAACCCGGAAGAACAACTGGCTCCCCGTCGCAACCCTCTTCGGAATGTTCTCTCTTTTCCTGGAGCCCCAAATTTGTCGAGACGGGAGTTTCTGTTTGTGTCCGCGCCGGCACTTTCGCTTCAGATCATACGACGCAGCACGAGTATCTTCTCCAGACTTTCGCCGCCCCGGTCGATGGTTACTTTCAAGCGCGCGCCGTCTCGAGTGAACACATTCCAAATCTCGCTGTCGGTCAGCCCCTTGACCGGCCGGCCGTCGACGGCCACGATCGCGTCTCCCGGCCGGATATCGTTCTCGATTGCCGGCGAGCCGACGATGACGTCGAGCACTTCGAGTGTGCCTATGCGCGTGTTTTCGGTGACTAGCCCCGCCATATCCCAGTCGAAGGGATCTTCGAAGTGCCGGCCGGGCTCGAGGCGAATGCGCTGACGAGAATAGTCGAACACGACGAAAAACCTCCTGAGCACATCATTGCCTATCATCCCGTTTTGTCCGAGTACGCCCGCTTTTCCCCAGGACTCCTCGTCCGGAAAGGACGTGATGACGCCTTCCAGAGTGTGCTTCCCCAAGCGAAGGTGGGTTATGCGTCCCGTCGAACCGCGAACGGTGCCTGTGAACCCCTTGGCGAGAAGCGCGTTCGAACCGACGATGGTCTTCTCGGGCTCGTGGAGTGATCGGTTAGAAAAAGCGAAGAGGAGAAGCTGGGCAGCACCTGTGTCGACCAACATCCTGACGGGAACATTTCCGCCGCCGGCGACGGAAACCGCGGCGTCAATCACGGGAATGCCGTGGTTGAATTCGAAGTCGAAAGTCTCTCCCGACCCGTCGTACTCGAACGCCGCGCTGTCGTACAAGTGAAGAACACTCTCGTCGTAGTCAATCTCCACAACGCAGTCGAAGACCGTTTTGCCGATGATCCCGCGGGCGGGATAATTCGCGTAGGGTGCCGCGTCGGTGACGACAAGCAGCTTCTGTTGCGAGAACGTGACACCCGGGAGAGAGAGATCGGCACCGACTGCCACCTTTGCTGTAATCGGTCTTTCCCCTCCCCCTCCCCCGAGCGGCACCTCACTTACGTACTCCAAGCCGATCTTGTCGCCGATCGCCGGATCGAGGAGGATCGCCCCATCGAACCCGAATCCTGTGTCGAGTAGCATCGGGATTTCCAAGGCATCAGCCACCTTGACCGTTACGATGATGTGCATTTGCTCGTAGGAAAACGGAATCTCGCGGGCGGATGTCCCTTGGTGGAACCGTATGTTGGGTGAGGCAGCTGTCGCCGGCGACCCGCCGGCCGAGATCTCACAAAGCAGCGCGGTCACGGCCCAGATCGCCAGAAACGATTTTACCGGGTCGGTCGTTCTTGCCACGTTCGGCCTCCTTTTGCAGTCTCCCGCTCTGTTGGGACGGTCGGAGAGCGTCTGGAAATCGCCCAGCCCGGCTAATCGCCTCTTTGGAATCTACGAGCGAGGAGCGGGCGAAGTTTCCCGTTTGCCGGCGTCCGGAAGAGACGGCCGGCGGCGCCGAAACCTGCGTGGACCGCCAGGCGGGGCAAAAAAGGGATATTGGGAAGGGAGAACTAAACTGGCTCCCCGGGGCTGGTGTCTGGGAGCGTAGTGTTGCGGGATTGGGTCGAGCTGGAGTGGGCACGAAAAGCGAGAGGTCGTCTCACCCTAAGGTTGTCCGCTGCCGCTTGACGGAAGAAATTGCAAGCGGCTCTCCATTCCTTCCTCAGTGTTCGATCCCAACCTTCTTCATGATTTCGTGATACCGGGGATCCGACTTGACGAAATCACACCAGGTAGGCCCCCACTCGGGCGTGACTACTAGGCTGGTCGCCCGTTCGCGGTACGCTTTTTCGAGGTATTCGAATACCCGCTCGCGGTCCCCGAGGGCGCAATATACCGCGGCCACACCAAGGGGTGGAAAGTAGTCGTCGCCGATCACCTCGAAGAGCTTCGATAGAGTCTCTCGTGCCTTCTCGGTTTGCCCGGAGAGCGCATACGCGATAGCCAAATCCATGAGACAAGGGCGAAGGTAGCCGAGCGAAATGCCTTTCTCGGCTTCTCTGATAGCGTCGGCGTACCTGCCCTGCCGCAGATAGAGAGAAGTCCTCGTCATCAAGACCGACACGTCTGTGCTATCGATATCGGCCGCGCGTCGTATGTACGCAAACGCGCTGTCGTACTGGCCCGCATGTGTGTACGCCCGAGCGACACTCGTGGTCATGAGGGGAGACAGGGGGTCGAGGCGTACGGCGTGCTTCAGCTCCGCGATGCCCTCGTCCATTCTCCCCTGGCTGGCCAGGAAAATTCCGTACCAGCGGCGAGCCAAAGCGAGGTTTGGATCGAGCTCGAGCGTCCGTTTGTAGTACTCTTCCGCGCCCTTGACGTCCCAATCGTAACAGAGCTTCAGGTCGGCGATAAGCAAGATCCCCTCGGCCAATGTGGGGTCGAGGGCGAGCGCTTTCTCGGTGTAGGCTTTCACCTTCGGCCACGCTTCCAGGGGAGGCTGTGCGCCTGCGCTGCCCAGAGCGTCGTACGCTTCCGCGATCCCGGCATACGCCAGCGCATACGTCGAGTCCCTGTCGATCGCCTGCTGAAAAAACTCGATGCTCTTGTGCCAGTTCGGCAACCCCGACTTACCAAGGAAGTACTTGCCTTTGAGATACGCTTCGTGGGCTTCTGGGTTCACTGCTCGAACGTGGGCCATCCGCTCCTGCTCGCTCGGCGTCACAGCAACCTTGATCTCGCGGGCGATCGCCTGAGCGACTTCGCTCTGGAGCGCGAGAATGTTTTCGAGACTCCGCGTGAAATCCTCCGCCCACAGATGCTTTTCGGGGTGCGCAGCGATGAGCTGCGCCGTAATCCGGACGTCGTGGTCTGCCCGGAGCACCGAGCCTTCCACCACGGCGTCCACACCGAGCTCGCGTGCGATCTCCGGCATGGATTTGTCGGTCTTCTTGAACCTCATGACGGAGGTTCTCGAGATGACACGGAGGGCCTTGATCTGCGAAAGCTCTTTGATGATCGCGTCGGTCATCCCGTCGGAGAAATACTCCTGCCCCGGATCTGCCGCTAGATTTTGGAACGGGAGAACGGCGATCGATGTGATCGGTTTGTCGCCCGGCTCGGAAAGGTGTGTCTTGCCGAAGTACAAAAAGACCGCGGCAACAGCAACGATGACAATCACGGGAAACGCCCAGGGCCACCTTCGTCCCTTCGGGGCCGATCCGACGCCTCCCGCCGTTGCCATCGATTGCTCCGTCACGTGAGTCCCGGCACCCAGCGTTCTCTGGAGGTGACGCAGGTCGGCGATCAAGTCCGCCGCCGTCTGGTACCGCTCGTCACGTTTTTTCTCGAGGCACTTGTTGACAATACGCTCGAGCTCCATCGGCACCCCGGTGCGCACGCTCGTCAGGGGTGCGGGGGCACTGTTGATAATCTGATAGACGAGGCCCTGTTCGTAGTCCCCCCTGAACGGCAAGAGTCCCGTCACCATCTCGTAGAGCACCACTCCGAGCGACCAGATATCGCTCCGGTGGTCCGCGTCCTCCCCCTGGGCTTGCTCGGGAGACATGTAGCCCACCGTACCGAGTGTCGTCCCCTCCCTCGTCACCTTCGTTCTCCCGGTGAGCTTGGCCAGGCCGAAGTCCATGACCTTCACCTGGCCCGAAACGGTGAGCATCACGTTGGCACTCTTGATATCTCGATGGATGATTCCCTTCTGGTGAGCTTCGCGGAGCCCTTCGCCGATCTGGACTGAAATCGAGATGACCTCGTCGATTGGGAGGGGTCCTCTCTGGATCCGGTCCTTGAGGCTCTCTCCCTCGACGAACTCCATCGCGATAAACGACTGGCCGTCATGCTCGTCGATCTCGTATATCGTACAGATGTGGGGATGGTTAAGAGTGGCTGCCGCCTGCGCTTCGTGAATGAAGCGTTCCTTGGCGTCGGTGTCGCGTGTGGACTCGGGAGGGAGAAACTTGAGGGCGACCGTGCGCCTTAGCTTGAGGTCTTCGGCCTTGTAGACCACCCCCATCCCGCCCTCGCCGAGCTTCGAGAGGATCTTGTAGTGAGATATGGTTTGCCCGATCATCGGGTTCCCCCTGAGAGATCGGTGCATCGCATGAGGAGCTTCAGTTGAGGATAGTTATCTGCACCATCGGAAAGTCTAACAGAAACAGCGTGAGGTTCAAAGGGTGTAGCTGGCTGGGCGGCAAGATGTTACGAAGGCGAAAATCAGTTGGCTCCCCGGGAGTACCCCTCTTCGGAATATTCTCTCTTTTCCGGGAGCCCCTAAATGGGCGAAATGGGAGCTTTTGTGTTAAACGAGAACGCCGCCGGGCCACTTGAGACGTTCGCAGCTATAACGAGGGAGATGGATTCTTTGATAGGAACACGTTCGGCAAGTGGTGGTGCCACAGCGCGTTTCATTTTTCGGACACTACGTGGTAGTGCATTCGAATTTTCGGACACTACGGGGTCGTTTGTGTTAACCGAGACAGCAGCGAGTTTGCTTGAGGCGCCCACGACTATAATGAGGGCGATGGACATTTTGGTAGAGGCACGTTCGGCAAGTCGTGCCGCCACAGCGCGATCGAGTTTTCGGACACGACGCCCGCGCGGTACTACTCGCCGCCCTCGAGCCGCTTTATTCCTTCGATCAGCGGGTGCCAGCCGAATACGACCGAGACGCGGAATCCGTCTAATCGAAGATCCTCGGGGTCGCTGTCGTTGACGGTCGACATGTAGCCAAACGTGGTTTGGATGTTGTCGTTGATGTGATATCCGAGAGTGTATCCCATTCCGATATTGCTCAGCTTCTCCCCCTCGACGTCATCGATGCTGGCCTTCCCGCCTTCGACCCAGGTGGCGTCGAGCGAAGCCCAGAGATCCTTCGCGAGATCGCGCGTCAGGTGGCCCTCCAGCTGAAACATGGGATCCGTCTCGAGAGAGTGTCCCACAAAGTCGTCGTTGGCGCCGAATAACCACAGGGAGGGTAGGAACTCCAGCGTGGTGCGTCTGCCCGGCACCCACGGGCCGATCTGCCAGACGATGGGCGCGGCCACGCGCCCGTACCAGCGGTTCTGGCCGAGGTTGAGCGGCTGTTCGTTATCGTACTCGCCGATTGGAAAAGCCACGTCGACCAGGAGGTCGAGGGAGAATCCAGGCTCGTATCGGAGGAGATCCGGGAGGTTCTTGATCGGTTTCTTGCCGAGAACGTTGATGTCGAACTCGGCTAACGGATCGCCGAACCCACTAGTCTGCTCGCTGAAGGTGAGGCCGAAGAACGTCACGTCGCCGGAGATCCTCCCCATGGGGACGAGGACCGCGGCCATAGCCGCGCGATCAAAAAGGACGAAGGTCCGCGCATAGCCGACCGGAGCCACTGTCGCTTCGACGCGGCCTCCCGGCGCCACGGTGTACGCAGGGTCGAACGGGTTGGCGTTGCCGTTCATCGGCATGTAGATCAGGGGCACGGCATTGGCGCCCGACAGAGTTTTCCAGTAAAAACGGGGCGGCACTTGGGCGAAAGCCGGCGTTGCGCAAGTCACCCCGAAGACGATCACTACCGCGGCCAGAAGGGCCGGCATCGGCGCTTGGCGACTTCGTTGTTTCATTCAATCTCCCCCAATCTTCCGGCAACAGACGTTTCGGGACCGCTAAGAATCATGGTTTCGGGTCCGCCATCAATTCCTTTGGCGGTACGAACTGTCGCTTGTAGATGAGCGGCGGAAATCCGGCCTCCACAGGGAACCGCTCCGGAAGCTTTTCCTCGAGGCCCTCCCACGGGGAGCGGCTCGGCAGGATCACATTGTTCGCGACGACATAGTCGTCCCAGAGCGCCAGCAGAGCCTTAACCTGGTCGGGCTTTTCGGCGGCGAGATCGTGGCGCTCCGCGGGATCGACGGCCAGGTCGAACAATTCCCACACTTCCGTCCCATACGGTTTGTATTGCCAGCGCAGCTTCCAATTGCCCTGCCGGACCGCGCGGTCGCCGAACAGCTCCCATGCGAGGTAATCCCGTCCGGTGCGCGGCGACTCCACATCGCCCGCCAGGTACTTGATCCAGGACTTGCCGATGAGGGGCGGCACTTCGCCACCCGGTCCGGTCTTCGGATATGTCGCGCCCGCGACCTCGAGCAGCGTCGGTACGATGTCGGCCACGTGCAACAACGCGGTTCCAATGCTACCCTTGGGCCGTTTTACCAGAGGGCCGCTGACGATGAGCCCGTTCCGGATGCCGCCTTCCGCAAGAAACCCTTTGTACTGGCTGAAGGGCGTCATGGACACCTGGGCCCAGGGGGCGCCATAGCCGACGTACGACCCCGGATCGCCCCAGGCTTTCGGATCCGTCTGAGACCAGTTCATCGCGGCGAACAGATAATCGCGGGTTCCGGGGGTGCCGGCGATCATGGCGAACAGATCGCTTCCCTCGGCGCCGTTGTCTCCGAACACGATGAAGATCGTGTTGTCGTACTGGCCGATGTCCTTGAGATGCTGGATGAGCCGGCCGATGTGGAAATCCATGTTCTCCACCATGCCGGCATACAGCTCCATCTTCCGGCCGAGGAGGGCCCTCGGTCCCGGAGCGAGCACGATGGGGTCGGGGAGGAACCACATCCGTTCGGCGAGCGCGGTGCCTTCCGGCATGATGCCAAGCTCGATCTGGCGTTTGAGCCGCGCTTCCCGCACCGCGTCCCACCCGTTGTCGTACTCGCCCACGTGCCGATCGCGCCAATCCCGAGGGAGGTGATACGGATCGTGCGGCGCCTGATGGGAAACGTAAGCGAAGAACGGTTTGCCGTCGCCGTGGTTCGCGTCGATGAAACCGATCAGCTTGTCCGTGTAGGTCTTCGTGGCGTAGTAATCCTTGGGGAGCTTCGTGAGGTACTTGCCATCCTCTGTGTAGTTCGACATGGGGCTCGCGGTCGTGAAGTTCGTCATATCCCAGTAGCTGCCCGCCCCGTCGAGCAAACTGAAGTCGCGCTCGAAGCCGCGCGCCGCCGGAATCTTATCCGGGGCCTTCCCCATGTGCCACTTGCCGACCATGTACGTGTGATACCCCGCATCCTTGAGCAGCTGGGGAAGGGTGACGACCCGATCGTTCAGGTAGCCCTCGTAACCCGGCACTCCCACCTGGTTCGGAGCCGTCCATTCGTCCATGTTGCCGAGACCGTTGCGGTGCGTGTCGGTGCCCGTGAGCAGCATCGACCGGGTCGGCGAACAGCTCGCGTGCGTGTAGAAGTTCGTGAAACGCACGCCGTCCCTTGCCAGCGAATCCATACTGGGCGTCTTGATCTCGCTGCCGAACATGCCGATATCCGAGAACCCCATGTCATCGGCGAGGAGTATGACAATGTTGGGACGTTGCGAACCGGCAGACGGGGTTGCAGCCGGCGTGACTTGTTGCGCCAGCGCCGGACCGCACAACGCAACGGCGAGCCCGAGGGCCCAAAAGCTGGGCGCATGTTTCATCGTCATCTCTCCTTTGATTCGTCAGGAGGCCGGGTCACCGACCCGGCCTCCGCATTTTCGTCGTGAGACGCGCGTCAAGGAATTTGAACCGGCTGCTTCAAAGTGACTTGCACGACCGTGCCGGCGGGAACCTGAAGGTGATTCCCTTTCGCGGTCATCAGGGCCAGGGCGCCACCCACGGCGGCACCCGCGCCCGCGTCACCCGCCGCTGCTCCAACCAGCGCACCCGCGCCGACTTTCTTGGCCGTGCCGCCGGGGGCGGACTCGGCGCCGGCTTCGTCGGTCACGATCGCGATCGGCTGATTGTTGACCATCATCTGTGTAAATGTCACCACGAGACTCGCCCCGCCCACGACCTTGCCTCCGCGCGACGAGACCACGGTCCCGTAGACTACAGTCCCCTTCGGCACGACGACGCTGCCGTCGACCACGAGATCGTTTTCGAGAAGGGTGGTGAACTTCGTTCCCTTTTTATGAGTCGCGGTGCTGACGGGATCCTTGCTCTTGAGCATCAGCGTGGTGCCGGCCGCCAGCGTCGCGGGTCCGGAAGCGGCCGTTGCAGGCGGGGCTGCCGTCGCGGCACCCGCTGCCGGCGTCGCAGGCGCCGCCGGCGCAGCCGCCGACTTCGCGCCGCGCGGAGAAAACGTGAATGAAGCAATGTCGTTGATTGCGATTTCCTGGATCTTGCCGCCCACCTCGACCATGATCGTGGTGTCGCCAGCGCCTTTCAGGGTGCCCTGAACCACCTTACCGTCCTTCATAACGATCGTATCCGCGAAGGCCAGAGCCCCGGTGAATGCGATCATCAGGACGGCCAGCGATAGAACTCGTGCAAACGAACGCTGTCTCATCATGCCCTCCTTAATTGCGGTCTCATTGAACTCCACGACCCGCCAGCCGCAGTAGCGCGTCCAATTTGTTGATCGTCGACGGAGATATCCTCCGACCGCTAACCTTGTGCCCCCAAACAGAAGCAGGAATTCCTGATATTTGTGGCAGACCGATCGCGGGTCCATATCCCAACGTCAATCGCAAAGTAGTGTACCTGTCGCTTCTGAAAATATCGTCCGCCTTGCCGATTTTGAACTTACGATGATTCTATTATATCATCGCTTCTATGATATTCATCCTTTTTCGGACCTTCATCTCGGCGCTGAGGTCGCACCGCGCGTTAGCCCTCGAGAACCTCGCGCTCCGTCATCAACTTGAAGTCCTAAACCGAAACGTCAAAAGGCCCCGCCTAACGAACTCGGATCGAGTCCTCTGGGTCATTCTGTCACGACAATGGGCCACTTGGCGAGAGTCGTTGACATTGGTCCAACCCGAGACCGTCATCCGGTGGCACAAAAGGGGGTTTCGGTTGTACTGGAGATGGAAGAGCCGACCGTTATGGCTGGGAAGACGGACGGTTCCCAAGGACCTCCGTGATCTTATCCGCCAGATGTCACGCGACAATCCGCTGTGGGGAGCGCCCAGGATTCACGGTGAGTTGCTCAAGCTCGGCATCACGGTCAGCCAGGCCACGGTCTCGAAGTACATGGTTCGTCACCGGAAACCGCCTTCCCAGAGCTGGCGAACGTTCCTGACGAACCACGCCCAGGATATTGTCTCCGTGGATTTCTTCACCGTTCCAACAGCGACATTCCGTGTGCTCTTCGTCTTCCTCGTTCTCTCGAACGCTCGGCGCCGAGTCATTCATTTCAACGTGACGGATTCGCCAACTGCGATCTGGACCGGCCAGCAGGTTGTCGAAGCGTTCCCGTGGGATACGGCACCGAGGTACTTGCTTCGCGACCGAGACGGCGTATTCGGGGAGGATTTCGTCCGTCGGGTCGAATCAATGGGCATCAAGCAAGTGCTGATCTCTCCCCGGTCGCCCTGGCAGAATCCATACGTCGAACGAGTGATCGGCTCAATTCGACGGGAATGCCTGGACCACACGATCGTCATCAACGAAAAACATCTGCGAAGGGTTCTGAGAAACTACTTCAAGTACTATCACGGCTCTCGTACTCATCTTGGATTGGAGAAGGACTGTCCAACGCCACGGCCCGTCGAGACCCCTGATTTTGGGTCGATCCAGGCAGCACCGATGGTGGGCGAATTGCATCACCGGTATTTCCGACAGGCTGCTTAATCTCCACGTTTTCCCCCTCGGGTTGGTTTTCCGCCTTGGGATGGTTCTGCCTGGACGTGAAAATAACTGCCGATCAGCCACTCAGACGGTCATCCGATTCAACAAAACGCGAGTTCTTTGTGGAGGGTTCCCAGCGCTTTTAACTCGACGGAACGTCGATTTTCGCTGGGATGGAATTTTCAGGAGGGACAGGCCTAAAGTTGACCGTAACCTGCGACCGACGCGCAACGGAGGTCGGCAGATTCACGGTCTGGTTAGCCGACATCGGTCGCCTCGTTTTTCGCCTCCGTCGGCTGAAGAATGTAATGCCACAACTTGTATGCTGCACGCACTGAGTACTTGCCACTAGATAGCCCGAACAGGTACGCAACAACCAAGAAGAGCACAATCACGCTCGCCACGACGGGGGGAGCCAACAGGACGACGGCTGCGAACTGCTCCGAGGGCTTGACACGAGGTAGTTCTTGGACCGCCAGGAGAATGCATGTTGCAACCAAGAGAAGATAGGTCACGAAGACGATCCAGTGGTACGGAGTGATTTTGGTTTTCGTCTTCCCCAAGACCTTCTTCGTCTTCTGGTGATCACTTTGAAGTTTCCGATACTCTTCAAGCGCGTTTTCCCAGCCCGGATAGTATCCGAAGCTCTGGTTACCCAGAAACCCTGCCTCGATGTGACGAAGATACGCCACGATTCGATTGATCGACGTAGCCTTGTCGAAAAAGATGAGCCATGTGGGCAATTGAATGCAGATCGGCGCGAGATAGGCAATCACCCGCTCGAGCCCGTCAGCCCTGGCAGCAAGGCCCAGCACAGCCCCCGTACCGGTTACCGCAAGCGACACAAAGGTCACCTGGCACGTCTTTAGGCCGCGGGCTTCCTCCCGCAGGGTGCCATGCTCGATTTCCAGCAACCGGTGCTGGGGTGACGGTGGGCCGGCAGGATGAGACGGATCTGGCATCTGGACCCTCCTCTTCAGGCTAACGCAAAGGACAGCGACGGGAGCCAGTCGCCGGTGCTGTTATCTTTTCACCGCGAGCGAAACGGCTGGCTCCCGTTCGTCGGACCGAATTGTTGGCCGCCTGCGAGCAAGTGGCCACAATACAAGGGAAGGTAGCGGACCCACGTCCGCCACCTCCATGCCATGCCTTGCCGCGAATTCACATCTCTTCAGCCTTTCTGGTGCGTGGTCACCAGGTTGGTAATCCAACAGCCCAGCCTGTGGTTATCCCGCTGTGCAATGGGTTTTTGGGCGCGGAAGTCAATATTGCTTTCACAATACCTCCTTCCAGGGGTCCGTTTTGGCGCAGCCTCTGACCTTGGGCACGGCGCGCAAGCATCGAAGCCCATACCTCAGAACCCCAAATTGTGACGGTGACTGCCATACGCGATGAGCGGCCAACGCTGGAATTCAGCGGCGGCAACCGCGACGAGCGAAGGCTTGGCGCTTGCAAACCTGACTCAGCACAAACCATTCTAGCCCAAAAAGGGGTTCCCTTCCACCGTAGAATGTAAGCCGGATTGCAAGCGACAGGCCTGAGTGAGCGCGGGTGCCGTCCGCTGCAACGACTTGTTCGGCGGCATTTGGTCACACTTTCCTGATCACTGGCGGATCAACCAACAATGCGCTGGAGTAGAGGTACAACAATCGATATCGCCGCAAGACAGAATATGATCCAGGTTAACAATGAATATCTGGCTGAGTAAGCATCAAGCAAGGTAGCGTCGTAGTACTTATCCACGCCATTGTCCTGATACATCGTGAGTAATCCGGCGATAAGTTTCCCTCGGGTTCTCCTGCCGGTGAGCAAGCCCTTAACGATAAACGTGTTAATGATCAGAGTAGCGATGATCAAAATGCCGAGTATCCAATCGCTACTGGGCGATCGTTGAGTATTGGAATTTACGTTTGCGACAAACCAATTGATGCCCAAAACGATCAAGTTGAACAAAACCGCTGTCACTACAAAGACCGTGTCGGTTCGAGCGCTCTGTTGCAGTTCACTTACAACATGTTCATGAACGCGTTCAATCATTTCCCAATCCCCCTTTCTCGGATGGCCATTCCGAATGCCACCGAACTACTGCTGATACGGTTTCTCGATAACACCTCCATATCCTACCACCCTTCCGCGTGACGCGCACCTGCAACTCGGCCTTTCACACTCAACCGCACAGTATCCAACACCTTACGCACCGACGTCTTCTTTTCCGATGAGTGATAGACGGTTTCTGCATAACCCCACATGTCGCTTTTCCTCTAGCGCGTCCACCGGGCTACGCATCCCTTGCCCCCCCCCGCAGCTCGACACCCGCGTGTAGATCATCGTGGTCCCGACGTCCTGGTGACCCATGAGCTTCTGGAGGGTTCGGTCATCGTCTCTCCCTCGGGGAAATGCAGGGGCGGACGATAGGCGAAAGCGGTCCGCCGTATTCTCCCCAACCGACCCGTGAACTGTCTCCGAAGGTCTTGCCCATCCACAGCCCCACAGAGCATTCTCTCCTTTTTCGAAGAGGGTTACGATCGGACCCCGATGTGGCCGAAACGCGTTAACCAGATTGAGGGGGCGCGCTCAGAATTCGAGAATCAGAGAGCGAAATGGGCTCTCGTGCGCCTCCAAACCGGGCACCGTTCGTCACCCTCTTCAAAACAGAGAATCCGGGAAGTTCGACGGGCTCGCAAATCCCTTTGAGTTTTGCACATGTAGGAATGGGTAGGCGGCATCAGAGAGCGGGAATCGCGTTGACCGGAGGAGCGGCAGTTCCCACCCCAAATAATCTGGCTCCCCGGGTAGGACTCGAACCTACAACCCTGCGGTTAACAGCCGCATGCTCTACCGATTGAGCTACCGAGGAGCCTGGATTCTTTTCTGCTTCTGTTGGAGTCGGCGCCTGATAACAGGCCCCGCAGCGAACGCCGCCCGGTGCGCAAAAAAGCGCAAACGCGCCGCCGGGAGCGTCACCCACGGGCTTTCCGACGCCGAATCATAACCCGCCCCCCGGGTTTTGTCAACCGGAGAACCCCATGGGAAACCTGGGCCTTGCGGGCGCCGCGAGCCCCCAAGACACCCTGACGAACAGAGTATCCCCGCTTTACACACCCCTAATAATCCTCCATAATACGCAGACGAATTCCCCTTCTGAAGAGAATGTTCTTCGAATCGGCCGGGCGCTCGCGGCCAAGATCGCCGCCCCCGCCCAAAAAAGGAGTCGTGAGTCATGAAGCGGCTGTTACCCGTAATACTCCTCGTCCTCGCTCTTCCCCTCTGGCTCTCGTGCGGCGGGAAAGACAAACAATCGAAAGAGACCACGGCCAAGACCGCCAAAGGAGAAACCGAGGTCGCGATGCCCGAGATGCCCCAGCACATTCCCTACTACGATCTCAAGCTCAAGCTGAGAAAGTACGCAAAGGTCGACATCGCCATCGACGAGACGGTTCTCTCGGACCCCGAAAAGGAAGCGCTAACGAAGCTCGTCCAGGCGGCCCGCGTGATGGACGACATTTTTTTCCGCCAGGTATGGTCCGGCAACGCCGCCCTGCAGGCGAAGATCGACGAGGTCCACGATTACTCGCACAAACAGCCGTTCAGCCCGATCGGCGACAACCACGACCTCATCTACGACCTCCTCCGTTTCTACAACATCAACTTCGGTCCGTGGGACCGCCTCGCCGAAGAAGCGCCGTTCATCGGCTCGATCGCCAAGCCGAAGGGCGCGAACTTCTACCCGGAGGACATGACCAAGGAAGAGTTCGAGACCTATATCTCCCAGAACCCCGAGAAGGCCGAGGAGCTCCGCGGCTACTTCACGGTGATTCGAAGACAGAGCGGCGGTCTCGTCACCGTTCCTTACAGCGAGGAATACAAGGATCTCCTCACGAGGGCCGCCGTACTCATGCGTGAGGCAGCCGATATTCTGACGAACCCCGCGAACACGGCGAAGTTCGCGAAGGGCGTCGACTACACGACGCTCGCCGCTTACTTGAGAAGCCGCGCTGACGCGTTCTTCGCAAACGCCTATCGGCAAAGCGATATGGATTGGATGGACGTCGAGAACAACATCATCGACATCACGATCGGCCCGTACGAAGTCTATGAGGACGCCCTCTTTGGGTATAAGGCCTCGTTCGAGGCGTTCATCGCGATCCGCAATCCCGCGGACAGCAAGAAGCTCGAGGGGATCAAGAAGTACCTGCCGAAGCTCGAACAGAGCCTACCGCTACCCGCCGAGCACAAGAATCCCACGCGAGGGAGCGAGTCGCCGGTGAGCGTGGTCGATCTCGTCTATTCGGCGGGCGACACCAAGGCCGGTGTCCAGACGATCGCCTTCAACCTCCCGAACGACGAAGCGGTCCGCGAGGCGAAGGGGAG
>Ga0315288_10004174_pt1 | contig 18370 bp, 17 predicted proteins | sample YL17G11_20_MG_FD_203454 | JGI IMG/M metagenome (GOLD analysis project Ga0315288, IMG submission 203454) | Sediment microbial communities from Yellowstone Lake, YNP, Wyoming, USA - YL17G11_20 | ecosystem: Environmental > Aquatic > Freshwater > Lake > Sediment | place: USA: Wyoming | collected... | reverse complement strand
GTTAGTGTCGAAATCTACGAAACGACCACATAGAGTGCCAGTTTGTCCTGCAGCTGGAGTTAATAATCCAGTAGAAGTTACGTTAAGAGCCGCACCAGTAGTTAAAGTTGCATTGGTTGGTCTTAAACCAGTAGTAGCATTTGAATCACATGCTGCGTCAAGAGAGACTGCATATAGACCTGGCTTCTCCCAGCAAGTTACCTTGCCAGAACCAGTTGCAGTGTGAGGTCCAAGAACTCCACCATTAGCAACCGTTTGACCAGTCATTACTTGACCGACAGTTCCACCGACCACAGTGCCGAATAGAGTTCCGTATCCAGTAACACCTTCATCACATAACATTAATGGACGAACGTTAGCGCCAATTGTTCTAGTAACAACGACTCTTTTTCCAAGGTTAGCAGAGTTAACATAACCATCTAAAACATCGAAAGATGCTTTGTCAGCAGTAGATGTAACTACAGTGCCGAAAGTAACTACTTCGCCACCTAAAAGAGTTAATACTTCAGTATCAAGCCCGTCAAATTGTCCAAGGGGTTGTCCGCCTGGTTGTAATAGTTTTAAAGACATTTTATTTCCTAATTTTCTAATATCGTGATTTAATCGACGATATAATTACTTTCATCTTAACTTACAAAATCTACAGAACATATTTTCTTATTGATATATTTTACCAGAAAAATGTACTTAAAGTTAATTAAATATAGACTTATGCCTATTTTTAATTATTATTTTCCAAAAAGTCCTGAAATAGAGCTGTATCCGGGAATTTTTGCAAGATCTTCTGCTAATCCGCCTTTACCTGGCTCAGTTTTGGATGGTTCAGCCGCTGGTGTAGCTGAAGGATCTGGCATATCATTACCTAATAATTTAGATTTTTGAGCCTCTGCTGATGATAAATCGGCTTTAGCTTTATCTACTTTAGATTTAGCCGAGCTAAAAATATCTAAAATTTCCTTAATAGATGTCAAATATGGAGGAATGGCTCTATTAACATCGTCAAAATCATCGGCAACTAAACCATGACCACCATGTAAAAATTGTACTTTATCAATTAAAGACTGAGCCCAACCTTTACTTTGAGTTTGTCTAGCCTTAAATGATTCAGAAGCAAAATTTTTCTGAATAGTTTGTACGTAGGTTAACATATTTGCAGTAGCGCCATAAAAAGACTTAAAAGCATTAATTACTTCATTAGTTTTAGGTTGCTTAGAAACTGCTATTAACTCTTCTGCCGTTTGAGGCTTTTCTAATGAATCAATAAGTGGTTTTATTTTTTGAAACAATTCACTTAATCCAGTTAACTTATTTTTAAAATCAGTTACCATTGTAGTAAGCGTTTCTTTATAATCTACTCCGACTCCATACCATGAAGAACTTGAAGTAATCATATCATCTAATTCTGCAATTAATTTAGCGGAATTTGTTTCAAATCCCTCATTAGCAAAATTCATATGTTGTTGTAAATATAAAGCGCCTATTGTGGCTGCAACAAGAGCAGTCTCTATAAGTTGAGCTTGTTTTTTTAATGGCTTAGATTTTTTACTATAAACTTGCATCAAACACGCATCTGCTAATACTCTTAATTCATCTATATTTTTATTATCTAAATCATTAGCAACGCTAACTAAAGCAGACATAAATTCTTTTTCAGCATATTTCTTCTGAGTTAATAATCCATTGGGAGTTTTATTAACAATATTTAATATGATATTCTGACGCTCATTATTATTTTCAACAAGACCATTAATCTTATCATAAGATGGAGAGACAATAACAGAATTTGGATGAGCATTTTCCATTATATTGTGCTCATATTCCATATTTTTAGGAGCATCTGGCTTAACGCCATATAAAGCTTCGATATCAGAAATGCTTAAAGAATCTGCCCTATGAGTTTGCTCAAGCTTTTTCTTAGCTTCGCTAGAATCATTGGAGATCATTCCCTTTTCTTGGGCTATTTTAACAAAGCTATCAAAGATTTCGGATCTGCTCATTATATTCTCACCATAGGTAAACTGTAATTATATGCTTTCATATCACCCTATTATTTAGCATTTTCTGCCACATCATCAATGAACCAATCTACTATCTGTTTTTCAGATGTTAAATTTTTAGGAATATAAACCATTGCATCACCAGAAGATGCTTGATTATAAGATGTAATTGTATTTCTTATTACTTGAAATCCTGCTGTCGCTTCAATGATATTTTCCATTCCATCTAATCCTTGATAAACCTTTTTAGCAAGGTCAACTAACATATCGCCAATAGATGAGCTATTGTTTGGAATACTCATTACCCAATTACCAGATCTTTTTATATCCTTATAAGTGGGTTGCAATTTAAATTTTGTTTGTGTAGATGTTGGTCCTGTAGGTGCGGCGGGTGCTGGAGCGTCTGTGCCGCTAGGCTTATTTAAAACATATTTATTGATTAAGTCTCCTACTACCATGAAACCAGCAGAAGCTAATGCAACTTTAAATAACCATCCTAATACTTTCATAAGCACACTGGTTATTGTTGATTTTTGACCACTAAATATATCCAAAAGACCTGCAGTAGATTGTAATGAATTATTTGATTGCATATTAATTCTTTCAAATTCAATCATCGCTAATTTTACAATACGCACATCTCGTAAAAGTTGAGATTGTGTTGCTGGTAATTGAGATGCTTTGGCGGCAGCAGCTTGAGCCTCTTCTTCTGTAGCTGGTTTAGAATGAGCTTGCACTGCGCTGCTCACTGCACTATCAACCGCCTCAGATGTAGTTTGTTGCCCGCCACCAATAAGTCCCTTTATTGATGTCCAAATGGTTGACAAAATTCCTGAAATATCAATATTAAATATCTTCCAGGCAGCACCAAATAATAAGCCTATCCATGGCATACCCATTGCAGATAAGCCAAGAGATAAAACTCCTGGAGCTAACATATTTAATACGCTTCCAACTTTATTGTCTGGTTCTATTTTTGACCCAACATATCCTGTAATTTTGCTTATTAATTCTGATGCCATCTCTGCAAGACCTGCAGTTTTAGACAAGCCATTATTAGATAGTAGCGCTTGCACCACCATAGTCTCGGCATAGAAATTAATTTCGCTATTAGAAAGTCTCATTTTATATCTACAACTTTGGACCTGTTATTTTCAAGAGCTTGAAGGTCTCTTAAGTTTCTAACTTTCTTTTCATTAATTTGTGCTTCTACTTCAGCTCTTTGTTGGGAGTTAAAAATAGCATCAGGTCGAGCGTCGGCAGCATTATTTTTTCTAACATATAATGCATATAGATGACTAACAACACTTGATGTTTGTTCAACTACACCCTGCATTTGCTCTAAAAATAAACTATATTTTTGTCCAACAGGAATTCCCGGAACTAAATTTAATATATGTTTTAATTCTAACCAACTCATATTCATTTCAAATCTTGGTCGATTACCTAATGTCAAAGATTCTTTCATAAAATTTTCGGCTGCTTTCATATTAGATTCAATATATGATTTATTTGTAACACTTCCTTTTTCTAAAACAGATCTGAATGTCGTAAAGAAATTATTAATTCTATTAAAATCAATATCATCATCATCTAATGGCAATGCTTGAACTAAGCCTTGTAAATCTTGAGAAGTAACTCCTGTACCAGAACCGCCACCAGAAGTCGAGCCGCCCGGTTTGGTAGTAGATAAGGCGCAAGGCTTACCATCTGGTCCAGTAATAGACTTTCCAGTTTCTGTTATTTTATCCTTAAAAATTTGATTCTGACCTTCTACTTTTTCTTCAATTTTTCTATCAACCATAAATGAAGCGCGCGCCCAAATAACTTGAACAGCAATACATCCATTAGCATCTTTATCTAAAGGAGGAAATACTTTATCACCTACTTTAATAGAAACTCTATTTATCCATTTTTGTAGTGCGGTACCATCTTTAATATCACCAAATGTTAATTTATTCGGACCTTCTGTAGTATAAGTTGCCATATCTAATGGTTCAGTAAATGTTGCCAATAAAGTATTATCTGGTAAAATTTTTCCAGGTTTCTTATACTCAGTAGTTAATTTAGTTCCATAAATCTTATTAATTTTTTCTAATAGGGCGCCCAACATTACTTTAATAAACTGTTGTTCACGCGGCGGTTGTTTTGACGCATTCTCTAATAAATTATTTATATATTGAACTAATAACTCTTGATTAGCATAATATTCGGCACGTATCGCAGATCTTTGCCCATCTTTTATATCTTCTTTAGCTAATGCTTCTGAACGTTCAGCATCAATTGGTTTATAAGTAATATCAGTCGGCTCTTCTTCACCAAGATAAACTACTCTTTTGCCGCCCACCATAATTTTATTTTTAGCAATAAATTCAAAAAAGTTTCCTAAAGTATTTAAATCTGGAACCTTTATGTCAGACTTATTTTCTGCTGAAACTTCAGCAGCCTCATTTGGATCTGGCTCTTTAAATCCATAGCTTTTTTGTAATTGATCAGTTAGCTTTTGAGTTAAAGATAAATAATTTTTAAATTCTACATCAGTATTAGGATCTGGTGCAACAGCAGGCGCAGCTGTTTGAGCAACTTTTAACAATTCAGGTATTAGATTTTTATTTTCGTATATAAAACTCATATTATTTCCTTGTTGTCGAAATCTCATTAGATGGCTGTGGCGCGACGGGGGCGGGTCCAGATAGTTTTGTTTTAATCTGATCTTGAATTTGCGTTAATATTACTGAAAGAAGATTGCGATAAGTATCTGGATTTGATTGTTTTAAATAATTCAGATGAGTACCACTTGCCCACTTTTCAAAACTTTCCATACTCAATAAGTGAGAAACATTAACACTCATAGCTGGAACAGGTTGTGGCATTAATTTAAGATAGTTTGGAGGAATAGTAACTGGAAAACTATATTGAGGATTAGTCGTAAATCCATAATTAGGATTACCTAAATTATCTAAAATTCTTTGTTCTCCTTGTGATTTATCTATGCCCTTTTTAGCCGGTCCGTGAGAGAATATTGGTTGACGCCCAACAATTATATTCTTATATGTTGGATCATTTTGAACTTGCTCTTTGAAATCTAAAAATAATGCATTAACTCCATTTAAAATTTGAGTTATAACTGGTGCTCTCTTTAATTTTTCTTCTAAAGAAATTTCTTTATCAGTTGCTGGAATTAATGCTGGCAACTCACCAATTTTATTGGCATCAAAAGCTGAAGATTGCATTCCCAATTCTTTTCCAAGCTTCATAACAGAGTCTGCAATGGCTGCCGTATTTTGCAATGCATTATTTGTTCTTGGTCCCCAAGCTCCATCAGAATTATTTTCTCCAGCTTTAGGGTTGCCAATTCTATTTAAAGTATCTAAAACAATAAACATATAATTTAAATCAGAAGTGTCTTTTGATTTATCTTCCATTTTTGATTGAGTTGGATCAAGACTATATTCAACACCTTTAACTTTTGAATTTCTTAAATATCTGTTAACAATAAAATTACTAAAAGCATCTTGACCATAAGCCGCTTCAAATTGTTTTTTATCTGCCGGATCTTTTTGAGCTAAACCTTTTTTTAATTGATCATAATTAATGCTTGAAGAAACGGTTTTAGCCAATCTTTGCATAGCATCTTGCATTGCTCTTATTTCTTTAGATGATCCGCCTGATCTTGGACCTGTAGGTACACTATGTGTACCGCGTTGAGGAACTCCATTTGTAGAGGTTGATTTGGTTGGAACGCCAGCAGGCTTAGCAGGCGGGCTAGTGGCGCCTGGAATATCAATAGGTTTTTTATCACCTTTACTTCTACCTGGAACATCAGCAATTTTATGAATCTGCTCGACCAGCTTTTTAAGACGATCAGTATTCATTTTAACCTATCCATACTTTTTTAAACTGTGCATTTTCTTTACTAAATTTACTTTTAGCCAAAGCGCCAATAAATCCAGGTGCTTTTTGCTTTTGCTCTTCTGGATCTTTTTCTTCCATTAATTGATTTTTTAAATCTGTAAGTTCAGTAGTTCTTTCAGTAATCCATTTCATGGCTTCAGCTTTATCAGCAGGACTATTTTCTGGATCATTATTAACAGTAACTGTCCAAGATTTTAATGTTCCTAAATGTCCATTTATTTGAGTAATAAATTGTTGTACACTTTCATCCGCTTTAGGCGTAGAAGATATTAAAGATTTATGATCTTCAATAGCAGTATCATTCATATAATTTTTCAATCCCTTAAGTTGAAAAATTGTTTTTTCGGCACCATCACCCATATAAAATAATTTTGTAATTTCTCTAGAAGAAAATCCTTTTATAGCATCATCAATCATTGTGTTAATTTGAGCAAAAGTAGCATTATTTAAAGTTTTTGCATTAATATGCTTTATCATATTAGCTTTTAATCTATTGTAAGCTATAGCTCCATCACTATTATAGCCCGCTAAATTATCCCACGTACTTGAAAGGTGCTCATCGATATTTTTAAAAAAACTCATAATATAGTTTACTACTGGTTGAGTAAGCCCAGTGTTTTGGTCTGATCCATCAGCTAATACAATCTTAACAGCTTTTAAAATATCACGAGCATTAGATAATTTTCCAGTTGGTTTTTTATTAGCCAATTCAATACCCTTAAGGTGCTGATCAAGAATAGTTAAAACTACATGGTTACTATCCATATCTTCTAATTTATGACTGCCCTTTGGGTGTGCGGCTTCAACTAAATCTTCGCCCGTCTCTCCATGAGTATCATATAAAGTCGCGGCTTGTTTAAAGGTAACGAATTTATTTTCAATATCTAATGCGTATCTTTCTAATCCAACTTGTTTTAATCCGGCACATAGTTTAAGTACGTTTTCCGTTAAATTAGAAGATGGGGAAAAATTAAGTTCGCTGGAAGCAGACTTGGTAATTGGCTTGGATTCAACCCAACCCTTTTCTCTCGCTACTTTTTCCAAAGAGCGCATAACTGCTGAATCATCAAATTTTGCGTGTTTAAAGGTCATTTATATCCCCAATAGATCTGTTCATCTATAATATGCCATAATATAGAAAGCTTCTACTAAATAAAAGGATATGCAGTGAATTTAAGGCTTTAGACGATGAAGCCTTCCATACCGCAACATCCGCAATCCATGCTTAGCGCAATTAGGCTTTTACCTTCAGAACCAGAGGCACTCAATCATTGGTGACATACTTGTTGGCGGAGCCGTTACCATTGCTACAGCTGGATGAATGCTACTTGGGCGCCTAGTAGTCAAGAAGCCTGTCTCAGAAACATATAAATTAGCCCTGACTGGGTATTGCTGGTTAGTCTCATATTGGTCAGTCTGGAAAAACATTCTATTAAACCATACCGTAACTCTCTGAGATCCTGCTGTGCTATCATCTCCCGGAATATTAGATACTTGATAAGTATAATTAACAATAGTTCTAATTGCATTAGGCGAACCAGTTCCCATTAAATCAAAATTTAATGGTGTTCCAGCAGCAAATGTTATTATACCATTTACAGGGTTTAATGCTACATTTACGGTTGAATTAAAACTGGAAGAAACAATATTAGGCTTTCTAAGCTCTGCTTTAATATCAATAGGAGTTACTGTTGTGCCATTAGGTCCAGGAACCCCAACGGCAGGAACAATTACTACTTCGTTCCAAGAAACGTTGGTAAATGCTTTTGTTTTAATATCATCAATAACACCAATTGGAGCGGTGCCGTTACTAACGGTTGCCATTACCTGGTTTCCGATAACGGTTAATTCTGCAATTTGACCGGGCTGAAATTCAGCTGATGGATCACATATAAATGATGCTGGAAGGGTATTTCCGACTTGAACTAATCTGAGCATGGCTGCCTTTTCTAACTATACCTACTCAGTATATAACAATTTAATCAGTATCTTCGAAGGTTTTATCTAGATCATTTTCAGATACTTCTAATGGATCATGATCAATATCTGCGTTTAATAAATCATCAGCCGAGTCATCATCAACGTAGATTGGAATATCGTCCATAACTACTACTTTCTTTTTCTTAGGATTCTTTTCTTCTTGCATTCTCTTCCACTTGCGATAATCTTCATCAAAAAATTTTGGCTGTTCAATATCAATATTATTTTGATCTGCACCATCATCAGCTAAATTAGTCATCAACCCATGATGTTTTAAATTTGCCAACATTTTTTCTGGAGTTAACCCTTTAGTATGGCGGTCTTCGGCAATACTTTTGAAAACTAAATCTTCACCAGGTGGAAGAGATTGTTTTTTAGATGATGGTAGGCTAGTAAAACTAATTGTGTCACCGGGGCTGGTAGGTCGTGGTAAACTATTAAAACTAATTGTTTCACCAGGTTGTGGATTAGATGGATCTACTGGCATAGTAGGATCATTTAACCAATCTTTAATTTTTCCAAAAGAACGATCTGAGCTTAATAATTCAGCCGCTTCTTTTTCACCCATTAAATTATGATGACCTATTAAATGACTAATTTCTTTATCAGTAAATCCTAATCGTCTAAATGCGGTGTTGATGCGAGCCTTTGAAAATGCATCACCCTTTCCTGCATTTTTTAAATCTTCCATCGTAACGCCATTATCCATAAGAGTTTTTATAGATGGCATCTCTTTAACATTGCTATCATGTCTAGTTGCAATTTTAGCTAAAATTCTAAGGACACTATCTGCTTTAGCAGTCATGCCGGAGTCTTCTAAAATTTGAACAGCTGAATTTAAATAATCAACTGCCTTATCAAGATTTGCAAAACCTTGTTTTTGATCGTGAGTGCGCAATTCTCTTTGCATTCCGGATATTAATTCATCTTCAAAAACGCTCTTTTTGATCATAGTTTTTCCTTAAACAAAAAATTTAGCAACTTTAAGAGCGCTCATAATTTTAGAAATAAATTTATCTCTTACTTCAGGATCACTTAAGTCAACTTCTTTTAAAGAGCCAGATAATTCTTCAGATAGAGAGCTTTCTCCACTAACAACATTAGATATTTTTTTACCTACATGAAATAGTTGCGCTGGAGTAGATGATTCTAATATATTATGCAAATCTTCTTCGGTAATACCTAAGACATCTATTTTACTTAAAAGATCAGAAACAGAAAAAGCCTTGCTGAATAACTGATCTGCAGTTAAACTATACAAGACTTTTGTAATTTCTGATGCTTCTTTTTTCATGCCAGCTTGTTCAAAAATTTCGGCGGCAGAATTTAGATAATTATTTACTTTTTCTAATTTGTTAAATCCGTGTTTATTTTCAACTTGTTTTGCAACAAGTTGTTTTTCCATAGATCGATAAATTTCTTCTTCGAAGTTGTTATTTTTAAACACAATATTCCTTATTAGTAATGTTCTCTAGATTTATCTTTATGCTTAAGATGAAGTTGCTGTGCCTCTTCATCAAATTGCTCTCTTTTAGTTACTTCATTGGAGAAAGGCATTTCAGAATCATCTCCATAAGGATTATTTTCTAGCTCTTTTTTAAGGGTTAAACGATTATCTTCATCTCTTTCTTTGCCTCGATGGAAGTCCTCATATTGTTCCAACTGACGAGCTTGTCGGTAATTAGGACAATTACTAAAACAATCTTCAAAAGATCCCCAAGCTTCATTAAGAATTGGGCATAAATGTCTGCCACGAGCTTCAGGGTACTTTTCTAGTAAAGCCTCTACTTCTTCGGCGGTTGCCGCTGAAGCTTTACTTACTTTTTTTTTGAGGAAGCCTTCTCTTTTTCTTTAGCGGCTTTTTCTTTTTCAGCTTGAGCTTTTGCTTTCTCTTTTTCTTTTACGGCTTTATCTTTTGCCATTTGAGAGTCACGAGATGCTTTTTCTTTAGCTTTTTCCTTGGCAGCCTTTTCTTTTTCTTTAGCAGCCTTTTCCTTAGCCTTAGCTTTGTCCTTGGCGTCGTTAGAATCAGATTTGCTCTTCTTAGAATCCTTGTCTTTCTTCTTAGCTTCAACAACTAAAGAAGCAAGTCTTAGACTAAATGCAGAAGACTTTTCCATACCAACAGAATCAAGAGCTGCAGAAGCAGTTAGCAAACTATCAATGGCAACATCAAATGCTGCAGAAGTTTCTAAATCACCATCAGATGCACTATCTGAATCGCTTGAGCTAGAAGATTCTTCCTTCTTCTTACGAGCATCATTGTCATCTGCATCCCAAGCGGAGTCAGAATCACTTGAAGACTCTTCCTTTTTCTTGCGAGCATCATTATCGTCTGCATCCCAGGCAGAAGCAGAGTCACTTGAAGACTCTTCTTTCTTTTGTAGCCAAGGTGGCATTTTCTTTTTCTTTGCATCATTATCATCTGCGTCACAAGAATCACCATCTTTGTGATCGTGTGCAGAATGATCGTCTTCATCTGAAGCAAATTTATATTGTGTTCCGAAGAGAGACTTATGTGCGTCACTCTTTAATACTGCGTCCATTGATGCAGCGACAAAATCTGATATACTGTTATTTTTCATAGTATCCTCTAGTTATTTGTTTTATTTCTTAGAAACTTCTCTTGGAAGTTTTAGAAAATGCTGCTGACAATTGTGAGAACATATCGCCGTCAGTCTGTGGAGAAGTGGTGCTTGAATCACCCGAACCAATCATACCAACTTGTGGCATACGTCCACCCTCTTTACGAAGGTTTGTGACTGGGTGTCTTGCAACAACTCTCTTTAGAGAGTCAAAAGAATCATCATTAAACTTCATGATTTCATCTACTTGTGCAGAGACTGCGTTTCTGTCATGGTAACACAATCCACGATCAACCATATCATAGGCTAATTCGTATGATCTTGCTAGTTTAATTTTAAACTTGTTAAGCTCTTCTTCAATTTCAGCTTTAACATGCTCTTTGACTAATTCACTTGCAAATTCACTACCACCATCAGTTTGTGACCAGTATTTCTTGTAATAAGCAACTGCGTCCTTGTCTAAGCCTTCTGATACTAATGCATCTAAGTCAGCTGGGTCAAGTTTACCTTCAGATACTAATTTGTAAATGGCTTCGGCTTCTTTACGAACCTTAGGTGGAGCTTTTGCAAGATCCATCATAGCCTTATTTACTTCTGGAAGAGTTTCTACATATCCTAGATTATCAGATGGTTTGACATCAAGGTCAGTTTGTCCATCAGCAAGCTTATCAGCTTGGTCTAACATATCGCTCCACTTTTGCTTGGACATATCAGAAACTTCACCATCATCTTGCTTTCCTAATGCGTCACCAGCTAGCTTTGCTCTAAGAGCGGCACGACCGGCTTTAGAATTAAAAGATGCTTGAGTCATCATGGCTGGATCAAGCTTAGTTTCTGGCTTAAGGTCTCCTGCATTTAAATCATTAGCATCAAGATCTAAATCGCTGCCACCTAGAAGTTGATCTAGAGAACTAGATCCTTCTTCATCATGTGAATGACTTCCTTCATCAGATCCGCCTTCCATTAATTCTTCAAGACCATCTAAATCTGAATTGGTGTCAGTAATCATTGCCATTAAATCATCGCCATCATTGGCATCTTGTTCGCTTGTCATAGTTTCTCCATCAGCTAGTGCCTCAAGTTCTGCCTCAATTTCAGCGCGCTTGACAATAGCAGTAGTGCCACGGGCATACTTGACAAAGGCGGTCATTAATTTAAATCCATCTGCAACTGCAGTTTTGGCTTCATTAAGTGCGTCTTCTACAATAACACCAACAAATTCTTGGTTAGAGTTTGTTACTGCACCTTTATCATATAATCCGGAAATCATAGCAAGTTCTTGCTCATGATCATTAAGAGATGCTACAGATTCTTTCATAGCATGAGTTAATGCGCCATTTAATTCTTTTCTTAAATTATTTAATGTAGCAGTACTAAAGGAAGCTGCCGCGCCCATTTCTGGAGCTGCGCCACCGGCATCACCACCTGGTGCGCCTTCCATTGCGCCCATTTCAGCTTGTTCACCAGTTAAAGCCCTAACAGCCTCAACTAAATCTGAACTTAAATCTCTAACTTTTTCAGCTAAATCCATGGCAGATTCTTTTGGATCGCCAGATTTACCAGTATCTTCAGTTGGACCGGCATCACCTGCTGGACCTGCATCTGCTGCTGGAGCCGCTGGAGCAGAAGAGTCTGCTGGAGGAGCTGCTGGAGCTGCTGCTTGACCACTCTTAACTAAATTGCGAACCTTATCGGCTCCATGAACTTTAATCTTCTCAATTAATTTTCCACCGAATTCTCTAGTTGCAATGCTGTCATGTAACATTTCAGCGCGACCACCAGATAATTCATTTACAGAAGCAGTTAATAATAACTTATCTCCAAGGAAAACTTGCCAAGCGCTCTTGCCTAAATTAGCAGTGCCATCATCATTAGCGGCTCTAACAAATTTTGCTTTTAAAGAAGCCCTACTATGAAGTTGTTTAGTTTTTAAATCTTCTGGATACATTCCATCAACTGGACCTACACCTGGGAATGGCTTGGTTCCATGCATGTGCTTATCATCTTCATAAGCCATATGTCCTTTATCAACTGGATACTTTGCTTTTCCTGGAGTTGGTTCATTAACACCACCACCACCATGAAAATAGGCTTTTTTATCTTCAAGAGTCGCTTTAGCAAGATTAACAATTGCTTGACGACGTTGCGCTCTTTCTTCTGATTCGGCGCGAGCTAACATCTTTTTACGTTGAAGCTCATCAGATGGTTCAGCAGAATCGGGACTTGGATGCATACCATCCACAGAACCAACTTCTGGAAATGGACTTTGTCCGCCCATATGTTTGTCACCATCGGTTCTAAGCTTTTCGTTTAGAGGATCCTTTGGATATTTTGCCTGACCAGGGGTAGGCTCATTAACGCCGCCGGCGCCTTGGTAATAACCTTGTTTGTTTATATTAGATCCTGACATATTTTCCTCTTGTGTGTTAGTAGAAGTGTTTGATAACTTGTCCAAGCTTTGTTTCATTTGGCTCAGCTTGGCTTCGATAGTCTTAGTGACATCACGAAGTTCAGCTATAGGGTCTACCCCTACTTCGGCAGATGCATATCTTGCATGTGGGGGAGCTAATCCAGAATCTGCTGTCGATACATCTGCAATATTCGACGGTTGATCTGATGCCATATCATTACCATGATTTTGCACATTTTCTTCATTTGATAAGGATTCTTGTAAATTTTGAAAATCTACAATTGCCTTTTCAACATCTTTTTTAAATGATTCTAAATCTTTAGAAGTAACGCTAACATTAGTTACTGCGCCACCACTGCCACCTAGAGTAGGATCGCCTTTAGCGAACTGTAAATTAGCAGTAAAATCACTTGCAATTTTTTCTAATTCTTTAGACTTACTCTCTACATAAGAATTAAGAGTATTAGCTGCAGCAATAATATGTTTAATACTAGCCTTTGGATCAGCGCCATTAACAACAATAGATAATTCTAATGGATTTAAATCAACGTTAATTTCACCATAACAGCTCTTCTTGCGCATATGGTCACAAAACTCTGCTTCTGTACGAGCGACACGAGCGCAATCAGTACAAATTGCCTTACCAACGGCAGTACCCATAGATACGCAGTTAGAGACACCGGTTGAAACCTTGCGAGCCAAATCTGGATAACTATGCTTATCTAATGCGCATAATGCAATAACTCTTTTTAAGTTACGATCATAGTACGTATCAACGATAAAGCCTCTTACATGATCTACTGAACTTGATTTATGATCTATGCAAAGAGGCTTTCCTACCCATTTTTTATATGCTTTAACTAATTCTTCTTCTGGAAAAATATCACCATTAGAATTCTTATAGGGTTTAATACTAGAATCATTACTCATCCAACGTAATGTATTTCCTGATTTATCCCAACCTACTTCAACTGGCTTTCCATTAGCCATGACACGAATTGTTCCATCATCATTGAGACCGGCTGCTTCAGCAGCATGCATCATAACAGCAGAAAAATAAAGGAAGTCTTCTGCTTTAGGAGCAATTTTCTTTAGATTAGCAGCAAATTTTCTAAAGTTTTCCAAAATCTCTGGGCTAACCGCAGGTAAGCATGATTCGGTATTTTCTACCCTGCTGATTTCAATTAATTCGCCTAGTTTAATAAATGACATGCATTAACTCCCTGATTTCTTCGTATTAGAAGTATCAGATGTATCAGATTGTTTGATGACTTGTTTTGCAAGTTCACTAGCTGCTTTTTTCTTTTGTTCAGCAGTTAGCTCTTCTTCATCAAGAACAACAGATAATATTTTTCCATCACCGTGTTTAATAAAAGCCATTTTATATTGCTCTCCAGTTGGGAGAATCACATTAGTTCTTTAATTATAATGTATTATTACCACAAATTTCACATTTGTGATAGGAACTTAACCTTTATATGGTAATATTCCTATTATAATTCAATAAAATTAATTGCCTGGTTGTGAGGTTCTCTCCTTAATCATGTCATTTAATTGATCTTGCCTCTTATTAAATAAGTCTAAAATAAGTGGAGTTTTTTCTTGAACCTGTGTTTGTAGGTCCGTACTAACAGAATCTACCCAACTAGTAGCTAAAATGTTAGTTTGAATATGATTCTTTATTCTTTCATCTATAATTTCATTAATGCTTTCGCATCCCTTTTGAATATCTTCAATAGATTTAACTATATTTTGAGAAAATTCTTTAGATTCTAAATCATTAAATAATTCACTAAATTCATTAACCTTTACTTCTAACTCATCAATAGATGAAATAAATGATTTCATAAGTTTTAATGTTTGAGTATCCGAAGAAAACTCTTTCATTATATTAACGCACTTAAATGCTTCTTTTTTAAATTCATTAAAATTTTCAACTGATTTATCTCTAAATCTTCTAATAGCAGATCTAGCTTTTAAAACATCATCACTAGACATTTCTGGATTATTTTTAAATGGAGTCTTCATAATATTAAGATGATCAGATGCCATATCTAATAGCTTGTCAGTATGTGAAAAAAATATTAAAGCCTTTTCTGCCTGCGTCTTTTCAGCATCAGAAACATCATATGTCATTTGAACACTATATGCTTTTTTGATTATCATTTTATTCACTTATAAATCCGCCTGATGGAAATAATGGTCCGGCGCCATACATGCCAGCATCATTATTATAAGTTCCAACCATTGGAATGGCATCTTCTTGATTGTTATGCTCTTTTATTGACTTATAACTTTCATAATTTTCACGAGTAGGAGATTGCTCCATTACAAAATTATATACTGCATCTTGGGGATTTTGACGTGTTATACTCAAATATGGAGCAAAAGATCCTTGATGACCTTCATCTAAAAATGAATCTCGATTATCACTAATATATTCTCGTTCGTTAGAAACTATATCAGCATTATTACTATCATTAGTTTTTTTTACAGGTTTGCACTTCCTAATTATTTTTTCAAAAGTATGAATTACTTTAGGATCTACGCGCAATCCAAATCCTAATGATTTAGCTTCTTCTATAGCATCTTCTGGATTCTTTCCAAAATATTTGCATTGTAATAGTGCTACTGCCAATCCAGTTCTATCTTTACCTTCAGCACAATGAACATATGTTGGACCATCACTTAATAGTAAATCTTTAATATCATGTTTTAGAAAATTTATTAATGATTCATTTAGATTATCAATATCGATAGGCAATATAATATGTTTAATACCTAGAATTTTACACGGTCTATTAATTCTATTACCAGCCAATCTATCTAAACTAACTATTTTATTAATACCAAATTCATTTTTAAGACGCAGCACATCGGTAGCTGAAGGAGCGCTTCCGCGATATAATCCTTTAGTTACTTTGCGCAGCCTATGTATCATTTTATAAATTTCTCACTATATTGTTGAGAACCTCGCGCACATAGTGAGCATCATGATTAAATAGAACATGCTTAACGAAAGTAATAGATTGCCCAATAGCTGAAGTAGGCGGCATAGTTTTTTGAGCAATTTCATTGGCATTAAAAGAATAAAATTTACGCTTTAATGAATCAATAGCTTTAGCTCTTTTTTCTGCAGGAATTCTATTAAGAGTAAATCTTACAATATCGGATAGATATTTTCCTACTTGAATAGGATCTCCTAATTCACTAACGGCTGCATTCTTAACTAATTTTTTCTTTACTTTAACTTTATGCTTCTTATTAAATTTAACTAAAGAATTCTGCAATGCAACCTTCTCTGGTTTTTGCAATTTTGCTTTTACAGCTTTATCAAATTCTTTTTTGAATCCAATTAAAAATTCTCTTATCTGATCTTTAGATGCTTTTTGTCTCATCTCGCGCATAATTGCAGAATAAGAAAAATCTATAGCACCCATAAGATCAATTACTTTTTCATCAGAAGAATCATCTTCACCAACAACTTTTAAACAGTTGTGATAATAGTTGTCTGCCATTTTTAGTAATTGCTGTGTATCGTGCATGTGGCATTATTCTTTGTCTACTAATTTGTTTATAAAATGTCTTTTAATTTTAGAAGTCTCTTTGCTTCTTAAAAACATATCTTCAATGATTCCATTACCTTCAATTACTTCATTGAGCCCACGAATTGCTCTTTCATTTATAAACATTAAATGACCTAATTGTAATTTTCTATCTTCATCTACAAATACTGAATTGATAACTAAACATTCCCTATATGCTCCAACTACTTTGCCACAAAATACTGCAGGATAAGCTGTAGACGTTTGTTCTAAACTAACTTCTTCATAGGAATCGCCAAGATAAATTTCAATAAATTTATCTTTAAAAAGAGTGCCAATAAATTCACCCAATGTTTTTGTCCTATCTTTATTACATTCCTGTATTAAATCTAAAACTGATTTTTCGGTTACCATCTTATTTCCTTAGATAAATTTAAGCAGGAATTTCCTGTATTGAGTTTGGGCTGCGTGAAGAGTCATTTCTTGATAAGATGACTTTTTATTCATAATGAATTTAGTATTAATATTAATACTGCCTATTTTAATAGTTGCTTGCTTAAAAGCTAACACTAAAGACTGAGTTAATTGTTTGACTGTTTCAAAGCACTCTGATTCTGGTCCAGGAATAACACATTCTACATCTACACTAATATTATCAGTATGAATAAAAGCTTTTGCCATTAATTCTTCATCTAATGCCGTACATAAGATTCGTGAAAATTCAACTGCATCTGTATAATACTTTGAATTAATTCCAATAACTATATTTTGAGACGGCAAGAATTGTTTATATAATTTTTTATTAGATTTTTCTGATGCCGCGACTTGATGCAAATAATCAGTTAAAATAGAATTATAATTAGATGATGCGGCTGGAGTAGTTTTTGGAGAAGTTGGAGCGGCAGAACTTGATGACGGCTCCTTATGTTTCTCAGCTAATTCTTTAAATACATCGCCTTCTTTACCTTTTAATTGACTAAGATATTTTTTAATGAAACTATCTTTATCATCTTTTTCATCTGTTTTAGCGACCATTTTAGATCCTTCTAACTCTTTGGCTGGATCAACTTTACCAGCTACAGCGGCTTCATAGCTTTTTGATTTATTAAAATTACTATATAATGATGACATTAATTTTGTATAATCAGATTCACTGGCAGTATAATATCCGCCCTGTTTAAGTGCTTTTGAAAACGCGGCAGGATCGGGATGTAATATATGCTGCCATGCACTGGCATATCTTTGAGAGGTACTAAGTAACTTTATATAATCCTTAACCCCCTCTATTAAAGATGGGTAAGCTCTAAATCTCATATCTTTTACTGATACGGTTTTTCCTTTTAATACTTCATCGCCTGTTAAATTGAAATAATCTCCCGTCCATTCTTTAAAAGCTTTAATATTTCCAATATTGTAATTCCACATACTTTTACGATGACCAGTTTCTAAATCATTCTGAGCCATTAAAATTGCAATCTGTTCTTTAGAAGGCTGATTTCCAAACAAAGATTTCCACGCCTCAATCATGGCTAATGCCATTTGAGGTTCAGAAACTTGTGTTTGAACACGATCAACTCTATTGCTCATTTAATTATCCTTTAATTTGCTTAGCAATTTTGAATAATTTAGATGATGTATTTGGATCTGTTACCTTAATGGATCCGGCATATTTTTTAATAAATAATGCCAACATCATTGGGTTTTCGTTTGATAATGACTCTAAAGAAGAGTAAAATTTTCTATGTTGTGTTACAACTTTTTTATCAGCATTATCGGGTGATTTATTATTTATTCTATCCATAAGATCCATTTCTGGAGCTGCTGGAGCAGGAGCGATAGCTGGCATATTAACTGTCTGAGCAATTGGCGCAGTTCTTGCCGCTGGAGTAGGAAAAGGTGGCTGAACACCTGATTGCGGTAGACGCTGGCTTGTAGGAC
>Ga0315288_10004171_pt1 | contig 18385 bp, 18 predicted proteins | sample YL17G11_20_MG_FD_203454 | JGI IMG/M metagenome (GOLD analysis project Ga0315288, IMG submission 203454) | Sediment microbial communities from Yellowstone Lake, YNP, Wyoming, USA - YL17G11_20 | ecosystem: Environmental > Aquatic > Freshwater > Lake > Sediment | place: USA: Wyoming | collected... | reverse complement strand
CGGGCCGACCAATCCGGTACAACACAGGCCGCTGGGGCCGAATGTCTATGTTATCCAGACCGCCGACACAAACTTTACAGCCCCATCCCCGGCGACGCGAAAATGGGTTGAGAAGTGTATTGAATGCATCTTGTCCGGTACCTCGGCGGAGAAACATTTGACGCAGACAGACAAGACGATATAATCCATCATAAATCAGCCGTGAAATCAGGAAAGTAAGTCGATGCAGACAAAAACATTAGGTGAATTAGCGAAGCACGTGGGAGGCGAAGTCGTCGGCGATGCGGCGATGCAGATACATTCCGCCTCGACGCTCGATAAGGCCGGCCCCGGCCAGATTACCTTCTTAAGCAATAAAAAATATGTTCCGCTGGTCAAAGACACACAGGCCGGCGCCGTCATCACGGCTGAAAAAATGGACAGTCGCGCATCATTGCTGATTGCCGAAGACCCATATTACGCCTTTATGCAGATTGTGGTGCTTTTGCACGGCCACCGACAGCATCCACAGACCGGCGTCAGCTCCCATGCCTTTGTTTCCTCAACGGCCAAGTTGGGTTCGGACTGTAATATTCACCCATTCGCAACTATTGGCGAAAACGCCGTTATCGGAAAAAACTGTCAGGTTTATCCCGGCGCCTTCATCGGCCCCAACGTTACGGTCGGTGATGATTGTATTCTCTATCCCAACGCGGTGATTTACGATGGCTGTGTTATCGGCAATCGTGTAATTGTTCAATCCAGCGCGTCGATTGGGCAGGATGGTTTTGGTTTTGCCACGCATCAGGGTGTGCATCACAAAATTCCGCAGATTGGCAAAGTGGTTCTGGAAGACGACGTCGAAATCGGCTCCGGCTGCGCCATTGAACGAGGAACGCTCGATGATACGGTCATCGGCAAGGGCAGCAAAATCGGCGACCTCGTCGCAATTGGTCACGGCACAAAGATCGGTCCGTATTGTTTATTAGTGCCGCAGGTCGGCGTGGCGGGTTCGGTAACGATGGGACATCACTGTGTACTCGGCGGACAGGTCGGCGTAGTCGGTCATATTAAAATTGGCAATCTTGTCAAAATCGGCGCCAAGGCCGGCGTGGTCAACGACGTACCCGATGGCGCGACGATTGTCGGAACGCCAGCCATCGACGCCAACAAGGCCAAACGGGCCTACAGTCTGATTGAATATCTGCCGGAAATGAGGAAGAAAATTAAGGAGCTCGAACGGCGGATGGAAAAAACAGGCAGCGCAGATGAGTGAAACCAACCCCCCTGTTTTAGGTTTGATTGCCGGCCAAGGTCGGTTGCCGTTTCTGGTTGCCGACGGCGCCAAGAAAGCTGGTCTGAAGGTGGTCTGTGCGGCTCTTGCCGACAACGCCGAGCCGGGGCTGGCAAAGTATGTGGATGTGTTTTTTTATGGAGCGATTGCCCGTCCCGGCGGCTGGATGCGAAAACTTCGCCGTTATGGCGTCAGCCGGACGATTATGGTTGGGCGCGTAACCAAGGCCAACATCTACACCCCCTGGCGGATTGTGAAATATCTGCCGGACTGGCGGGCGCTGCGAATCTGGTACTGGCGGCTGCGCCGTAAAGACAAGCGGAACGATACGGTACTGAACGCCATTGCCGACGAACTGGCAAGCGGAGGGATTATCCTGGTGGATTCGACGAAATATTGCAAAGAGCATCTGGCGACCGAAGGCGTGCTCACCCGGACGCAGCCCCCTGCTTCGGCGTGGGCGGATATTGAATTCGGCTGGCCGATGGTGCGGGAAATCGGCAGGCTGGATATCGGCCAATCCATCGCCGTTAAAGAGCGGGAAATTATTGCTGTGGAGGCCATTGAAGGAACCGCCCGGATGATTGAGCGGGCCGGTCAGCTCTGCAAAAAAGGCGGCTGGACGCTGCTCAAAGCCGCCAAGCCCAACCAGGATATGCGGTTCGATGTGCCCTGTATTGGCCCTGATACCATCGAGAGCCTGGCACAAAACAAGGCTTGCTGCGTCGTGGTCGAAAAAGATAAAACTATCATTATCGATAAACCGCAGACGCTGGAACTGGCCGACCGGCTTGGTATCGCTGTCGTTGGCCGGTAGAGTGGAATTTAATTCGTCTTTTCAATCACGACATCCTGCGGACTGTTTATCCGATAGCGGATTCCACGCCAGCAAATGGTTTTACCAAAGACCGAACTGAGAATCAGTCCCAGCATAATTATTCCCCAGAGCCAAAATAAAACGATGTCAGCAACGGCGGCGGGCAGAAGTGCTTTTCTGTCTTTGGTCAATAAATCCGCAATCATTATCTGCCGCAGCACGGCTCGTATGGCCTGAAACACAAAAATGGCAATTGCCGTCAGAGTAAAAAACATTGCGTTTTTGTGCCCGAGCCGCCACGCGGCCATCGCAAACCCCGTCGTACACCACAGGCCGCCCACACTGAACAGCATTGCCAATAACCCGGACAGCCACGTGCGAACGGCATAGACGCGGGTGATGATAAATTGTCTGCGGACAAATTCAAATAGTTTGGGCCAGGTGGTTGTTTCGTAGGAGGCCACCACACAGGCCGGTACGAAAAACATTTTCCTGCCGCTCCGGCGGACAGCAATACTGAGCGTCAGGTCGTCGCAGATAGACCTGGACCAGATGGTTTCCAGTCCCAATTGACGGAATGTTTGAACCAGAATCGCCATCGACCCGCCCCAGGCGTGATTGAGATGATTATTGCCGAGCACCTGCGCGACGACGGCGTTGATACAGGAAAGGGCGAGCGTCGCGATATTATGCGTCTGGGGAACAAACCAGCGATACCCGCCGGCGGCTCCGTTTTTCCCGCTGTGCAATGGATAGACAATATGGCTTAGCCAGCGGCTGTCCGGGCAGGCGTCAGAGTCGGCAAACACGAGGGCCTCCGTCTGTGTGGGAATTTGCCGATAACAGGATAAGATGTTGTGCAGTTTCTGGCTGGAGTGTGAAGCTTTGCCGGCGGTGAATAATCGCACTTCCATTGCGGTTGTCTGCGGCGAGCGGGCGATAATCTCCTGCAGAGCCGAATACGCAGCGTCGGAAACGTCCTCTACCACGAACCACAACCGATAAGGCCTGTAGTCCTGGCGAAAAAAGGAGAGAATATTTTGCTCAAACGCCGCGTCCAGCCCCTTACACGGCACAATCACCACCGCATCAGGCCGATACCAGTCTCTTTGTTTTCGGGATTTTTTGTGCGCATAGCGAACGTTGCTGGCAACTTGTATGGTGAACAGCAGATGTCCAATCAGTAATATCACGGCGATGTAAAAATATCCATCCATGTTTTCCCAGATACTCCGTCTATAAAAGAATAATGGAGAAAAGAATAAATATAATATCAGATAAATCCGGATAGTAAAGCGGAGAATGGACAGACGTTTTCCTTATCTATGCCTCGACTTGTATTTCTACTTGCTCTGCCGGATTTTGCGAATGATAGTCAGTGTTTCCTGTACTTTTTTGGCCAGGCCTGCGAAATCGCCGGCGGCGACGAGTTCTTTCGTAATCAGATTCGACCCGATGCCGGCGCAGGCGATACCGGCCTTAAACCAGGCTGACAAACTTTCTTCCGTCGGTTCGACGCCGCCGGTGGGCATAATTTCCGTCCACGGGCACGGGGCCTTAATGGTTTTGACAAAGCCGGGGCCGCCGACTTCTTTGCCGGGGAAAATTTTGCAGATTTCCACGCCCAGGATGTGTGCCTGATGTATCTCCGTCAGCGAGCCGCAGCCGGGCAGATATGGAATTTTGCGACGGTTGCATAGCTTGGCCGTGTCTTCGTCAAGCAGCGGCCCAACGACAAAATCCGTCCCCGCAGCGATATACATCGCCGCCGTTGGGGCGTCGCAGATGGACCCAACGCCGAGAATAAGGTCGGGACGCTGTTTGTCGCGCCGCTCGGCAAGCTGAGTGAACACATTGATGGCCCGGTCGCCGCGGTTGGTGAACTCCACGATTTTTGCCCCGCCGTCGGCGCGGACGCCATAGCCGCGCTCGGTGAAATTCAGACCGACGCGGGATTTTCTGCTAATGCCGTCAAACGGAACCCAGCGGATGTATTCGGTGCTGACGCCGCCCTCGAAAATAAAATCTTCCAGCAGTCTGCCGACGGGATTATCGACAATCGCCGTGGCCACCGAGGCCGCAGAGGATACGGATTTTTTTGACGGGAACCCTTCGACTTGGTTCGGCTTTGCTCACCACAGGCTGCTCGGGGCAGGCCCATTCGACAAGCTCAGGGTGGGCAAGGCGTTAAGAGGAAAGATGGGAAAGATATAAAAAACAAGAACACATGAACCCAAGGACACAGGAACTCAAGAATGTGGAGGAAGGAAATAGGACACAAAAAAGTTCTTAGTTCTTGGTTCGTAGTTCTTAGTTGCGGAATCGCCTGCGTCGATAGCTGAAATAAACAGACCCTTCGCTACGCTCAGGGTGACGCACACGGCGGCAGAAAGCGTGAAATTGTAAATTGACAATTGTAGATTGTAAAATGGGAAAGAAATAGAAACTTAAGCAAAGGTATTATAAAGGTTTACAGAAAAAGTGTCTGACCCCGTTTTGTTCTCAAAGTACCAAGTATATTTTTTGTCTGATGACTATCATAGAGGATTTAAGGGACTTTTTCAATAGCCCCACTGTCCCGAATGACGTTTCCTTAAGGCGGTTTTATCCCTGTTTTTCAGCTAAAATCGTTATTTTTCTTGCTTAAGAAAATGCCATTCCTCACTGTCCCTATTATCCATTCGTCCCTGTTATCCGATTCATTTTTTTAAGGCGATGGTGATCAGGCAGATCACGCCGACGACTAACAGGATGGGGATGACGGCAAGACCACTGCCAAAAAGGACAGAGAGGATGATTCCGGCGCCGAAAATCACCAGAAAAATCCAGATACAAAACCGGCCCAAGGCAATAAATGCCTTGTTGGCCATAATCTCAAGTCGTTTTCCGAAGGGTTCAACGGGCGGCAATACCACAGCCGGGGGCGGCTGTGCCACAAAATCAACAGCCGTAAAAGGCTCTTTGCAGTGCAGGCACTTGACCTCTTTGCTGCGATAGGGGTCGGGGATTTCCTGCGTTTTCAGGCATTTTGGACATTGTGTGATCATTTTTTTTCTATAGATAAAATGAATTTATTTGTTGGCGAAAGACAGCATCTGCAAGATTGCTGGAATCCGTCCGATTCGCAAAATCTTTCTGATAATATTTTTCTTATCTCGTTTAATGTGAACACTTTACCATCTTTTTCTTTACAGGATTTACAAGTATATTGATCTTTCGATGATAACCAGCGTACAAGATCGAACCCAGCGGATTCATTTTCTGATATTCTTTTAAGGAAATCCAGTCTTAAAATTGAAAACGGCTGAATTACAGGAGGCCTCATGTTTTTTTCGCCACAAGCTGGACATGTAAACAACACGGCATTTTCTTTTATCTTTACCTTTTCGCCGCATTCGTCGCATTCAATTATGATGTATTCAATATCGGAGGGGTTCATATCTCAAGACGTCTTTTCTTTTTCAGGGGTAATTTATCTGGACCGATTTTTTCTTTGATGAACGCGGATGTTTGGCCGTCTTTTTCGATTCCTTCTCTGCCTGATCTTGCTTTGTCATATTGTTTCCTTTTTTTCTTCCAAATACTCACCCATTTGATGGGTGTTTCTGCACTGCCTGCTCCAGTTTTTCTGGTTGGGGATTGCCGTGTTCAAGCCAGTCATATTCGTAAACCTCCATATACGCTTTGGCATATTCGGTCGCACTTGTTCCAGTGAAACCAGTGCCGGGAACCCCGGAGTCTTGTTGGACAACGAGAATCGTTAGTGGGGGCAACTTCTCTATGAGGCAGTAAGATTGAATTGGTTCAAGTAGTTGCCCAAGTCCCGCCGGTGGAACACTGATGAGCTTTGACAGGTGACCATATGTCAGCGTCTGTCGATTCTTTGCCGCCCAGGCAAGAACCGCCCAAATCTGACTTGCTCTTTCCGATTTCGTCATGATTCCTCCTGTGAATAACAATAATAATTATACACAGTCTATATAAAACGGGAAACACAGGCTATTTCTGCCAGTATATGAAGTTTCCATTGATTCTTCAATACTCGTCTAATCTAAACTTTTAAGGAACTGTCATTTGTGGCCGTTCCTAATAAATTTTTACTTCGTCCAGAAGGAATCGAAAAGAAATTTAATAAGCACCCAATATGCGGCTACCATCGCTATAGCTTTCAGCGCAAAAAAGGTATTTGCAGGCCAATTAATATATTGAGATGCTTGAAATTCGGTACCCTCTGAAATTCTTTTTTCTTTATATCTATGGTAGCATCCCCAAATCACCGTTGCTATCAAGTATTGAAGGATATCGGAAATCAGCCCGCACAAAAGAAAAATACTCCCCCATACTAAATCATGCGGTATGACGATTTTATTTTCTGTACTTGTTCTGAATGTCCAAACTATGGCCAAACCAGCATATCCAATATACCGTAAAAGATCACTCGTTTTGCCAGAGTAATCGTAGTAGGCTTTTCTGCAATCCTTTAACTTCATTAGGGATTACTTTCTTTTCTTTGCGCCCGTATTATCTGAACCGCCACCTTTTTTTCTTTACGATTTTCTTCTTAGTTTTCTTTTTTGCCATTATTTTCCACCCCCTTTTGTTCCTGTACTGCTTGTTCCACCGCCCTTAGTACCCGTGCTGCTTGTCCCGCCACCTGTACCAGCAAAATTATTGTCTATACATCTCATGATTGTTTCTTCCTTTCAGTCTATTTTATTGCTCCAACAATGACTATACAGACATTCTAAAAAGCCAAACACAGACTACTTATGCCATTATAAGAAGTTCCCGTTGCTTCTTCAATATTCGTTCACGAAATTTCCCGCACCACCTATTTTTCGCCCAATTCGGTTTTTCGTTCGCACGTTTTTTCTGCCCCCAAATTATACCCTTTCCATATCCATTTACAAACCCCATTTTTCCCTTCTTTTGGCAAGAGACAGTGCCGAACAAGAAAATTGACGTATCGACAGATTGACAATACAATATCTTAAAATCGACAGGAAAAAGTATGAAAATTGTTGCCGACCAGAATATACCGTTTGTGGAACAATGCTTCGCTCATCTGGGCGACGTGAAGTTATTGGCCGGAAGAAAAATTACGCCCGATACGGCCACCGACGCGGATGTGCTGCTGGTTCGCAGTGTTACTAAAGTCGATGAAAAGCTTCTGGCCGCCAGCCGGGTTAAATTTGTCGCCACGGCCACTATTGGTTTTGAACATATCGACCTCGATTACCTGAACCACAGAGATATTGGTTTTGCCTCCGCTCCGGGTTCCAACGCCAACAGTGTCGCCGAGTATATTATCGCGGCCTTACTTGCGCTGGGCAAAAAATACAAATTTCACCTGGCCGGCAAATCCATCGGCGTTATTGGCGTCGGCAACGTCGGCTCCAAGGTCGTCGCTAAATGCGCCATACTGGGAATGAAAACCATACTCAACGACCCGCCGCTGTCGCGCAAAACCGGTGACCCGAAATATCGTCCGCTGGATGAGGTCTTCGATTGCGATTTTGTTACTCTGCATACGCCGCTGACGAAAGAAGACCCGGACAAAACATATCACTTGGCCGACAATGTTTTTTTTGCCCGTCTTAAAAAAGGCGCGTTCTTCCTGAACACATCCCGCGGCCCGGTGATGGAAACCAACGCTCTTAAACAGGCGATGCGGGATAAAAAACTCGCCGGCGTCGTGCTGGATGTCTGGGAAAACGAACCCGACATTGACCCACAACTGCTGCAAAATGTGGATTTGTCCACGCCGCATATCGCAGGCTATTCTTTTGACGGCAAGGTCGCCGGCCTGATTATGATTTACAATACCGTCTGCAATTATTTCAAACTTAAGCCCGAACATACCCTACAGGATTTTCTGCCGCCGCCGAAGGTCTCCGAAATTCACATCACCCCTGAAGACCTCGCGCAGGACCAGGAACGAATTATCCACGATACGGTGCAGCAGGTTTATGTCATCAACCGCGATGATTTTAACACCCGTGAGATTCTATTGCAGGAGCCGGCCAAACGCGGCGAATTTTTTGACCTGCTGCGCGAAAACTATCCCCAGCGACGCGAGTTTCAGAATACGAGGGTTTTTCCGCCGGACGTCAATAGTTTATTGGCAAAGAAACTTTCCGGCATTGGATTTCAAATATGTCAAAGCAAATAAATCCGGTTCTGGAATGGCCGACGGGAAAACTGGATTTTTCCGCCGGCTGCCTCGTGATGGGCATTTTGAACGTCACGCCCGACTCGTTCGGCGACGGCGGGAAATACTACACAGCAGATAAGGCGATTCAGCACGGTCTGGAAATGGCTCGCGCCGGAGCTGCAATTATTGATATCGGCGCCGAATCCACTCGCCCCGGCTCACAGCCCGTCGATGCGGATGAGCAAATCCGCCGGGCTGTGCCGGTCATTCAGGCATTGCGGAAACAAACCGATATTGCCATTAGCATTGATACATATAATCCCGATGTTGCCCAAGCGGCTCTGGCCGCAGGGGCAAATATGATTAACGACATCACCGCCCTGTCCGACCCCAAAATGGCTAAGCCGGCATTGGAAAAACAAGTCCCGGTGATTCTAATGCACATCCAGGGAACGCCTGCGACAATGCAGCGGAATCCGCAGTACAATGATGTCGTTGCAGAAGTAAAACAATACCTGCTTGGACGCGCCAAATTTGCGGAACAGGCCGGCATCCTGAAAGAACGGATTTTCATTGACCCCGGCTTTGGTTTTGGCAAAACGACTGGGCATAACCTGTCGCTGTTGAAGCATCTGGATGAATTTGTGCAAACCGGCTATCGCGTACTGGTCGGAACCAGCCGAAAGCGTTTTATCGGGCAGATTACCGGCAAAGACTCCCCCGCCGACCGTGTTTTTGGCACTGCCGCGACCGTCGCTTTGGCTGTGCAGAAGGGAGCCTCGATTATCCGCGTCCACGACGTCGCAGAGATGATTGACGTTATCAAGACCACTAATGCGATAGTTCAGGCCGAATAATATGAGTATCATCCGAGCTTACCTGGATATTGAAACTACCGGCTGCAGCCGCTGGCGTCACGACCTGACCGTAATTGGCATTGCCATTGAGCGACGGGAAATGATGGACGTCGTCCAGCTTGTCGGCGAAAAAATTACGGATGTCAGAGTGATAAAAGCCCTGGCCGGCGTGGATATGCTTTATACCTACAATGGCCATCGTTTTGATTTGCCCTTTATCAAACACAGATTGGGTCTCGATTTGGAACGACACTTTCGTCATCGCGATTTGATGTACGACTGCTGGAAGAACAAGCTCAAAGGCGGCCTGAAGGTGGTAGAGACTAAACTCGGTATTATGCGGCAGACCAAAGGCATTGACGGCTGGATGGCCGTCCGTCTGTGGTGGGATTATGTCAATCATAACGACCGCGCCGCCCTGCAAACCCTGCTAACCTACAACCGCGAGGATGTGGTAAATTTGAAAACTCTCCGTCTCAAACTTGGCGTGGAGTAGGAAATGAGTTTCTCCTTCCACCCTATTTTGTATTTTCTTAAGCATCTTCCCCGGCTTTTTCCTTCTTCAAACACACCCAAAATAAAAACCGCCTCCCAAGCGTCCCCCCGCCGACGGCAAGTATTTCGTTTTTCTGTTTTTCCTGCCGGAGCCATGAGGTATAATACCTCCAAAATTATTACATAAACCCGAAAATTCAGGAGAATCGAAAAAATGGCCGAATATTCAGTCAGTCCAGCAGGCGAGAAGTTCCCCATTCCGCAAAAGGAAGAATATGCCGCCGAGTTGCAGCGCCTCGAAAAGCTTGCCGGCGCTGCCCGCGCCGAAGGCAAAGAAGTCGTCGTCGTGATGGGCGTCGGCTTCGTCGGAGCCGTTATGGCCGCCATCATTGCCGATACTGTGGATAAAAAGACTGGCAAGCCATCCAAGTTCGTCATCGGCTGCCAGCGCCCCAGCACGCGCAGCTATTGGAAGATTCCCCTGCTCAACAAAGGCGTCTCTCCCGTCAAGGCCGAGGACCCGCAAGTCGATCCCATGATCGCCCGCTGCGTCCTCGAGAAAAAAACCCTGACCGCCACTTACAACTCCGACTGCCTGAAGCTGGCTGACTGCGTCGTCGTCGATGTCCAGTGCGACTACGTCAAGCGCGACCTCGGCAATCTCCGCACCGGCCAGACCGACATGGCCGCCCTTGAGGATACTATGAAAACCATTGGTAAAAAGATTCCGCCCGACTGCCTCGTGCTCATCGAAACCACCGTCGCCCCCGGCACTACCGAATTCGTCGCCTGGCCCATCCTCAAAAAGGCCTTCAAAACCCGCGGCATCAACTCCGAGCCTCTGTTGTCCCACAGCTTTGAGCGCGTCATGCCCGGCCGGCAGTACGTCGCCTCCATCCGCGACTTCTGGCGCGTCTGCTCCGGCTGCAACGCCGAGGCCCGCGCCCGCGTCGAAAAATTCCTCCGCGAGGTCCTTAACACCAACGACTTCCCGCTGACCGTTATGGACCGCCCCATCGAATCCGAAACCACCAAGATCGTCGAGAACTCCTACCGCGCGACGATTTTGGCCTTCCTCGACGAGTGGTCCGTTTTCGCCGAACGCAACGGCGTTGACCTCATCAAGGTCATCAAGGCCATCAAAATGCGGCCGACCCACAGCAACATCATCTTCCCCGGCCCCGGCGTCGGAGGCTACTGCCTGCCAAAAGACGGCGGACTGGGCTACTGGGCCTACAAGCACCTGCTGGGCTTCGACGACGACATCTTCAAGATTACAACCGCTGCCATCGATATCAACGACACCCGCGGCCTACGCGCCGCTACGCTTACCCGTGACGCCCTCCGCAATATGGGTCGCTATATCGCCGGTGCCAATGTTCTGCTCTGCGGCGCCAGTTACCGGCAGGACGTCGCCGATACCAGATACAGCGGTTCGGAAATAGTTGTCCGCCGACTCACCGAGATGGGCGCTGATATGCGCGTACACGACCCCTACCTTGAGCACTGGTACGAGATCGAAAGTCAGGATACCTACCCCGCGCCCGGCCATTCATGGGCACGTTTCTTCCGCAACCAGGATCACTTGCAGGATATCCGCGTCCAGTCCGATTTGGCCGCCGCGCTGAAAGGAACGGAGGCCATGATTCTCGCCGTGCCGCACGAGCCATATCTGAATCTCGACCCAGACCAGATTGTTAAATGGGCCGGCGGCCCCCTGGCTGTCATTGACTGCTTCGGCATCCTCGACGACAACAAAATCCACCGCTATTTCGAATTGGGCTGTGAGGTAAAAGCCTTGGGAAGAGGACACATTCAGCGCATCAAAGAGACTGTACGCAGCAAAAAGTAACCGATAAAATTTTGTTGAGACGGGCAGCGTAAAAAGAGTTGGTTAATGAATCGACTTTTTTAAAAGCCCCACTGTCCCGAATGGCGTTTCTTTAGTGCGGTTTTACCTTTGTTCTTCGGCTATAATCGCCATTTTTCATGCTTAAGGAAACGCCATTCTCCACTGTCCCCGGTTTTTTATTGTGACCCCTTATTTTTCTCTGTCGTCCACATCAGACCTGCGATTCGGTCTTTGGTTACAAACTCGACATGACCGTCCACAAAACTAACGTTGCAGCCGGGCTGGCCATCTTTATCATGCCGCAAGACAACCTCTTCCATGCCACCAATGCCGTTGCGGCCGAGGTTCGCCTCAAAGAACATCACCAGTTTCGCTGGTGTCTGACCGGGCTCAATCTCAAAAATAGTCTTGTTCATCGCATAGCTGAAAGACCCTTCCGAATCCAGCGGACAGTGAAAAGCTTTTTCAGTAAAGCTCCCGGGTTCTCGCAATATAAAATCGCACCATTGATTCGGCAATGGATATTTCCCATCATATCTACCCACATACATCAACATTGCGATTGACAAACCATTCAGATTATGTTCGCATACCACCCGCCCGGCAATCATTCTTGTTTTTAATAATGCGGGAATTAAAATCGCTATGATTAAGGCAAAGATAGGAACAACAAAACCCCACATACTGTTTCTTAGACGCATAATAAATCCTCACTTATGAAGTTAATTTAAAATGCCAAGTACATTTTTTACCTGTTATTCCTTTGTCAAGGTATGATGGCTATCATAGAGGATTTAAGGGGCTTTTTCAACAGCCCCACTGTTCCTTTTATTTCTCAATTTCTCTTTTTGGGCCTTCTTTTTCCTTGGTACATCCGTGGGAAAACAAAACCTTTTCCCACAAAACCATACAAAATTCGATAATCCGTAGTCCCTTGTTGCGACGGCGGGGATTAAAACATCAGGCTGTCGGCAAAGATGTCCTGAAAGTCGGGTCGGGAGGCCAGTTCGACGTATTCCATCCTGCGGGCGAGGGTTTGGCAGTTTGCCCGGATGGTGCGATTGAGCAGGATTTCCAATGCCCCGCCGCCTGCGGCGTTGCCGATAAAGTGAATTCGCTCGACCGGCACCTGCGGCAATAACCCAATCCGCAATGCGCTGGTCTTCTGGATATAATTGCCAAAGGCGCCTGCCAGAAGGAGTTTTTCAATCTGCGAATTTTTAATTCCAGCCGTTTTTTTCAAAATTCGAATGCCGGCCCGAATCGCCGCTTTGGCTAATTGAAGCTGCCGCACATCTGCCTGTGTCAGCAAAACGGGGTTTTGTCCATCCGCCAGCACAAACCCCGGCTGTCCTTCATACTCAATCACACGATTCAGCAGCGTCGGTGACAGTTTTCCGGTCAATTTTTCTTTTTCCACAAACCGCCCGGTAGAATCAATAATACCCAGTTGGACCAGCACCGCCAGCGCATCAATCAGGGCGCTTCCGCAGATGGAATGCGCCGTCCCGTCGCCGATGACGTCGATATCAATATCCGCATCCGGGCCGTCAATCACCACTCGCTGAATGGCGCCGTCCCTTGCCCTGCTGCCATAACGGATTTTTGCTCCTTCCAGCGCCGGCCCCGCAGCACAACTGGCGGTGTAGAATCTACCCTGATGGCACAGCACCAGCTCGCTATTGGTACCGATATCCACCAGCAGCGTGGTTTGTTGTTCCGTACTCATCTCCGCCGCCACCGCCCCGGCCACGGTATCCGAACCGACAAAGCCGGCGATATTCTGTACCGTATGGAGATTGCCCTTTGGGTGCAGCGTCAATCCGACCGATTGGGCGGCAACATCATACGCCTGGGTCGTATGCGGCAAATACGGGCTTTGGCCCAGTTGTGCAACGGGGAATTTCATCAGCAGATGGTTCATTGTGGTATTACCCACGGCGACCAGCTCATAAATCTGTTCGGTTTTGATTTTTGCCTCATCTGCGGCCTGCCGCAACATCTCGTTAAGGCAATCCATGATTGTCCGCTGCATCCAGTCCTGTCCCTGCGGTTCGGAAGCGAAATAAATCCGGCTGATGACGTCATCGCCGTGCTGATGCTGCGGATTGGCCGTGGAAACAGTAGCCAGAGTTTTGCCCGTCTGCAAATCCGCCAAATGCAGCACCACCGTCGTCGTCCCAATATCCACCGCTGCGCCGTACAAATGGCGGTGATTGCTCTTCTCCAGGCACACCATCTCCCAGCCTTGCGACTGATTATGGCAGGTAAAGTGAAGTACCGCTGTTGTTGCAGCGGCATCGTCGCCGGATGTGAAAGAAAAAGACGGCGGGATAAAAACCAATTCGCCGACGACGGAAGATAAGACATTTCGCAGTTCGTCAACGCTCGCAGGCGGTCTGGGCAGATTAACTTTTTTCCAGCACGGGTCAGCGGTGATTTTTTTCTCTCTGCCGTGGACGAGAATCTGCGGACGATAGTATCGGCTTGCTCGCGGAATGGTTACGGTCAGGTCTTCGGTCACCTGAAACTGGCAGGCCAGCGCCTCTTCGCCCGATGGTTCAAGGCGTACCCGGCATTTGCGGCACGTGCCTTTGCCGCCGCAGGGACTGACCAGCACAATATCCGCCTGGCCGGCGGTCTCAAACAGGGTCGCGCCGGAATGAATCCGGATCGTCCGGTGATCCGGAAGAAATTGAACGGTGAAATGTTCCATAACAGAAATACCAATAAGAAAGTGCAGAATTTTCCCCTCTCCAAAAATTCTGCACTTTCCGTCGATACAGCGCCCGCCTGCTCCGGTCAAACCGGATTCGCAGGCAGGTCTATCCTTTTTTGTCCTAATTTTTACACGTATTAGGTAATTTTATGACGCACTTTCCAGCGGGCCTTTCTCTTTTTGCTGCCGATTTTTCTTCTGCGTCTGGATTTTGCCATCAGCATCTCCCAAAAATCCTGGTCAATAAACTTTTTGCCAAACCATCATTGAGCGTTTAGTATATAGACTTATATTGGAATTGCAAGCGCCGGTCGTCAAAAAACTATGAACCGCGGATATACCCCAAAGGTATAATATGCCGTTTCAACAGACAATATCACCCATAAAGGACAAAACATTATGATCCAGTGCAAAGACTGCGAATTTTATCGTCAGGAACCCAACGGCAGACGGATTTTTCTGTGCGACCCCTTTACCAGCATCAAAGAACCCGAATGCCTGGCCAAATGGCAGCTTCTGCGCCTCGACGTCATTGCGGCAGCCCAGAACAATATGGCCGCCGCACAAGCCCAAATGGCCCCCCTTCAGGACAAAATCCTCAAGTACATCAAACGCGAATTAGATGACATAGACGAGTCTGAAAAATGGAAAACTGACGAAGAAACCGACCCAAACACTCCTCCTTTTGATGAAAATGACCCTCCTGACTTTGGCGACAACCGAAAAGAAAACCATTAAGTCATTGCAGATAAAAGACTTACAAACTGGATTTTGTCGCAATAGAAATTGCGTTTCAAACGTCTGAAATAGCGGAACAAATGATAAATGGATTCGGAGCAGCTTAAACTCCTAATCGACAAGTGCAAAGCGGGACAGGCTGGGGCTTTTGACCAGCTCATTGCTTTGTACGCAGACCGTTGTTTTGGGTTTTTCTATCGGCTAAGCGGTCATCGTCAAACAGCCGAAGACCTGCTTAGTGAGCTATTTATAAAACTGGTGGAAAAAATTGGTTCCTGGGACGGCGGCTCGTTCGACAACTGGATATTCACCATCGCAGGCAATTTGTTCAAAGACTCTCTGCGGGCCGACTACCGTCGTAAAAGACTCCTGCAGGAAAAGGCTGAACAACTGCAAACGCAGGAAGAATCCGAGCCGAGAAACGACCTTGAGGACAAACTGCACTGGGCATTGAAACGGCTCGAACCGGAAATCGCCGAGTTAATTATGATGCGGTTTTACGCCGATTTCAGTTTCAAGGAATTGGCGAAAATGCGAAATGAACCCATTGGAACCACCCTCTGCAAGATGCACAGAGGACTGAAAAAACTCAGGGAAATGATGGAAGTCCCGGAAAAACAGAGGCCGGTATGAAAGAATCCTACGAGGACATCCGAAAAATACTGGAACAGTTTATGAATACGCAAACTGCCGGGCAAATGGCAAAGGACATCCGGCAGGCCGACGCTCTGCTGTCCGCTGTTCCCGCGGCCAAGACGTCCGAAGAGACCCTTGCCGCAATTCGGGAAAAGGTTCATTGCCGGCTCGCTGCCTATAGAGTCCGCAACTTGCGCATCCGGATAGAAAAATATGTTGCGGCGGTCGCGGCAACGATTTTAATTGCCGTTCTGGTCGGTGTCTTTTTCAGGACGCATCAGCCCACAGGACAAAACCAGAGACCCCTGCCTCTCGCAGCCGCTTCTCTCTGGAACGACAGCTTTGCCGCCGATAATGACCCCGTCGGAGAACTGACAACAAAAGTCGAACAATTAACTGGACAGATCGATACGGTTAACCAGACCGCCACACAATGGCTGGAGGAGAATTCCGGCCTGACCGTGGAAATTGAAAACCTCGAAAAAATTGCCCTTAATGCGGATTTCTGGAAAGGATAAACCAATGAAAAGGATGTTTTTATTGACGATTTTTGCCGTTGTTCTCTGCTGCACCGTCGGGGGTCAGACGTCACAGCCGGCGCAGCCAGTTTCTCCGGTCAGTAATGATCCCTTCTGGCAGGAAGACCAGGGAGCCGAAAATTTTCCGAAAATGTCCGAAGAACGGATTACTCAGTTTCTCGAACAGATCCGTAAAGAAAATCCGGCCAGGGCCAATGAACTGGGAAAACTTCGCAAGGAAAACCCCGATGAATTTCGCACACAGTTCCGTGCCGAATTTATAAAGCAAATGCGGCAGCGACGGGAGCATCAGGGCGGTCCTGGAACCCCACCGGGTTCCGAATCCAGACCCGGTCCCGGCGGCCCACAGGGACCGATGCCCTCCCAGCGGCCTTCCCAGCCCGGACAGCCTCAACCGGCCGGCCCCGGCGGCGGACGATGGCGGGAACGGATGGAGAAAATGCACAATGACTTCATCGCCTGGCTGGAGAAGAATTATCCCGATCAGGCCGAGTCGCTGAAATCGCTTCAGGAAAAAAAACCGGAAGAATATATGCCTCGGGCAATGGAACTGATGCACCGTTATGAACCCATTATGCGGGCCGAGAAAGACAATCCCAAACTGGCCCAGGCGATGAAAGACGACCTCGAACTGCAAAAACAGCGCGACGCCCTGCTGCGCCAGATTCATTCCGCGACCGGCAAGGAAAGGGAAAAATTAATCGCCGAACTGAAAGATAATGTCTCCCGCCGGTTTGATGTAATTATGAGCAAAAAACAGATGCAGTATGACAATCTGAAAAAACGGCTGGAAGACCTGAAAAAAGAAGTCAAGACGCGGGAAGGCGAACTGGAAAAACTCAAGACCACCAAAGACAAGGCCGTGACTGAACATCTCAATGAACTGGTCAGCCAGGCTGAGAAAGTCCAGTGGGATTGATATTCTATTTTCGGAATCAGACAGAGAACGCCCGGATGAACAAACCGGGCGTTTTTTATTGACCCAAATCCTTTTTGCGCCTACCATAAGGGGCAAAAAGGCAAAAGAGATATGTGTTTTTAGAACAGAAAAGGACACGGATACGATGCCTCTGAATATCAAACTCCAACAGACCGACAAAAACACCGTCAAACTCATCTTGAGCGGACAAATCAATTCCGAGACGTGGGAACGGCTGGATAGACAAATCACCGAACTGCTGGGCAAAAAAATAACGGCTCTGATTCTGGACCTGGCGGATGTGGACTACATCAGCAGCGCCGGCGTCGGCGCGATTATCAAGGCTAAAATGTCCCTGATGCGCAACTACGGTGACCTGGCGATTCTCAATCCCCAGCCCCAGGTTCGCAAGGTTTTTGACATTATGAAACTGCTGCCGGCAATGAACGTCTTTGCCAACATCAAGGAACTCGACGAATACCTGACCCGCATTCAAAAACAGGTGGTAGAAGGCACTGCGTTGAAAGATTAATCTTCCGCGTTTTACCGCGTGCGGCGAAACCCAGAGAAAATCAATCTGTCAGTCCAAGTGAAGTTTTTTCAATTAAGGGCGCCTGCCCCTTTAATTTCATTCGGGTAATATTGGCAAAAAATGAACTGCACCAAGCAATATCACGGTAACTATTACCCATAGTGCCAACGATACAATAAAACTGTTCCCGCCTTGAATCCTTCTGCTAAATCTGAACAGGTAGATCAGCGAAACAGTCCATATCAATGGAAAATTTACAAACAAAAAATTCGTGAAAGATCCCCCTGGAATCACCGCCAGCCACAATAACAACGGTATCATAACAAAAGTATAATCGATCCATTCTATTCGGCATCTCATTTTCCAAAAAATAAAAGCTGCGGCTGGAAATATCAGAAAGCCGAACAATAACCCCGGCATATAGAGAACTTTGAAATTAAATTTACCATCGAACACATCCATCTGGCCTATCATAAACAGAACGTAAAGAAAGTCTATCGTCCCCAGCAGAATACATGGCACAATTTGTTTGACGGAAATTCTATCCATTATTTACTCTCCTATTGAGGATTGAAAAAATAACCAAACATTCTGTCATTCCAGCTTTCTTTTTTGTCATTCCCGCGAAAGCGGGAATCCAGTCTAAAACGCTCTATATTCCGGCTCAAGGCCGGAATGACAAACATAGATCAATGTTGGGATTGTTAAGTTTATTATTCAAAGAGCATTAACTAACACATTAAACCACGAGGGGAAAATGGTTGTTCATGTTTTTTTCCTCTTTTTCAATATTAGGGACTATAGGGCTGTTGGGAAAGTCCCTTTAACTCCTTTATACTATCATCATACCTTGA
>Ga0315288_10004170_pt1 | contig 18387 bp, 21 predicted proteins | sample YL17G11_20_MG_FD_203454 | JGI IMG/M metagenome (GOLD analysis project Ga0315288, IMG submission 203454) | Sediment microbial communities from Yellowstone Lake, YNP, Wyoming, USA - YL17G11_20 | ecosystem: Environmental > Aquatic > Freshwater > Lake > Sediment | place: USA: Wyoming | collected... | reverse complement strand
AAGGATATGCCCCAACCTTGGAATATATTACGAGCGAAACAAGGCTCCAGGGGGTGGCAGCAGTCAAAGATGGGAGAGTGTACGGCATCCAAGCGGCTCTTGTAGATATCCCAGGGCCTAGGATGATTGACGCCCTCCAGTTGATAGCTGGATATCTTCATCCGAAGCTGTTTGAGAGCGGGAGGTAATGGATAAAGTGATTAATGCACCAATTATTGGGAAGGGAGATTTCCTGGTAATTGTTGGTGGCGGACGCTGGGGTGCGAGAGGAGCAACGATTGCCAAAGAAGCTGGAGCCAAAGCTGTGATAATAGACTTGAATCAAAGCTGTCTAGCTAGCAAGGTAGTTGATGCAATATTAACTGAGAAAGAAATGAGAGAGGCAAAAATAGAAGGAACGGCGCTCGTTATCGGTGACCTGACAGAGGTGTTAGCAAACATTTTGAAGTATACGCATCCTCAGTGGATTATTCCTGCTGCCCCAGGAGGAATTGCTGGCAAGTTGACAGAGAAATGGTTGGCAATAAAACAGTTTAAAATAACCGAGAACAAATTTTTGGTAAAGAGAGCCTTGACTGGCTTACCCAAAAAGGTAGTTCTTTCCGAGGGTTTGGGGACTATCACGTCAAGTTATATGCCTAGGGGCATGTGGTGTCAAATTCCTTGCTCACAGCCAAACATTTGCCCTGTTACCAGTCGTAAGAAAGTTGCCCCTATGTATGAGCTTCTTGAATTCTCCTTGTCTGAGGCAGTAAGCCATTACAAGATTTTTGTGGCTCAGGATCTTGGTGGCGTAGGAGCGTTATCAGGGCCTGAAGTGCAAGACTGGTTGGAGTACGTTGAAGGGTTAGAACCTCCTTATTCACTTGCTGTTGCAATCTCTTGTAAGTGTCACGCTAATACTGCCCTCTTTGAGGTAGAAGAAATTATTAGGTGAAATGGGTAAATCAGAGTTTTTACTTCTTAGGGTATATCATAGTGTCGAATTGCTTGCCACGTCCCGATTCCACCGAGACGCGCGGTGACAGCGGGTTCTGTTGAGATTTGTGTGACCACCGCCGATAACGATTTATAGTACTCTCATCGGCGTTGGGTGGGCTGAGATGCCGGACAAGGAATCGAGAAGCCCTGTCGCCGCGGATTTGTCTGATGCTGTTGAAAACAGTCGCCCGTTTGTGCTATTATCATCATTTGTTATTTTGGAGCGGATGACAGCTATTGTCAACGAGGTTGACAGTGGTTGTATCAGGTAATATAATGTTAGTTGTGTCAAGTTCTGGAGTACGTGGTGAAGGCGGTGCCATGAAGAATGAAGGCGTCTACATGATGCAGGTGGCTTCGATGCTTACGGGAATGCATCCCCAGACCCTCCGTAAGTACGAGCGCGCCGGTTTCCTGACGCCATCCCGCAACCATTCCTGCCGCCGGTACTCTGCTGAAGATATTGAGCGCCTGAAGATGATTAAACGTCTGGTCGATAATGGTGGTCTCAATCTGGCGGGTGTGGAGCTGGCGCTGAAGCTGAGGACTAAAGTGCTGGGTATGCAGCAGGAAATGGTCTCCGGCGGCGCCGCTGTGAAGTTGGAAGAACGACTCGCCGAGATGGTCGACGAGCTACTTGGGATTCTGGGGACACGTTAGGCCCGTTGTAGGGGAAGGAGGTGATTGGTCATGTGGAAATTGAGAGGCTGCGCCCGGTGTAACGGCGATGTCTATATTAATCGGGATGAGTATGGCTGGTTCGTGCAGTGCCTCCAGTGCGGCTATCATAGCGAACTGGTGAACATTGACGAGGCGCGTAAGCAGATGCAGACGCGGGGTGAATCACCGAAAGTCACGGCTGAAGCTAACTTGAAAGACGAAGAGTAATCGAGTACCCTTATAGCTGGGGGAGCACACAGCTTCCCCGCCGAATCACGAAAGGAGCCTGGCTATGAAGCTGTGTGTCAAAAAGGTCTACTGCCCGACCTGCCAGAAGCTGGTGAATTGCAAGGAGCAGACTGCCGCCAACGCGACCCGTTTTGTCTGCTCGAGGTGCGGCGCCACCGTCTGGACCAAGGAAGGGACGCAGTGGAAGCATGCGTCCAAGTTAGCCTAGTTTGTCCGGTTGAGGAGGTAGTTATTGGCCTATGCCTGTTTATGAATACGAATGCGAGACTTGCTCCTGCCGATTTGACTTGAGGCAGAGCTTTAGCGATAGTCCCGTTACCAGTTGCCCGCGTTGTCAGGGTAGTGCCCGGCGGGTGTTCGTGCCGGTGCCTATCATTTTCAAAGGCAGCGGGTTCTACGTGACTGACCACCGTAAGGACGGCAAGGGCAAAGGCAACGGCCAGAAGGATGATTCCACGGCAGCCACCAAAGAAGCGCCGGAGAAGACCAAAACGGAGGTTGCTTCCAAGGCGAAAGACTGACCGGCAAATCGGTTTGAATTTCGAGGAGAACGAGAGGCAACCCCGATTACATCGGGGTTTTTTTCCTTTTGTGGGGCTATTGCTTGAGAGCTTTGATGGCGGTGAAGCCGGCGTCCTGTCGGTAGCCATCGACCGGACTCTCCGGCGGGTAGCGGGTCAGCCCCGGCGGCTGAGTCAGCGCGGAACGGTAAGTCAAATCCCCGAACCCCGCCCTCCCCAGCATCGTTTTGACCTCGGCCCGGGAATAGAATCGCGCGTTGCGGTAGATGTGGTGTCCCTCTCTGCCCAGTCGGGCGTAATGGTCAGCCCATGGGCTTTCTTTGAGAATTATGCCCAGCGCCAGCCGCCTGCCCGGCCTGAGGACTCGCCCGGCTTCCCGCAACACTCTCTCCGGGTCTTTCACAAAGCAGAGAGCCAGCGCTATCAGAACACCGGCAAATACCCCGCTTCGGAAAGGTAATTCCTCCCCGACGCCCTGCACCACCTGAATACCTCGGTCTCTGGCTATCGTCAGGAGTGGGCGGGAGGGGTCAACGCCGTACTTTGTGCCCAGCGCCCGGGCGAACCGACCCGACCCCAGCCCCACCTCCAGCCACGGCCGGTCGCCGTCGATGAACGGGCGCAGGCAATCAACTTCCATCGCGAAGAGGGTCCGGCCCGGCTCCGTGTCATACCAGGTGTCGTACTTGCGGGCATAGGCGTCAAAAGAGTGGCGGGACATTTGGCCTAAACCTTCAGGTCGAGGGCGAAGACGATGGCTTTAGCTACGGCTCGCATTTTCTCGGCAGGCAGATTGCCGAGTCTCTCGGTCAGTCTGGCTTTCGGTATGGTCAAGATGTCGTCCGTGTTCACCACGCAAGGGACGGGCATCCCGTCCTCTTTGCCCAGGGAAACTTCGACGGGTATATCGCGGATGGTGCGTGTTATCGGCGCTACGGTGACTGAGGTGCGGACAGGGTAGGCGGCGTCTCTTGATAGCAGCACAACAGGACGCCGTCCAGTGGGAGGGGGCAACTCCGCCCACCACACTTCTCCACGGCGCATTTACCAGGACTCCCCGGGCAAGACTTCACCGCTGATAGCCGCCTGGCTCTCTCCTACCTCAGGCTCTTCCGGCACCTTCGCGTATCCCTGCTGGTAGCGCCGGTCAAGCTCTTCCCGCTCAACCTGGTCCAGGTAGCTCTGACAGGCGCTGCGAATCAACTCCGAGCGGCTCCTCCGCTTACCGGCGCAGAACCTGTCCAGCTCTTTCAGTAGCTCTTCATCAACCGGGACCTGGATTACTTTCTTTGCCACCGTTTTCTCCACATAGTATTACACAATATCTATACCTATAATATTCCATATACTCGTCCCGTTGTCAAGCGCCAGCGATTTGACTTCTAAGCACTCGGCAAGTAGAATTAAGCCCATAGATTTTCTGCCCGAAGGGAGAAGGAGTCAATATGCAGTGCGATTTCAGGCGGCCCCACTTTAGGATTTTGTCGGATAGCCAGATAGCGGAAATCCACGATGCCACGCTCCAGCTTCTGGAGCGGGGCGGGGCGGCTTTCGAGGCTAAGGAAGCCCTGGATATTCTGGCGGAGGCCGGGCTGGATGTCTCCAATCCCGACCGCGTCAGAATCCCCGCCCATATGGTCGAGGACGCCATCCGCAAAGCCCCTAAGATGGTCACGATGTACAGTCGGGATGGCGAGCCGTCCATCATTCTGAACGGAAAGACCGGCGCTCACTTCGGCTCCATCCCCGATTTGCCGACCTACCGCGACCCTTTCAGCAAGCGCGAGCGCACCTGCTACGTGGCAGACATCGCCGACATGGCGCGCCTGATTGACGCTCTGCCCAACGTCGAATGGGTCCTCCTCGGCACGGTCAATCCCACCCTCCCCGCCGCCATCACCGATAAAGTCTCTCTGCTTCAGACCATTCTCAATACCGCCAAGCCAATCATGGGCGAAATCAACGATGCCCAGAGCCTGAGCGAGATGTTCGCCCTGTGCGAGATTGTCGCCGGCGGCGCCAGGAAGTTCAAAGAGAAGCCTTTCTTCGTCGGCTCCTGCGAGCCGGTCAGCCCGTTGGTACACGGCAAAGATGCGATGGAGAAGAGCCTGCTCTGCGCCGAGAAGGGCATTCCCTGTGTCGTCTACGGTATGCCGATGGCGGGCGCCACCACTCCGGCCACCTTCGCTGGCTGCCTGGCCATCGCCAATGCCGAGGTCCTGAGCCAGCTCGTCGTCCTGCAACTGAAGAACCCGGGTGCCCCCATAATCTACGGCTCCATCCCGTCCATTATGGATATGCGCACCACCATTTACTCCTACGGCTGCCCGGAACTGAGCCTGATGGGGGCGGCGCTGACCGAGGTCTGCCATTCTTACAAACTCCCGATGTTCGGGGTGGCGGGCAGCACCGACGCGGCTAACATCGGCTTGCAGTCCGGCGCCGAGATTACCTACGAGATTATGGCTTCGGCGCTAGCCGGCACCGACCTGGTCCGCAGCGCCGCGTTCCTCTATCACGCCAAGGTCGGCTCGCCGGAGGTGGTTGTCTTCGGCAACGAAGTCGTCGATATGGTCAAAGTCCTGCTCAACGGCATCGAAATCAACAAGGAGACCCTGCCCATCGAGATGATGGTGCGGATGGGTCCGAAAGCCAACTACCTTTTCGAAAGCCATACCCGTAAGCACTTCCGCAAATTCTGGTCGCCGCCCCTGTTCGACCGCAGTTTCAACCCGGCAAGCTCCCGGAACGCCGAGGACCTCATCAACCAGCGGACAAAGGAAATCATCGAGACTCACCAGCCCAAGGCTCTCCCCGCCGACATGGTGAAAGAGCTCAAGAAGATGGAAAAGACCTGGTTCCAGCGAGTGGGCTTGAAGCACGAGTATCCCAAGCGCGAAGAAAGGTAGTCCCTTTTCCCCCTCTCCACCAGGAGTTTATTGAGTTGGGCTGGGAAAATGAACTCGACACTCCATAAACTCTACGAACTCCAGAAACTGGGGTGGGGCAGGGGGGAGGGGGTGGCGTATATTGACAAATCGGGTCAGTATCGATATTATATAAGCTATCTCTGGCGTGTCCTCTTAAACTAGACTAATCGCCCGAGTTGAGATAAAAACTAAGTGGGTAGGTCCCGTTTGCGACCTGCTCCAGGCAAAAAGGGGGTGATAGCTTTTCGTAGAAAAGGGAATTTGTTAAGTAAGGGGGACTCAATATTTAGGAGGAAAAAATGAGGTTAAACAAGATTTTAGCATTCGTGTTGGCCGTAGTGATGGTCAGTTTGCTGATTGCCGTTGGCTGCGCGCCCAAGCCAGCCCCCGCACCAGCCCCAGCACCGGCGCCCGCTCCGGCCCCAGCCCCGGCGCCCAAACCGGCGCCCGCACCCGCACCGGCGCCTGCACCCGCACCGGCGCCTGCCCAGCCACCCAAAGTAATCAAGTGGCAGGGTCAGCCAATCTCACCTCCAGGCACTCTCGAAACGGAAAATATGCAGGACCTCGTTGACCGAATCAAGATAGCCAGCGGTGGTCGCCTGGAAATTGTTCTCAATGCCAGTGGCAGCATCGCCCCCGCCAGCAAGGAGTTTGACGGCGTCGACCTGGGCACTCTGGACTATGGCAACGTCGCTCCCAGCTACCTCGTCGATAAGTGGCCCGCGGCGAACCCGTTTGCCTACATGATTGGTGGTCTAACCGGTATCGAGTACGCGTTCTGGATGAATGTCGGCGGCGGCAACGAGCTTGTTAACAAGATGATTGCCGGCAAGAACATCAAGATGCTCACCAATACGCTGGTCACTACCCCTGAGGTATTCCTCCAGTCCAAGAAAGAGCTCAAGAGTGTCGCCGATATCAAGGGTCTGAAGATTAGGACCACCGGCGACGATGGTGAATGCTTCACCAAGATGGGCGCTTCCGTCATCTTTCTGCCCGGTACGGAAATCTATCAGGCCCTCCAGAGAGGCGTTATTGATGCTTGCCAGCTGAGCACCCCGGCCGTTGACTGGACCTTCGCTATCCATGAAGTTGCCAAGTTCCAGTATCTCTCGCCGGTACGCCAGCCGAACGACCCGACCTGGGTCTTCTGCAATCCGAAGAGTTTTGCGGCGCTGCCGGATGACCTTAAGAAAATTGTGGAAGAGGTACACTACGGGCACGGCTATCGCTGGTATGCCAAACTGACAGTAATGGATATTGAAGCTCTGGCAAAACAGAAGGCTTATGGCGTCAAGATTGGGCCAATCCCCAAAGATATTGAAGACGAACTCATCAAGCAGGCTAACGCACTGTATATTGAGAAATCAGCCAAAGATGCGCTCTATGCTGAGGTTGTGAAATCTCAGCAAGCGTTCCAGGCCCAGTACCGCGCGGCCTGGTCCAGACTCTAAACTTCAGTTTCTTGCCCCCTGCCCGAGGATTCCTCGGGCAGGGGGCTTTCTTAAATACCCGCCGTAAAGGATGAATTCCATGAAGAGAATACTAGAGGGTTACGACTGGTTCATTGACAAGACAGGCTCGGTGGCTATGTGGCTGGGCCTCATCCTTGTCCTGCAGATTTCTTTTGAAGTCTTCATGAGGTATGTTCTTAACTCGCCTACCATCTGGGGCTATGACACGTCCGTAATGATGGGCATTGCTTTATATATCATTGCCTGGTCTTACGCCGACCTGTATAACCAGCACGTTCGGGTCGATGTCATATATATGAAGTTATCGGCAAAGGCAAAAGCAGTCATTGATGTTGTTGGCTCAGTCCTCTTCTTCTTGCCTTTCGTCGCCGTTATGCTCTACACCTCTTCCACATGGATGTGGAAAGCCTGGGCGACGCACGAGGTCCGCTCTGAGACCTACTGGTATCCGCCCGCCGCACCAATCAGGACGTTGTTCTTCCTGGGGGTTATTCTGTTCACCTTCCGCGGGCTGGTGCGGCTTATCCGGGACGTTTATCTGGTGGCAAGGAGTAAACCCCTATGATTGAGCTCAGTCCCCAACTCACGGCTCTAATCCTGCTGGGTGTCTTCCTGGCCGGTGTGTTTGCCGGTTATCCCCTCGCCCTGGTGGCTGGCGGCACCGGCATAATCATCGGCTTCTTGTTGTTCGGGCCGATGGTGGGCCAGATTATCTATATGCAGATTTTCAGTATCATGTCCGATTATATTTTGCTGGCAATGCCGCTTTTCATCTTCATGGGTCACATCGTCCAGGAGTCAGGTATTGCCGACCGGATGTACCATGCGCTGTACCTGTGGCTGGGCGGCTTAAGAGGTGGTTTAGCCATTGCTTCACTTATTCTGGCCACCATCGTGGCGACGACGGTCGGTCTGGTGGCGGCAGCGACGACCATCGTCACCGTAATTGCCGTAGCCCCGATGGTTAAGAGGGGTTATGACAAGGCTCTAGCGACCGGATGCTGCTGTGCCGGGGGCAGTCTGGGTATTCTCATTCCTCCCAGCACCTTACTCATTATCTACGGACCGATGGCGAGGCTGTCCGTTGGCAAGCTGTATTTTGGCGCTTTTATGCCCGGATTCTTGCTCGCCGCGCTCTATTGCCTCTATGTGGCTATCACCTGCTATCTCAAGCCGGAACTGGGACCGCCCGTCCCCATCGGGGAGCGTAATGTCCCGTTCTGGAAGAAAACGTGGCTGCTGGCGACAGCAATTGTGCCGATTTCAGTTATCGTTCTGGGGGTTCTCGGCGTCATCTTCCTCGGCATCGCCGCGCCGACGGAGGCGGCCGCCACCGGCGCCTTTACCTCAATGCTCCTGGCCTGGGGCTATAAGCGCTTGAACTGGAAGGTGATTGTCGGCACGGTACAGGAAACAATAAAGGGCTCCGGTCTTATCTTCCTTATTGCCGCCTGCTCCGTGGCCTATACAGCGGTGTTTATGCGGAGCGGTAGCGGCGAGATAGTGAAGAACTTCATTCTCAGTATGCCCTTCGGGCAATGGGGCGCTTTCCTGATGGTGATGTTAATCTGCTTCATACTCGGTTTCTTCATCATCGACCTGGGCATCATCTTCCTGCTCGTCCCCATCATAACGCCTATCTTCAAATCGCTCGGCTTTGACCCCATCTGGGCGGCAATCATGGTTAACGTCAACATCCAGATGTCCTATATGACGCCGCCGCTGGCGGTGGCTATCTTCTTCGTCAAGGGCACGGCGCCGCCGGAACTGGGTATCACCATGGCGGACATCATCCGGGGCGTGTGGCCCTTCGTCTTCCTCATCATCGTGGGGCTGGCGCTGTGCGTGGCTTTCCCGGAAATCATCCTCTGGCTACCATCCAAGATGATACAGTAGGCAAGACCGAAGCGGTCAGCCTGAGCTAAAGGCGGAGTACAGGGCTATATCGGGCCGGTTCTTACGCGGCGATGTAGCCCTGTTTCATTAGCAGTTCGGCGACGAGGACAGCGCCGCGCGCCGCGCCCATCTTGGTGTTGTGGGAGACCAGCACGTACTTGATGCCGTTCTCCAGCACGCCGTCCTTCCTGATTCTCCCCACCGTTGTTGCCATCCCGTTGTCGGTGTCCCTATCGAGGCGGGGCTGGGGGCGGAAGGGGTCATTGAGGACGACAATCATCTGCCGGGGAGCCGAAGGCAGTCCGGAGCCCTTGAGCCCAGCGAAGTCCTGCATTGCCCTGGCCACGTCTGCCGGTTCGCAGGGCTTCTGCGTCGAAACGAAGACCGCCTCGGTGTGGCCTTCCCTGACGTTAACGCGGGTGCACGTGCAGCTCACCGGGAAGGCGGCCGGCTGAATGGTCTCTCCAGCCAAGATGCCCAGAATCTTCTGCGTCTCGCGCTGGACTTTCTCTTCCTCGTTAGGAATGTAGGGGATGACGTTATCGAGGATGTCCAGCCCAATCACGCCCGGGCTGCGCCCGGCACCGGAGAGTGACTGCAGTGAGGTCATTATCACGGACCTTATCCCGAAGGCGTCATAGATGGGCTTGAGCGTGATGGCCAGCCCGATGGTGGTGCAGTTGGGGTTAGGGGTGATGAAGCCCTTCCAGCCGCGGGCCTTTCTCTGGAACTTGATTAAGGCCGCCTGGTCCGAGTTGATGCCGGGAATCAGGACCGGCACGTCTTTTTCGTAGCGGAAGGCGGACGCCGTGCTGATTACCGGCCTGGTGGCGGCAAACTTCGGCTCCAGAATTTGCGCCTGGTCCGATTCAATCGCCGAGAAGATAAGGTCGACATTGGCGATGTCCATCTCGGCGGCATTTTGCACGGGAATACCCATCACGTCAGCGGCGGGCGGCTCGTCACAGAACCAGCGGAAGCCGCCCGTCTTGGGGTTGGTGAGTGCATCTTTGTAGCTTTGCCCGGCGGACCTTTCGGAAGCGGCGAGGGTGGTCACTTTAATCCAGGGGTGCTTGTCCAGGGCAACGATGAACTGCTGACCGACGATACCGGTGGCACCAACGACTGCGGCGCGTAACATATTGTCCTCCACAAGGAATGCGGAATTGCCATTCCGTATTTCCCTTTATTATAGCGTAAGCACCAATCCACCTCAATTCCCTTCATTGTCCTGACGTTCTGCAATGCGGGCTTGACAGTGGTGCTATAATACACTAGGCGAAATCGAAAGAATAGCCTATTCTCTATCAAAAACAATCCTGCACTTCTTGAGAGTATCTTAAGAAGTCAAAATAAGGGGGTGATAGCGTTCGGCAGAAAAAGATAGTCGACTAAGTTCTATTGTTTTACGGAGGGAATAAGAAAAATGAGAAAAGCATTAGCTTCAATTGTGGTAGTGATATTACTTGCCAGCCTGATTGCCATAGGCTGCGCTCCCAAGCCAGCCCCGGCCCCAGCACCCGCCCCTGCACCAGCGCCGGCATCCGCACCAGCGCCGGCACCCGCACCAGCGCCGGCTCCAGCCCCAGCACCGGCCCCAGCCCCAGCGCCAACTCCCGCCCAGCCGCCTAAGGCCATCACTCTCAATGGTCAGGGCCATAACCCGGCCACTAACGAGCAATACAAGTCTTTCGCCCGCGTTAGTGAGAGAGCCACTTTCCTCAGCGGCGGGCGCCTGGTGATGAAGCCCAATCCGGCAGGCGCCATTGTCCCGGCCGCAAAGGAGTTTGACGGCGTCAACGGCGGCTCGGTTGACTACGCCATGACGGCTTTCGCCTACTGGAAAGACAAGTTCCCCGCCGCCGGTCTATTCACCTTCACGGTTGCCGGCTTGTCCCCCTACGAGCAACTGCTCTGGCATCTGCAGGGCGGTGGTAAAGAACTGGCCCAGGAAATGGTGAAGGACTACAAGGTAATCCTGGTCCCGGGGTTCATCGGTCCGCAGGAAATTTTCCTGAGCACTACCAAGCCCCTGAAGACAGTAGCTGATATCAAGGGTCTCAAGATTCGTACGGCCGGCGATGATGGTGCCCTCTTCGCCCGGATGGGGGCCTCAGTGGTCTCAATGGCACCCGGCGAGGTCTATGAAGGGATGAAGCGCGGCGTCATTGACGCCTTCCAGCTCAGCACGCCGGCCTCCGATTTGTCGCTGGCGATGAACGAGGTGGTGAAGTATATCTATCTCTCGGCGGAACGTCAACCGTCTGAGTACCATGCCTATCTCTTCAACAAGGACGTCTGGGCCAAATTGCCTGACGACCTGAAGGGCCTCATCGAGGAGTGCACGCTGGCGGAGTGCAACAGGTTCATGGCTCTCATGTCCAAACTGGACAAGGAAGCCGTGGACAAGTACAAAGCGTACGGTGTGGGGGTAGCCCCCATTCCAAAAGACATCGAGGACGAAGTTATCAAGCAGGCGGATATTTTCTACAAGGAGGAATCCGCCAAAGACCCATTCTTCGCCAAGGTGTACCAGTCTCAGCGTGATTTCCAGAAAGCGATACGAAGCACTTTCTCTCGTCTCTAGTCGACACAAGCCCCCTCCGGGGGACGCCTCTCGGAGGGGGCTAATAGAAGCTGGATGTAGAATGAAGAACTTCTTGAACTTTATAGACTCACTTAACGCCTGGACAGGGAAGATTATTCGCCTCCTCGCGGTGGCGCTGGTTCTGGTTATGACCCTTGAGGTCACGATGCGCTACGTCTTTAACCATCCCACGATGTGGGGATACGAGACAAGTATCATGGTCGGCGCGGCGATGTACGCGCTTGCCTGGGGCAACGTCCACCGTGAGAATGCTCACGTCCGAGTCGACCTCATTTACTCTCGTCTGTCAGCAAGAGGAAAGGCCCTTATCGATGCTTTATGTACCTTCTTTCTCTTTGTCCCGCTGGTTGGACTCCTCAGCTGGATGGCATTCAGCTGGATGGCACGTGCCTGGAAAATCGGGGAAAAATCCGTCGAGACGTACTGGTACCCACCCATCGCCCCCCTCCGCACTGCCGTATTCATCGGGCTGGTACTTTTTGGACTTCAGGGCTTAGCCCAGTTTATCCGTGACGTCTATTTGCTGGCAAGGAACAAAAAGTATGATTGAAATAAGCCCGGAGATTGCTACCTTTATCATGCTGGGTGGAGTCCTCATCGGGGTTTTGGTTGGATACCCCTTGGCCTTGCCCATTGGCGCTCTGGGTCTCATTATGGGCATCCTGGTTATTGGACCCAATGCTACCTTTGACCTTTATTACACGCGCGTCTTCAGCATCCTGACCAACTATATTCTTCTGGCGATTCCCCTCTTCATTTTTATGGGGGCAATGCTGGAGAAGTCAGAGATTGCCGGCGGGCTGTATGACGCGCTGTACTTATGGATGGGTGGCTTGAAGGGCGGCCTAGCACTCATTACGGTACTCGTCGGCACGATAATGGCGGCCTGTGTGGGAATCATCGCGGCCTCGGTAACGATGCTGGCCCTGGTAGGCATCCCTTCGATGATAAAGCGCGGCTATGACAAGGGGCTGGCATCGGGCGCGGTGTGCGCCGGGGGAACGCTCGGCATCCTCATTCCGCCGAGCATCATGCTCGTCGTCTACGGGCCGATGTCAGGCCTCTCCGTAGGTAAGCTCTTTATAGGTGCCTTCATGCCGGGGTTCCTCCTGTCTGCCCTGTATCTTGCCTATATCGCTATCCGCTGTCAGCTTCAGCCGGAGATGGGTCCGCCGGTGCCGGTGGAAGAGAGGAATGTCCCCCTGGCTAAGAAGACAATGACCCTACTTACTTCAATGATTCCGCCGAGCATTCTCGTCCTTTCCGTGCTCGGCGTCATCTACCTGGGTATTGCGGCGCCTACGGAGGCGGCGGGCATCGGCGCTTCCGCGGCAACAATTCTGGCTCTGGCCTACCGCAAGTTCAGCTGGAAAGTGCTCGTCGATACCGCCACTGAGACAGTCAAGCTTAGCGGCATGATTTTCCTTATTTCTTCCCTGAGCTTCGCCTTCGTTGGTATTTTCATCCGCATTGGCGGGGGAGATGTTGTATCTGACCTGCTACTGGCGACCCCCGGGGGAGCCTGGGCTATCTTCGCTATCATCATGTTTCTGGTCTTTCTTCTAGGATTTTTCATTGACTGGCTCGGCATCGTTTTTATCATGGTGCCCATCATAACTCCGATTGCCGCCAAGCTCGGATTTGACGCCCTGTGGTTCGGTATGATGGTCTGCGTTAACCTTCAAACTTCCTTTATGACGCCGCCCTTCGCCTATGCCATCTTCATCGTGAAAGGCGTCTCGCCGCCGGAACTCAATATCACCATGAGCGATATTATTCGCGGCGTCATGCCTTTCGTGGTTTTGATTCTAGTGGGGCTGGCGCTTTGTATTGCTTTCCCAGAAATCATCCTCTGGTTGCCGGGGAAGATGATTAAATAGCGTAACTTTAGTCCGGGAGGTTTTTCGAGAATGAACATACTCATCACTGGCGGCACGGGCTTCATCGGGGTGGGGCTGGCGCGCAAGCTGCTGGCGAGGGGCGAAAACGTCGTCCTGTTTGACATCGCCATTAGCGCCCAGCGCCTCACCGATATCAAGGACAAGGTCAAGGTCGTCCAGGGCGACCTCAAAGTGTGGCCGGAAGTGCTCAACGCGGTGAGGGACAATAAAATCGACGGCATTTTCCATCTTGGCTCGATGCTGAGCCTGCCTTCGGAAGACAACCCCTGGGCATCCTTCCAGACGAACGTCGCCGGTACTATGCACGTGCTGGAAGCGGCGCGGCTCTTCGGCGTCAAACGAATGGTCTTTGCCAGCACCGCCGCCACCTACGGCCTGGGAACGGGTGAAGTGATTACCGATGACACCCTCCAGCGCCCCATTACGATGTACGGCTGCGGCAAACTCTACGGCGAGCTTCTCGGCCGGTTCTACCGGAGGAAGTTCGACCTTGATTTCCGCGCCCTGCGCTACTGCGCGGTGATGGGTCCCGGCGTCAAGACCATCGCCGTGACCCAGTTCTACCCCTGGATGGTGGAGGCCGCGGCGCTGGGTAAGCCGTTTGAGTCCTTCGCCGGGGAAACTGCCGCCGTGCCGGTTACCTACTTCAAGGACGCCATCCGCGCCATCGAGATGCTCTTCTACGCGCCCAAAGAGAACATCAAGACCGTGTGCTACAACATCTCCGGCGTTTCCCCCGCCCGCTCCGCCAAGGAGCTTGAGATGGCAATTAAGAAGTTCATCCCGGACGCTAAGATTACCTACAAGCCGGACAAAGTAACGATGGAGTTCTTCAACAGCCAGACAATGAAGGTCTTTGATGGCAGCCGGGCCTGGGAAGAGTGGGGCTATAAGCCACAATACTCTGACTTTGACAAAGTGGTGGCGGACTTCATTAAGGAAGTCAGGACCAACGCCAGGTATTACGGCTTAGCTTAGTTGAAGGAGGACAATTCACGTGACCATTGAAGTCAACACTAAATTCAAGCGGGCTCCCAAGGCGGTTCTTGAAGGCTGGCGTAAGCTCCTCGCTGAATACCGTGGCGTAACCCCGGAAGCATCGGACGTGATGAACCGGATGAACGCGATGAGCTCCGATATCAAGCCGCTGTACGAGGGCATCCGAATCGTCGGCTCGGCACTGACGGTCAAGACCATCGAGGCGGACCTGGCGCCGGTAATCAAAGTTCTGGAAGTCGTCCAGCCGGGCGATATTATCATCATCGATACGCACGGCTCCAAAAACGCCGCCTTCTGGGGCGAGGTCGTCGCCACGGAAGCTAAGCTCAAGGGGGTGCTGGGCACCATCACCGACTCGGCCTGCCGCGATGTCGTCCAGCTCAAGGAGTTGCCTTTCCCAACTCTGGCGGCGGGCATTGCCTCCAAGGCGGCGGCGCTCATCGGCTTTGGCTACATTAACTTCCCTATTTCGTGCGGTGGGGTGGTGGTCAACCCGGGGGACGTCGTCCTCATCGATGATAACGGTGTCGTCGTCGTGCCGCAGGACCAGGCGGAAGATGTGCTCCTGAAGACGCGCCGGTTCCTCGAAAACGAGCGCAAAATAATCGACCGTGTCAAAGCCGGCGAACATACTGGCGATATTGTCGGCCTGCAGAAACTGGGGACGCTGGACGCCGCCCAGATTTACGAAAAAGAGCGCCATAGGTAGGACTGCTGCCGTCGTCTACTGTTTCTTTCTCAGTATCGGCAGGAAAGCCAGAGCCGCCATCAATCCGCATAATGCCGCCGAGACATAAAATACACTGGTCAGTCCTATGCTATCGGCGAGAAATCCCGAGACCAAGGGACCGGACACCATGCCGATGGCGTAGCTCGCCTGGTAGACGCCCATTGCCGTGGCCTGGTTTTGCGGTTCGACTGCCTGCACGCTGAGAATCATAAAAGCGGTCATGGTCAGACCTCTGCCCAATCCATTCAGGACCATAACTGCCTGTAGCAGGGACACGTCTTGGACAAACGGCACAACCGCTATAGAGAACCCCGTCAATATTGAACCGAGGAAGATAGTGAAAGAATTACCGCACCGGTTGATTAGCCAGACCACTCCTAGTGAAGCAACCGCTGATGAGGCAAGGGCCAGCGTAGTGATAATACCTAAATCGGTCTTTGATGCCCCAATCTGGGTAGCGTATACTGGAACAAAGCCAAACAGGCCAGCCCAGTTGGCAAATTGTGTCAGAATGGCTAGAAAAGAAGCAACGAGCAAGAGAGGGCGTGTGGCTACCGCCGAGAAACGCCGCCAGGAGAATCGTTCTACCCGGGCTATGGCGGGTTGCTTCGCTAGTAGCAGCGGCACCAGCGCTACGATTCCCAATAAAGCCGCACCCCAGAAGGTATACTGTGAGCCGAACTTCTCAGCAATCAGGCCACCGCTTAATGTGGCAACCACGAGAGCGGCGCCCTGGACAAAGTTGATGAGACCTATGGCTTTTTTCATACTCGCCGGGGGATAATAGCCGGTCAAGTAGACGCTAAAAATCACCCAGCCTGCGGCGCCGACTCCGGTGAGAGCCCGGGCGAAGAAAAGAGACCAGGGATGATGTGCTAGCCCAAGCCCTAAAGCACCAAACAAAGTCATCAGAATTTCAATGGCAATAAGTAGTTTCCGACGAGTAGTGGCATCAAATAGCACTCCTATAGGTATGCGAAGCAGCAACTGGGGCATGGAATAAGAAGCGACGATGAGTCCAACCATAGAGAGACTGGCGCCAAGCGCCTGGGCATAAACAGGAAGGATTGGCACGTAGAGGTAAAGAGTCGCCCAAAAAAGGAAATTGGTTGCGCAGAAAAGGGCTACAGACCTGTGGTACCCCGGCAGGATGGCGTCCGCGAGGTGGTCCTGGCTCTGGCTTTGCACGTCTCCCATTATAGCACGGCTCTGGAGACGGAGATAGGCGCCGCCACGGAGCATAAGAAGCGGCACCTATCTCCAGGAAAAGCCAGCTCGGTTTGGCTGTGCCCCAGGTGGTGCCGGTGATGCAGCCGTTCACGACCAGGGTAGTGCCCGTCGTGTACTTCGATTCGTCGGAGGCGAAGTAAAGCGCGGCGTGGGCAATATCCCAGGACTCGCCCTGGGTGCCGGTCGGCGACATCGCATCGCGCGTCCGCCACATTTTCTCGATATCGCCGCCGTAGGCATCTTTGGCGAAGTGGGCGACCATCGGCGTCTTGATGAGGCCGGGCAGGACGCAGTTGCACCTTATGCCCTTGGGCGCGTACTGGAAGGCGACCTCCCGGGTAAAGGCAATCACCCCGGCCTTGGAGCTGGAGTAAGCCACCGCCGGCACGGTGACGCTGATGGCGTTAATCGAGGAGATTGGGCGATGGTCGGATATGGTAGTATTATATCACTAATGTCAAGCCTCTGTTGGAGTCAGTTCTCCCCTCCACCTTGCCCCCTCCAGTTCTTTGGGTCTATAGAGTTATTGAGTCAAAGAATGTGGTAAAATGGTGTAACCCCCTGATAAATTGGAACGGAGGTGCGAGGTGTTTGATTTTGCCGCGCTGAAGGAAAGCCTGATAAAGGGCGACATCGAGAAGACAGCGGAGATGACCAGAGCCGCAGTGGACTCCGGCGTCAAGGCTAAAGATGTGCTGGACAAGTGCCTTGTCCCCGGGCTGGAGGAAGTGGGCCGTCGCTTCCAGAAGGGTGAGTACTACTTTCCCGAGCTTCTCGTCGCCGGGGAAGCGATGAAGTCGGCGATGACGATTCTGAAGCCGGAGCTTGCCAAAAAAGGCGGCGCCACCATCGGCCGGTACGTCATCGGCACGGTCAAGAGCGATATTCACGATATCGGCAAAAACATCATCATCATGATGCTCGATGGCAACGGCTGGGACGTCACCGACCTCGGTGTGGACGTCTCCTCCGAGCAGTTCTGCCAGGCGGTCAAGGAAAACAAATTCGATGTCCTGGGTATGTCGGCCCTGCTGACGACGACTATCACCCAGCTGCCCCAGACCATCGAGATGCTGAAGAAGCAGGGGCTGAGGGACAAAGTCAAGGTGATGGTGGGCGGCGTTTCCGTTACGCAGACATACGCCGACCAGATTGGCGCTGATGCCTACGGCAAAGACGCCGTCGAGGCGGTAATCAAAGCCCGCCAGCTTATGGGCAAATAAGAGGACCGGGATGAACGGACTGGAACGCATACGCCGGGCGCTGAAACGCCAGGAGCCGGACTGCGTCCCCCACTTCGAGTCCAACATTAACCCCGGGGTGAGGGAGGCCATCAGGCCCGGGGCGTCCTATGAAGACTTCATCGAGTATATGGGCAATGACGCTATCAGTATATCGGACAAAGTCTATGCCCAGCGCTACATCCCCGTGGATGAGAGCAAGCGCATCTACCGCGACCACTGGGGCGCTCTGGACCGCTTCACCGAGGAGACTGCCCCCATCCCCTTCGACTTCGCCATAAAATCGCCCGCCGACCTGGAAAAGTACGTTCCGCCCGACCCCGACCTCGACTTCCGTTACGACCAGTTGCGGCGCACGGTCAAGCGCTTCAAGGGTGAGCGGGCTATCTTCTGCGGCGTCACCGACCCCTTCGATATCGTCAAGGACAACCTGCGCGGGGATATCGCCCTCTTCACCGATATGATAAGAAACCCCGACCTCGTGCACCGCCTGGCAAAAATCATCCTCGATTACCAACTCAGGTACGTTAAGAACTGCCACGAGTTGGGCGCCGACTTCTTCTTCATCAACGGTGACTACGCCGTCACCACCGGCCCGATGGTCTCCCCGAAGATGGCCGGGGAGTTCCTGATGCCCTATCTCAAAGCCATCGTCGACCGGGTGCACGGGCTGGGCGCCCTCTGCATCAAGCACAGTGACGGCTTGCTCTGGTCTCTCTTCGACCAGATTGTGGCCACCGGCGTGGACGGCATCCATCCCATCGACCCCGAAGCCGGTATGGACATGGGCGAAGCCAAAGCCAGGTACGGGCACAAGGTCTGCCTGATGGGCAATATCGATTGCGGTCCCCTGCTCACCAACGGTAACCCCGATGAAGTCCGCCAGGCGGTCAAGGAGTGCATCCGGAAGGGCGGAAAGGGTGGCGGCCTTATCTGTATGTCGAGCAACTCCGTTCATAGCGG
>Ga0315288_10004169_pt1 | contig 18389 bp, 12 predicted proteins | sample YL17G11_20_MG_FD_203454 | JGI IMG/M metagenome (GOLD analysis project Ga0315288, IMG submission 203454) | Sediment microbial communities from Yellowstone Lake, YNP, Wyoming, USA - YL17G11_20 | ecosystem: Environmental > Aquatic > Freshwater > Lake > Sediment | place: USA: Wyoming | collected... | reverse complement strand
GCGGCCGGGTACCTGCCGCCCACAAGCCGCGCGCGCAGGATCACCGCGCTCTCGCCTTTCGGGTCGGACCGGGTGAAGTAGAGAGTGCCGTCCCGGGTGAGCGAGGGGAAAAACTCCGGGTCCGCCGTGTTGACGGGAGCGCCCAGGTCATAGGGCTCGCCCCAGCGGCCATCCTCCCTGCGATCCACGGCCCAGATGTTCTGGTGGGTCCATCCCGGTTTCGGCTCCTCGCCCTGCCGCGGCCGGTTGGTCAGGAAGAGCATCCTGTTCCCGTCGGCCGAGAGGCACGGCTCGAAATGGAAGTACTTCAGATCGGCGGCGAAGGGCACGACCGCGGGTTCCGTCCAGCGGCCGTTCTCCAGGCGGGTCACGAGGATCGTGACGATGCGCCCGAACGACACGCCGAAGTAAACCTCCCGGCCGTCCGGCGTTATGGCAACGTCGCGCTCGTTCATCCCGGTTCCGACGATCCCCGGCGCGAAGAGCTGCGCCTGCGCACCGGGCGGCGTCTGTCCGAGGTAGGGCCCGCGCAAAGAGGGGAAGTCGTTCCGCGCCGTTGCGCCGCTCGCGGCCCATGGAAACAGGGCGGACAGCAGCGTGCCGAGCAGACCTGCGGCCATCGTTCTGCGCATCGGTCTCATGGAGCCTCCAGAACCCGACTCCTGATCGGAGTCGGGCGTACGCGTTTCGGTGTCCGAAAAACCCATCCGGCCACTCCATGCCCGGCGTCAAGCCGACCCCACCGCCATGCTTGCCGCCTCACCCGGAGCGGACCGCAGCATAGTCAACGGGGGGCGCCGATGTCCATCCTCCGTATTGGGCATCCGAAGGATGCTTGGAGCAGGAACCGCCCTCCGCCGGCACCGGATAGGGGGTGGAGAGGGGGTCGAAGAGGTTGGCCCGCAACAGGTCGGAATCTCCAATCCGGATGCCGATCTCCGTGGGAAAGCAGGAAAACACCGAAATCGCTCTTCACGGCCCGGCTGCGAGGCCGGAAATGGAGACCTGGGGATATATAATGCGCGCCGCTCCAGGGCGATACGGGCAACGGCCGGGCAGGACGGAAGTCCCGCCGGATGGTCCGGATCGAGGGCTTCCCGCCCGCGCGGAGATCGGCTCGCGAGGCGGGGAAACCCTCCCTCCCGAGGAAACTTTTTGGCGGGCGTTTCGTTCCATCCAGAGGAACCGGAAGGAAAGGGGAAAGATCTGCGTTTCAACGATTCGGGTCGTCCTTCGTGATGCCACGGGGAGGGGGAAGCCAGAATGAACAGGAAGCTCGTGAGGCCAGGCGTCGGGGTTTCGCTCTGCTTGATCTTTCTGCTCTGGATGGCCCCTGCAGTGCGCGGACAGGCTGCCGGGGCCTCGGAACCGATGCCGGCGGGACCGACGAAGCTGCTCCGGTTCGCCGACATCTCGAAAGACAGGGTCGTCTTCGCGTACGCCGGAGACCTGTGGGTCGCGTCCCGCGAGGGCGGAGACGCGCTCCGGCTCACCTCGCACATGGGCGACGAGCTCTTTCCGAAGTTCTCCCCCGACGGCCGATGGATCGCTTTCACGGGCGAGTATGACGGCAATCCCGACGTGTACGTCATCCCCGCCGAGGGCGGGGAGCCCCGCCGGCTGACCTTCCACCCCACGCGGGACATCGTGCTTGACTGGTCTCCCGACGGAAAGGACATTCTCTTCCGTTCCGACCGGATCAGCGCGCCGGGCGGCATCACGCGTCTCTTTCTCGTCCCGCCACAGGGTGGCCCGGCCAGGGCATTGCCCGTCCCGCGCGGCGCTCTCACCAGCTTCTCCCCGGACGGCGGCAAGATCGCCTATCTCGAGACCTCCCAGGAGTTCCGCACCTGGAAGCGCTACCGCGGCGGCTGGAGCCTGCCCATCGCCATCTACGACCTGAAGAAGAACACCTACGAAGAGCTGCCCAAGACCCAGGGCATGGACCTCTTCCCGATGTGGCACTCCGACAGCATCTACTTCATCAGCGACCGGGACGGGGTGATGAACCTCTTCAGCTACGGCCTCCGGACCCGGGAGACGAGGAAGCTGACCGATTACGGGGAGTACGACATCAAGTGGCCGAGCCTCGGGCCCGACGCCATCATCTATGAAAACGGCGGCCTGCTCTTTGAGTACGACCTCTCCACCGGGAAGACGCGCAACGTCCCCATCCAGGTGCACGCGGAGAACCTGAAGGCGAGGCCCGAATTCAAGGCCCTTGCCCAGAACATCGAGAGATTCTCCATCTCTCCCTCCGGGGCCCGGGCGGTGGTGGCGGCCCGGGGGAACATCTTCACGGTCCCGGCCGAGAAGGGCACCGCCCGCAACCTCACCGACAGCTCCGAGGTTCATGACCTGAACCCCGCCTGGTCGCCCGACGGAAAGTTGATCGCCTATCTTTCCGACAGGACCGGCGAATACGAGATCTACGTCCGGCCCCAGCTCGGTGGCGGGGAAACGCGAATCACTACCGACGGCGGTGTGTATCGCTACGGCCCGGCGTGGTCGCCGGACGGCAAGAAGCTTCTCTATTGGGACAAGCTGCACCGGCTCTTCTGGATCAGCACCGACGAGAAGAAGCCCGTGCAGATCGATCAGGGTGAATACAACGACATCGGCGACGGCAGCTGGTCGCCCGACAGCCTCTGGATCGCCTATTCCAAAGCGGACCGCCGCGGCGCCGGCCAGATGTACCTTTACTCGCTCGACAAGAAGCGGAGCACCCCGATCTCCGGCGGCTTCTACAACGACACCAACCCCGTCTTCGATCCCGACGGCAAATATCTCTTCTTCCTCTCGCAGAGATACTTCTTCCCCAGCATCGGGCAGATGGATCAGCGCTTCAATTACTACACGACCGACAACGTCTTCGTGCTCACGCTGAAGGCGGACGAGGCCTCTCCCTTCACGCCCCAGAGCGACGAGGAGAAACCGGCCGACGAGAAGAAGGACGAGAAGAAAGGCGACGAGAAACCCGCCGATGACAAGGCCGGCGGCGGGAAAGAACCCGGCGACGAGAAAGGAAAGGAGGAAGAGAAGAAGGACGAACCGATCAAGCCGATCCAGATCGACCTGGACGGCATCCAGGGCCGCGTCGCGCCCGTTCCGATTCCTTCCGGAATCTTCAGCAACCTCGCGGTCCGCAAGGGCAAGCTCTTCTACCTGGCCCAGCCCCAGGAGGCGCGCGCCTCCGGCCCTGAGGAGGATGGCGCCCCGCGCAACGTTCTCCACCTGTACGACCTCGAGAAGCGCGAGGACACGGCGCTCCTGGAGGGGATCGACAGCTACGACCTCAACAAGGACGGCGGCAAGGCGATCTACAAGGCCGGGCCGGTTTACGGCATCGTGGAGGCGACGCCCGGCAAGGCCAAGGTCGGCGAAGGCAAGATGGACACGGCGGGCCTGCAGGCGAAGGTCGACCCCCGCCAGGAGTGGCGCCAGATGTACCGCGAGTCCTGGCGTCTGGAGCGCGACTTCTACTGGGATCCGGAGATGACCGGCCATGACTGGAAAAAGATCGGCGATCGGTACGAAGCGCTCCTGCCATGGGTCGTGGACCGGAGCGATCTGAGCTACCTGCTCGGCGAGCTCATCGCCGAACTGAGCACCTCGCACACCTATGTGGGCGGGGGCGATCGCCCGCAGCGCCCGCCGGTGAGCGTCGGGATGCTCGGCGCCGATTTCGAGGCGGAGGGGGGGTTCTACCGCATCACGAAGATCTATCCCGGCGAGAATTGGAGCGAGGCCACCCGCTCGCCTCTGACCGAGCCGGGCTTGAAGGTGAAGGCCGGGGACTACCTCATCGCCGTGAACGGCCTCGAGGCGCGCGCGGACCAGGACGTCCATGCCTACTTCCAGAACCTTGCCCACAAGATCGTCGCGTTGAAGATCAACAGCAAGCCGAGCGTCGAAGGCGCCTGGGAAATCACGGTCAAGCCCGCCAGGCAGGAGGAGGGTGTGCGGTATCTCGACTGGGTCGAGGCCAACCGCCGCAAGGTCTCGGAGGCGACCGGAGGCCGAATCGGTTACATGCACGTGCCGGACACGACGATTCCCGGCATCATCGCTTTCGACAAGCAGTTCAACGCCCAGCTCGACAAGGACGGCCTCATCGTGGACGAGCGCTACAACGAGGGCGGCCAGATTCCGGACTTCTACACCGAGAAGCTGAAGCGCCAGCTGCTAGCCGTCGTGGCGCCGCGGGACACGAAGGACATCCCCTGGCCGCCCGTTGGGATCTTCGGGCCCAAGGTGATGATCGTCAACGAGCTCGCCGGCTCCGGAGGCGACTGCTTCCCCTGGTTTTTCCGCCGCGAGAAGATCGGCCCCATCGTCGGCACGCGCACCTGGGGCGGGCTCGTCGGAATCGGGAACGTCGTGCCTCTCCGGGACGGCGGCGTCGTAACCGCCCCCGGCTTCGGCTTCTGGAGCACGGACAACGGCGGCGAGTGGATCGTGGAGAACCACGGCGTGGATCCCGATTTCGTCGTCCCGCAGCGGCCGGACCAGGTCGTCAGCGGCCGCGATCCGCAACTGGAGAAGGCCATCGAGCTGGCGAAGGAAGCGCTGAAGGACTACAAGGGCATCCCGCCGCGGCCGAAGTACCCCGTCGAGAAGCGGTGAGAACGGCCGCAAGGCACTTCAGCGGCAGTAAGTCGAGGCCGTCCAGGCGAGGATTGCCGCGAGATCTTCCAGCGACTTGAGGTCCACCCATTCTTCGGCGGCGTGGGCGCCGCCGCCCGAATTCACCCACTCCCGCGCTTCATCCATGGAGTCGAAGACCCTGACGCGCAGGAACAGGCGGTGATCCGAATACGCCTCCCACATCCTGGCCAGGCCGAAGTGAAGCGGGTCCGACACCACGATGGCGCAGAGACCGCCTCCAAGCCGTTCGCCGTAAGGCACGTGAAGATCGGATATCTGCCGCACCTGCTCCTTGGTGAGGCGACTCGCGTCGAGGCTCCTGAGGTCGATCAGAGCCCGCATCCCGGGCAGCCAGCTCGGATGTCCCAGCACCTCCTTCAGGTAGGCCTCGAACCCCTCCACCGAGGCCTGCTCCGAGGCCCGAATCGTCACGGTCGTCCTGTCCTTGTCGAACTCAATCTCGTGGAGCATGGTCCCCCTCTACTCTCGCTCAACGTCCGGGAGCGCCGCCGGTCGCTACTCAGCACACGAAATCTCTTAACCTGGCGAGACTGATGATGTTCGAGTACCGCCCGAGGAAGAAGGTGAAGGCATTCTCGCCAGGTCCTCGAGGACGATGCGGATGGCGGCCTCGAGAAGAGCGGCTCTCGGGAAGTGGTTGTGATCGACAACCCTCCGGACGGCGGCGTGCTCTCCCAGCTCGAAGGGCATCCCGACGGCCCAGTGGTCGGCCCTGAGCACACCGAGAAACCGGGCGCCCGGGGGGATCCCCTCGGAAACGATGACCTGGGCGTCCTCATCCAGCGAGATCAGGGAAAGCTCGCGCCACAGCGGCTTCAGCGCGCGAGACGTGGTTGCCTCGTCCGAGACGGCGACCAGCGAGTAGGTGGGAACGATCGGTCCGGGATGGTCGCGGAGAAAGGCCTGCCGTACGGAACGGCGAATGCTCCCGATTCCGCCACCGTCCCCCATCTCGCAGTGCTCGGGCCCCAGCCTGTTGAGGAGCCGGAGCATGAAATCGGGAGTCATGTCCGGGACCCGGGAGCCACCGATGGGGGAGGCCACGGTGACAAGGGCCGCGACCGCCCCCCGGACCTCCGGGTAGGCGGCGAGCATGGCCATGACGTCGCAGGCCCCCTTGCTGTAGCCGACGACGATGTACTTCCCGGGATCCGCCGGCATTCGCTCCCGCAGATGGTCCGCGATGATCCCGGCGTTGTGCTCGCAGCTCCCCATCGCCGGGACGTCCAGGTACTCCGCCGTGAGGCCATGCTCCTCGCGGAGGTGAGCCAGGGCGTCGCTGTAGGCCTGGAATTCCGGCGACAGGCACTGCCCCAGGAGTCCCGGGATAACGAGGATTTTGTAATCGGCCGGAAGAGGAGGCAGATCGAGGTCGGCCGGGCCGGGAGTCTCGATGTAATCGGCACAGGCGGTCCAGGGACCGCCCTCCGTCCCGACGTGGCGGAGCACGCTGCAGAACACGCCGCCGTACTCGGCGCTTCGATCCTCGATTCCCGCCGCGGCGAAGGGAAGGAGGGCCGTGCCCGGCAGCCTGTACTCGACTCGATGCAGACTCACGCACCCCGCAGCCAGAAGGACGGCGGCCGCGAGCCCGGCCGGCCATACCGTGGTGCGGTGCAGGGTCATCGCCTTAACCTCCAGGCCATCCCGATCTCCGGCACAGGTCGCGGGCCCGCCGGGCGCCGGTCCTCAGAAATAGTGGCGGACGTCGAACGTCATCCTCATGAAAACGAAGTTGCGGGTCCTGAGGTCGGGAGCGGGCACGTCCGGCTCTCCGACCACATCCGCCCCTATCACCTTGTCGAAGCCCGCGCCCAGCTGCAGGATCGCCGTGTAGGACTGCCGGCCGGCGAAGGCGCGAAAGGCCCTGTACTCGAGAATCGGGAATTCCCACTCCGTCGTACGGACCTCGACCTCGCGCATCTCGGGCGCAGACAGGAGCGATGCCCTGGTGGGCATCATGTAGTGGTCGGCGCCCCACCGTCCATGGAGCGTGACGCCGATCTCGCGGCCGAGAACGAACTGGAGCCGCCCCCGCTCCCCGAGAGGCATCGGCCTCTGCCAGGGGATCAGCCCGCCGTTCGCGGCCACGATCGCCATGGTCTTGAGCTTCTGAGGCGAGGCCAGAGCAAGTACTGGCGCCGCGATGAGCAGATCCCCGGGGATGAGATAGAACGGGGAGCGCAGGCGGAACTGCACGCCCGTCCGTCCGGGGAGGTTCTCCACGGGGGGTTCACCTGAGAAGTACGGACCCTTCTCCTGGCGGTTGGCCACTCCGATTTCCAGGAACATCAATCCGTCGCCCGTCCGCCCGGTGAGCGCGTCGAGACCAACTCCGCCCCGCAGCCCAAGGAAGACCTCCCCGTCCAGGTAGGTGCCGTTGAGGCTCCGGTCGAATTGCCCCTTGAGCACGCCGACCCTGGCGCCGCTGACCCAGGAGATGAAGGCACCGACCTCCGCGCGGTTTCGTGGCAGGGAGCCGATACCGGGACCGCGGGCCGGCATCGGGGTGCGGGCCGCCACCTCCTGCAGCGCGGGGTACAGCGACCCGGGCACCTCCCCCTCCGGGAACACGCTCCCCTTGCACACATCGAAGGGCGGACGCTCCCGCGCCACATCGAGGGAGAGCGACGAGACGCCCGCCGAGAGCGCTGAACCGGGACGCGTCGCCTCGAGCAACTGGGCGAAGCTCGCCCGGACCGCGGACGCCGCCCGCTCGAGATCTTCGGGGCGCATGCGCCGGTCCCCGAGCAGAATGACGTTCTCGCCCGCCCACGTCATCGTCTCCAGGCCGTGCTCGTTGTAGTAATCGTGGGTCCCCAGGCGCTCGGGGCCGCGCCCCCAGCAGCCGGCCACGTGGCCCGCGGCGAAAGAGTCCTCGAGAAAGTGCAGCCCGAAGGCCTCGCGGGCCAGGGCCGCACGCGCAAGGTCGGCCATCTCCTCCGGAGCGAGGCCGCCGGCACCCCAGGCCGCGGCCAGCCGCAGCGCGGCCAGGTGGTTTCTCGCATAAATCCCCAGAGAGTTGAGCGGTGCGCCGTCTCGCACGGCCGACTCAAGGTATTCCTGCAGGTCGTTGCTCCTGCGATTCAGCGCGAAGTGCCCGTTGTTGCCCACGCCCCGGACGCCGGGGGTCGGATCCGTCCGGGCGAGGTTCAGCGTGTAGCGCACGTACGCGGAGTTCATCTGCCGCTCGTCCGTCGCCGCGGCAAGATCGCGCCCGGTGCGGGCGCCGATGGCCGCCACCTTGAGGATCCAGTCGGTGTCCGACACCGTCGCCAGCATTTCCTCAAAAGAGCAGGCATGGTCTCCCCCGATCGCGGGCCAGGTGGAGTAGTCGAGGCAGGCGGGCGTCGCTTCCGGCTCGGGCGCGTCCGGCTCCGGGCAGAAGCGTCCCTCGCGACCGGCACGGGCCGATTCCCACAGGCCACGAAGGATCTCCGCCTGCTCTTCGCGCAGGCCCGTGATCGCCGTGGAGGTGATCTTGCGGTGTTCGGGGAATATCCAGGCGCGCGCCGGAGAGGCCGCCGGGGGCAGGAGGGTTATCAGAGCGACCGCGACGACGACCTTGCGGGGGGCCACCCGTCAGGCTCCTCCGGGGATGTAGGCATCAACTCGAGATCGGTGCCCGGTATCGTGTTTCGTGCCAGCCTCCAGGGTTAGGGAAGCGTCGGCCGGAAGCATTCTCTTCCCACAGGGGCAGGGAATTCAAGCGGGCGGCTCACGTCCCGGGCGGCTTCGCTTGACCCCGCCAGTTTCTCTCGCCTAGTATCCCTCGGGAAACACGTTCATGCGCGAGGCAGAACCGCCCGGCTTCTCCGAGGCGAAGACTTCCAGGCTCGGGGCGAAGGACCTGGCGGTTCCCAAGCCGTAGGCGGAAGGAGCACGCCCCGGAGGACGGAGCGCGGCCCAGCCACGGCCTGGGAATTGATAGGATCCGGGTCCAATCGACATCACTCTTCAACCTTATTCCCTGTGGAAGGGCGACATGAAGCACAAGTTGGCACTCATCGGCTTTGGAAATGTCGGGCAGGGGCTCGCATCCATCCTCGCTGACAAGAGATCCATGCTTGCCCGCACGTATGGATTCGAGTTTGAGATCGTCGCGGTGTCGGACATCCAGAAAGGGTCTGCTCTGTCATCGAAGGGGATCGACCCCGAGGAGCTCCTCAAGCGCCCGGAGGCGATTCTCGATAAGTCCCTCCGAAAGGACGCCCTCGCCGTGATCCGCGAGTGCGATGCCACCGTCGTGGTGGAGATCACCTATACCGATCTCACGACGGGCGAGCCGGCCACCTCTCACCTGAAGGCGGCGTTCGGGACGGGGAAGCATGTCGTGACGACCAACAAGGGCCCGCTTGCCCTGCACTTCAAGGATCTGGGCGCCATGGCCGCGGCGAAGAAGCTGCAGTTCCGCTACGAGGGGACCGTGATGGCGGGAACCCCGGTCATCTCGTTCGGGATGACGAACCTCGCCGGCTGCGACTTCTCCGAGATCCGCGGCATCTTCAACGGCACGACCAACTTCATCCTGACGCAGATGGAAGCGGGGATGTCGTACGGAGAGGCGCTGAAGAAGGCCCAGGAGCTCGGGTATGCGGAGGCCGACCCCACGGGAGATGTGGAAGGGTTCGACACGATGGGAAAGGTCCTCATCCTCGCGAACGTCTTCATGGACGGAAAGCTGAAGAAGGAGGAGGTATCGCGCACCGGAATCACGAAGCTGACCCCGGATGACATCAGGAAGGCGGCATCGGAGGGGAAGCGATGGAAGCTGATCGGGAGCCTGAAGCGCGAAGGGGACCGCGTCGCCGGCTCCGTCCGTCCCCAGGCGCTGCCCCTGAGCAACCCTCTCACGTCGGTCATGGGAGCCACGAACGCGGCGCAGTTCGTGACCGATCTGCTGGGTGAGGTCACCGTCGTCGGCCCGGGCGCCGGCCGGAAGGAAACAGGGTTCGCCGTCCTGTCGGATCTTCTCGACATCCACAGGACGATTTCCTGAGAATCGTCCGTCATTCAGGAGGAATCATGAGAATGCTGATCGGTGGGAAGTGGGTCGCCACGAAAGACGAGATCAAGGTCCATGACCCGTACGACGGTTCGGTCATCGATACGGTGCCGCGCGCTTCCGAAGAGGACGTAAAGCGCGCGATCGGCTGCGCCGAGAAAGGATACGAGACAAGCCGGAAGCTGCCGGTCCACAAGCGGATCGAGATCCTGCAGAAGGTCGCCGCAATCATTCGCGAGCGGCAGGAAGAATTCGCGAAAGTCATCGCTCGGGAGGGAAGCAAGACCATACGAGAAGCCCGCAAGGAGGCGAGCCGCTGCGTGGATACCATCACCATCTCCGCGGAGGAAGCCCGCCGCATCGTGGGAGAGACGATCCCGTTCGACAGCCGCACCGGCTCGGAGAACCGGTTCGGGTACTACTACCGCTTCCCCATCGGCGTGATCGCCGCGATCACGCCCTTCAACGATCCTCTCAACCTCGTGGCACACAAGATCGGGCCCGCCGTCGCCGGCGGGAATTCCGTGGTGCTGAAGCCGGCCACCGTCACTCCCCTCTCGGCGCTGAAGCTCGCGGAGGCGTTCATGGAGGCGGAGCTCCCGGCGAACATCCTTAACGTCGTCACCGGCTACGGGCACGAGATCGGCGACGCGCTCGTCGGCGATCCGCGCATCCGGATGATCAGCTTCACGGGCGGCGCCGAGGCGGGCCTCCAGATCACCCGGAAAGCCGGCCTCAAGAAGATCGGGATGGAGCTCGGCAGCAACAGCCCTGTCATTGTTCTCGCCGACTGCGATTTCCTTCCCGCGGTCGAGAACTGCATCTCGGGTGCCTTCTGGGCGGCCGGCCAGAACTGCATCGGCGTCCAGCGGATCTACATCGAGGCCGGCATCTTCGACAAGTTCGCGGAGAAGTTCGCTGAAATGACGAAGAAGTACAGGATCGGGGACAAGATGGACGAGAAGACGGACATGGGTCCCATGATCGAAGAGAAGGAGGCGATCCGCGTCGAGCAGTGGATTCGGGAGGCGGTGGATGGGGGAGCGAAAATCCTCGCCGGCGGAAAGCGGAAAGGGACCCTCGTCGAGCCGACGGCCCTCGTCAGTACACCGCGCGGCTCGAAGCTCGACTGCCAGGAGGTGTTCGGCCCCGTCGTGAGTCTCTACCCCGTGAAGGATCTCGATGAGGCGATCCGGCGCTCCAACGAGATGAACTTCGGTCTGCATGCCGCGGTCTTCACCCGTGACCTGGGAAAGGCGTTCCGGGCGATTCACGAGCTCGACTGCGGCGGCGTCATGGTCAACGATTCGACCGACTACAGGATCGATATGATGCCGTTCGGCGGCATCAAGATGAGCGGCCTCGGCCGTGAGGGGATCAAGTTCGCCCTCCTCGAGATGACCGAGCCCAAGGTCGTGTGTTTCAACCTGTAAGGGCCTCGCGAAGCGGTCCTTACGACCAGATGCCCGGAATCGCCTGCCGGCACTTCGGGCATTTCCCCTGCTTCAGGCGGTTCTCCTCCGTGGACATGCCGATCCGCCGGATGAGCAGCTCCTTGCAGCGGGGGCACCAGGTGTTGTTTCCCGGATGCCCCGGGACGTTGCCCAGGTAGACGAACTGCAGCCCCTCGGCCATGGCGATATCCCGCGCCCGCTCCAGGGTCGCCACGGGGGTGCTGGGCAGGTTCTGGAGCCGGTACTGGGGATGGAAGCGGGTGAAGTGGACCGGGACCTCGGGCCCCAGGTCGCCCCGCACGAACCGGGCCAGGCCGCGGATCTCCTCCTCGCCGTCGTTCAGGGTGGGGACGATGAGGACCACGATCTCCGTCCAGGTCCCGTGCTTCCGCAGGCGGCGCAGGGTCTCCAGGACCGGCTTCAGCTCGCCGCCGCAGAGCTCCTTGTAGAACTTCTCGGTGTAGGCCTTCAGGTCCACCTTCACCGCCCCCAGCACCTCCATCAGGTCCCGCAGCGGCTCCTCCAGGATGAATCCGTTGGAGATGATGAGGGTCCGTATCCCCGACTTCTTCGCCGCTGCCGCGATGTCGTAGACGTACTCGGAGTAGACGACGGGCTCGGTGTAGGTGCAGGAGATGGTGGGGGTCGAGTACTGGGAGGCGAGCAGCGCCACCTGCTCCGCGCTCAGCTCGAAGGTGGGGACCTGCTCGGGGCGGGCCTGGGCGATTTCCCAGTTCTGGCAGAACTTGCACTCGAAGTTGCAGCCCGGCGTCGCCAGGGAGAGCGACTGCGTCCCGGGGAGGACGTGGTTGAGCGGCTTCTTCTCGATGGGGTCGATGTGGAGGGAGCAGGGGCGTCCGTACACCCGTGTGTAGTACTTCCCTCCCCGGTTCTCCCGGACCCCGCAGGCGCCGCGCTCCACGTCGGCCACGCGGCACTTCTTGGGGCAGAGGCCGCACTCGACGCGCAGCTCCCCCGCATCCTTCCACCAGCGGGCCGGGTGGAGGGGCAGCTCGCCCCGGGAGGCCTTCAGAAGGGAAGGCCCCACCGACGCGTCCTGGGCCAGGACCGACTGCAGCGTCCCCGTCCCCGCCAGACAGGCGGCGCAGCCCGCGGCGAGAAGACCCTGCAGGAGGCGCCGCCGCTCCGGGTCCATCTCCGTCGCCGGGCCTCCTTCCCGGTCCGGGTCCTCCGGGCGCGGTTTCCGGTCCTCGAGAGCGCTCATAGCTGAGCCAGCTTGATCTTCCCCACCTCGGCCTGGCCCAGGCCGAGACGCCCCGCCGCGGCGATCCAGGTCGGCTCCCGCTTCTCCTCGGCCAGGGGCGGAAGGCCGGCCTCCTTCCGGTGCGTCTCGATGATCCGCCACCCGATGGCATCGACGGCCACGGGATCGGTGGACGCCAGGACCCCGTTCCAGGGGACGTTCCAGCGCGGGTTCCGGGCCGGGCCCCCCTGGAACTGGATCGTGGAGGCGTCGATCACCGTGAGGCGCAGCTTCTCCCGGATCAGCGGATAGGCAGCCAGGTGCGGGATGTAGGGGGCGCACCCCTCCGCGTGGTGCTTGTTCGGGTTGTGGATGGTGCCGTACCAGTTCTTGAGGCCGATGGAGACTCCTGCGAGGTCGTGGTCCTTCAGAACCCCCACGTTGATGAGGGCGGTGATGTCGTTCACGAGAATCCCGGCGAAACAGGACCCTCCCGCCCCCCACTCCCTCGGCGTCCTCTCGTAGTCGCTCTCCGTCCCCATGCAGCGGACGCCGGATCCGGACCGGACGATCTCATAGCCCGCGGCGGAGAGCTCCCGGTCGGTGCGGTCCCAGATGACGATGTTGCGGGCCGGCACCCCCGCCTCCTGGAGATGGTCGCAAAGCCGCCTGACCAAAGCAGGGCTCGGCGACAGCCCGCGCCCGGCGATGCAGTTCAGCTTGATCCCCACGACGTCGGACGGGCGGAAAAGGTGGCGCATCGCTTCCACCGGCGTCCCCTCCCCCACCGCCCGGGACAGGGCCGTCTTGAGGATTTCATCGAGCTTTCCGGGATCCAGATCCCCCTTCTCATCGCGAAGTCCGTCCCTCCGGCAGGAGGCGACCACGGGACGGGACGGCGCCGATTGCTTCGACGGAGGGGGCCCCGGAATCGCCGGCCTGCCGGACAGCACGGCGAGCCCGCCCGCGATCGGGACCCCGGTCAGCAACCTGAGGAATTTCCGGCGTCCCTCATCCACCGCCATGACGGCCCTCCTTCGGTCCCTGAAACTCCTCGAACTTCTGCCCCTCGAAGACCTCGAATGTCGCCCCTTCCTTCCAGGCGTCCGCGGCAAGCCCCGCCTTCCGGGACAGGTGCGCCAGCGTCTCCTCCAGGGTCCACTTCTCCTCCACCGGCACCTGCGGGAGAAAGAGGGCCCGGCTCTCCCCCTTCTTCAGCACGATCCCGTGCCGCCCGAGGACGATCTCCTTCCAGGATCCGATGGGCCGGGGAGGCGACAGGAGCGTCAGCTCCACCTCCAGCCGCGGCAGCTCCTCCTTCCGCACCGGCGGGAAGCGCGGGTCGTTCAGCGCCGCCTGGGCTGCGGCCACCACCACCGCCTCCGGAATGGGATAGGCGGGATAGATCTGCCCGATGCACCCGCGGAGCTTTCCTTCCCGGGCGATCTCCGCCGGGTCGGTCCGGTTCAGCGTGACGAAGGCCCCCTGCAGCCGCGCCAGCTCGCCGGCCGAGGCCGGAAGGTCCCTCAGCGCCCGGCGCAGATCGTCGGTCCCCTCCATCTCGGTGAGGAGCGTCGCCCGCGCCACGCGCACCAGCCTGGCCCCCAGATCGGCGCTCATCGGCGCCGGCTGCGGCGGACAGGTGGGCGGGGGCGGCGGTGCGCCCAGCGGAGCGCCCGCCGGGGCCTTTCCCCTCACATAGGCCATGGCGACGTAGGTGACCGAGTCTTCCGAGGGGTTTCCGGGGAGATCGATGGAGGTGTACCGGGCCAGCGGCACCGCCTGCGCCTTCGGCGCGATCCGCGGCAGCAGCTCCATCATCACCTTCAAACCTTCCCGCCCGCAGATGGAGTCGGAGGTCTCGTCCAGGAATCTCCGGAACCCCTCTGCATCGGGGGGTGAGAAGAAGGCCAGGGACCGGCTGTTCAGCGCCCAGATCTTCTCCCTGGCCTGCCGGGCCGACGGGCCGTAGGGGACGTAGCCGTAACCCGCACCGTAGTGGGTGAAGTCGGTGGAGAAGACGAAGAGGGTCCGGCCGTCGTCCAGGGTGGCCAGCTTTCCGGCGAGACTCTTCTGCAGGGCGGAGCTGGTGCTGCCTGCCAGAATCGGCACCAGGCAGAAGCGGTCCAGCCGCTCCTGCAGGAACGGGAGCTCGATCTCGACGGCATGCTCCCGGTCGTGAACGCCGGGGACGGCGCGCACCACCTTGCCGTCCATCAGGCCGTCCACCACTTTCCTGCAAAGCGGCACCTCTCCCACGGGCGTCCGGAAGGCCGACACCTCGGGGATGGAGAACCCTTCGAACGCCCCCTGGTGGGAGGGGGCCACGATCACCACCCGGTCGAAATCACCCGGGTGGATCTGCCGGAACGCGGCCGCCGCGGCGAAGCCGGAGTAGCGCCACCCGGCGTGGGGCACCACGAGGGCCACCGGCTTCTCGCCGAGGGCCGGCGCGCCCGCGGATGCCCGGACCATCCGGTCCACCTCCGCCGATACCAGACAAGCATGGTCGGGGTACCACGATCCCGCCACCGCGGCCGGGCGGACCGCCAGGTTGCCGCCCTCGGGTCCGGCGGCGCTCCCCGGCCCCGCGCCGAGGAAGAGCGGCGGCATGGCTGCCGCCAGCGCAGCGAGCGTCGCGAGGATCGCAGACCGCCCGCCGATCTTGAGACGAATCCTCATCACACCCCCTCCCGCGACACGAGAATGAAGGCCGATTCAGGCGACCGGGATTCTCCCGCGCGCGTGACCCGGATCGCCGCCAGGTCCGTCACCGGGCACTTCGCCTCGCACAGCCCGCACCCCACGCAGCGGTTCGGATCGACGATGGGCCGTTGCAGCCTGACCTGCTTTCCGTCCCGGAGAGTCACGACGGCCTCCTCCAGACGGATCGCCTTCGGGACCGTGGGGCAGACCTCCTGGCAGACGATGCAGGGAGTGTCCATCCCCCAGGGCAGGCACCGCCCGCGATCCATGAAGGCGGTGCCGATCCGGACGCCGTACCCTTCCGGCCGCGTCCACCCCTTCTCGTCGGGAGTGAGCGGGCGGATCGCCCCCGAGGGGCAGACCTGCCCGCACAGGACGCAGCTCGGCTCGCACCATCCCCGCCGCGGCACCACCACCGGCGTCCAGAGTCCCTCGATCCCCGTCTCTCCCACCGAGGGCTGGATGGCGCCGGTGGGGCAGGCATTGCCGCAGGCGCCGCATCGCAGACACCGGGCCAGGAATTCGGCTTCCGCCAGGGCGCCCGGCGGACGGATCGCCCCGGGCGCCGGGCTCGACACCGATCCGGCGCTGGCCCGGAAGAGGGGCAGCAGCACCATCCCGGTGAAGGCCGCCCCCAGGATCTTCCGCCGCGGGAGGTCCACGCCTCCCGCCGGCGCCGCCACGGGCGCGAATGCGCGGTAGGTGATCGCCTCCTCGGGACAGACCGAGACGCAGTTCAGGCAGACGTGGCATTCCGAGACCTTGTGCCGGCCGAACGGCTCGTCCGCCCCCTGGCAGTCGGCGGCGCAGCGATCGCAGTGGTTGCAGCGATCCGGGTCCACCTCGATCCGGTAGATCGCCGTCCTGGAGACCCAGCCCAGGAGCGCCCCCAGGGGACAGAGCGCCCGGCACCACCACCGGACGATCCAGGCGTTGGCGGCGAGCAGGGCGATGAAGATCGCCCCCGTGAGCCAGGCCCATTGGTAGATCCGGGGCCGGAACCCCTCCAGGGAGAGCGCCGCCGACACCGCCGGGACGAGACCCGACGCGAAAGACCTCAGCCCGAGGGAGAGGGGATCGAAGAGGCCCGGCTGCAGGCTCCCCAGCGCCGCCACCGCCAGCAGTGCGATCAGGACCAGGTACTTCCAGCGAAAATGAGGGCGCCAGCGGTTCACCTTCGAGGGGGCACCCCGCCGCATCGGACGCGTGGCCCACGAGACGATCTGGTGGATCGTCCCCAGCGGGCAAAGCCAGCCGCAGAAGGCGCGCCCGAAGAACACAGTGAGCGCCACCAGCGCCAGGGACCAGAGGAAGGCGACCGGCAGGACCCACGAAGAGGCCAGGACCGACAGCGCCGCCAGCGGATCGAGATGGAAGAGCCACCGGACCGGGAAACGGTGGATCCCCTCGTCGGTCATCAGGACCAGCGTGACCACGAAGAGAAGCAGGAAGAAGCCCTGGTAGATCCGCCGGAAGACGCGCGGCCAGTAGACGGGCAGTCGCGGCTTCTCCGTCGCGTCGCCCACCACCGGGATCTCCCTCCCGCTAGGTCCCGACATGGATCTCCTCCAGCGGAGTCCCGAAAGTGCCCAGCCCCCTTCCTTGAGCCAGGACGATGTGGTCGATCTCTTTCGGATCGATCCCCAGGAGCGTGGCCCCCCAGGCGTCCAGGGCCACCATGTCGGTCCCGGCGGCCACCGCCCCCACGGGGAGCAGATCCTCCAGGCGCCCCCCCTGTGGCCCGCCCCGGAGCATCACCCGGGTGGCGTCCACCACCGTGAGCGTCGGCCGGAACGCCACCGCCAGGTCGGCGATGGAAAGATGGATCCTCTGATGCAGACGCCCCCGCGTTCCCCCCAGCACGCCATAGAGGTTCTTCATCCCGCAGGTCAGGCGGCTCAGTCCGTGGTCCTTCACGATGGGGAGGTTGATCAGACGATCCGCCTTCAGGACCGGATCGAAGACCTCCCATCGGTCCAGGATCGACCCCCCGAGGGCGGCCAGGGTGAAGCCCGCCGTGGCCGGGATGAAGAACTCCGCCCCCGCATGCCGAGCCGCCTCCTCGATTCCGGATCGCACCGCCGTGCGCCGCGCATCGTGGACCGGCACGTCGGCCACGACCACCCGCCCGGCACCCGCCTCCCGGCAGAGGCGGACCACCTCCGCCACGATCTCCGGGTTGGTGTTGGCTCCCTGCTCCGGCGTCCGGTCCCAGGCCATGTTCGGCTTCACCAGAACGGTCTCGCCGCGGCGGACGAACCGCCCCATCCCTCCCACACGCTCCACCGCCGCCCGGGCCAGCGCCGCCGGGGAGCCTCCCCGGGCAACGACCGCCGCCGGGAAGCGCGTCTCGGCGGGGAGGAAGTAGCGGGGAATCACGGCCGCCTCGTGCATCCCGGCCCAGCGACCCCGGGAAAATAGGCCCAGGGAGGCCACCACCGACGATCCGCCCAGGACCAAGCCGGCCTGGCCGAGCCGCCGCAGGACGAGCCTCCGGTCGGGACGATGCTTCATGGCGAGCTCTCCTGCCGCGCCGGAATCGCGCTCGAAGTCTGAATCTCGGAGGCGGGGAGCCCCCGGTCCGCCCGGCCGGCCAGGTCGAGGAGCCGCCCGCGTCCGGGATTGGCGGCGGGGTCCCCCAGGATCCGGACGTAGAACCTCCCGCGCCGGAAGAAGACCGACTGGTCGGTCACCGATGCCTCCTCCCCCGGCCCCGGGTCGCGCCCCGGACCCGCGTCCTTGGCCAAGATCCTGGCCGCCCCCTCCGCCCGGTCGAAGATCAGCAGCTCCATCTCGGCCGCCGGGTCCCCCATCCTCCAGAAGAGGAGCCGCTCGCAGCCGGCCGCGATCAGGGCATCGGCCGCCCCGTCCACCCGCTCGAAGAGCCGGTCGGCCGGGTAGTCGCCTTCAGGGGCAGGAAATCCGGTCAGGAAGGAAGGGGGAGAGGCTACCGGCTGCCGGGAGGGCGCAGACTTTTCGGGTCCCGGGGAGGGCGGCAGGTCGGGACTGAAGGATCCTTTCACTCCGCCGACGGTGAGCCAGACCACGAGGCAGACCAGCGGCGCGGCAAGCAGCAGACTCTTGAGCCAGGGAAATCGACGATTCTGAGGCATCCGGGCTTCCCCGCACCCCCGGATCGGAGGGGCCAGATGGGAGAGTACCCCGTTGAAAGCCCTGTTTCAATAGCAGATTCCGTGCCTGTCTCCGCACGGGACTGCTAGAATTCCGGCCACGATGAGGATTCTCGCTCTCGAGCCTTACTACGGCGGGAGCCACCGGGCCTTCCTGGACGGCTGGATCTCCCGGAGCCGCCACGCCTGGACCCTCCTCGCCCTTCCGGCCACCAAGTGGA